>OMNP01000052.1_pt1 | contig 68377 bp, 57 predicted proteins | sample 1673811 | NCBI WGS metagenome assembly OMNP01 (sample SAMEA103958127, study PRJEB25191) | human gut metagenome | biome: human-associated habitat [ENVO:00009003]; feature: intestine environment [ENVO:2100002]; material: feces | place: Germany | collected 2013/2015
AAGAACAGTATAATAACGTCACATATGAATATGCCTACGATGCCTCGGGGCAGCTCGCAAAGCAGACCTCGACGGCAGGGGAAGAGTATAACTACGAATACGACAGCCTTGGCCGACTGATCCGCAGTAACGAGTATAACGACGGCACGTTCGAGCAGCGCACGGAGCATATCTACGATGCTTCCAATCGCCTGACGAAGCAAAGCTGGTATAACGCCGGGGGCACGACGACCATTTGGTACACACCGTACTAGGAGGTAATATAATGGTCATGGTCGCGGTAAAACTCAAGATGGTTGCGATTGCGATAGTGTTTTGCTTTGTTCCGTTAATCGCGCTTTTAATAGATTCGGTTATTAAAAAACCTGAAAACGTGAGAAAAAGCATTGCAGATGAACATTTTACTGTTGAATACCCAAAGTATGTGTTTTGGGTTGGTGTACTTGACTGTATGGCTGCGTTAGTAGTATTTTTAGTGTTTGTAGTTAATGGTGAGACACCAGTAAGAGCCCATGCTTATATGCTGAGCGGTATAGTTTTGTTCTTTTGGTTTGGAACATACATTTTAATTGAAGCAAGAACAGGTAAAACTGTAGTGTATTATGGCCTTATAACGGTATATAGACCAATGAGAAAAATATTTTCGTTCACATTTTCGGATGTCGTTAGCGCGAAACGAAAATCGAAGAAGTTATACTATGGTACTGATGAAAGAATTGTTGTAATTACAAAATCGGGAATGAAAATGAGTATAGGCAACATTGAAACGCAATATGAACGGTTTTGTAGACTAATAAAAACAAATGTTCCAAATGAATTACTGACCGGATTCGATTAAAAAATTTTTCGCAGGAGCATATCCCTGATATGCTCCTGCTTTCCTTTTGCTCGCAAAATACCAGTACGAAAGCGGCGTGAATAACGGGCGCTTGCAGAAAATGACAAGCGGCGGCTGAATCGTTTTGTTAACAGTCCGGCTTGAAATGCGTCCAAAATGCGTCCAAAAATGTTGGATATAAAACTATCGTTTGCAGGCAGCGGTTTTGATTTTTTTCGCAGTGCCTACATTATTTAATGTGAAAAAATTTTGCTTGATAACTCTGCAAAAATCAGACCTCCGAAAACGGAATGGGGTTCAAGAGGCCGCTGGTTCAACTCCAGTCACTCGGACCAATAATTGCTTGAAAAAGTACTGATTTTTAGCTGATTTAGCTTTAAATCGGTACTTTTTTGTTATAATTGTCATAATTCACTTGATGCTTGAATTGCCAAAAAACGCTTAAAATCGGGCAAAAATACGCGCTATTACAGACCTATTACAGACCTGAGAATACTGTCGAGAGTTTAAGCATGGTGAGTATAAGCTTAAAAAACAGCACTTTTAATTTGGTGTAATACCGCAAAGAAAGTGATTGCAAAAATAAAAAATACTCCTCCCGACTGTTGCCGGGAGGAGTTACATTTACTTCACTATTGCATTTTGCTTGACCCACTCGCCCCACTTTCTATAGGCGTTGCCGTCGGGGTGGATACCGTCAGAGGTAATGTCCGAGGAAAGCGTGCCGTTTGCGTCGTCGAACAGATCGTTGCACTCAAGATAGAAGATCGTCTCGCCGTCGGCGAGGGTCTTGGTATAATCATTGAGGTTATTAAGATTTGCGTTATTCACCGCAGTGCCGCGCGAATCCTGTGTTGCAGAAACGTGAAGGTTCGACATGATGTAGATTATTGCATCCGGCTGAGCAGCGCGGATCTTATCAATAAGATTGCTGTAGGTCTGCTTGAGCGCTTCGACAGAGCCGCCGATATCGTTTATGCCGAGCATGACATATACCTTGCCGAACTGCCTGCTTTGCAGAAGCGCCGGAAGAGTAGTCGTTCCGACTCCGGAAACATCTGCACTTGTGCTCATTGCACCGGTCAGGCTGAGACCTACGGTAGTGAAAAACGTTGCTCCGTCGATCGTCTCCATCATCTGAATGCCCACCATGCGCGAGTCGCCGATAAACAGCGCGTCGTTAAAATAGCCCTCGGGCGCGGTCGTGAACTGCAGGGGAGTGGGGGTAGGCTCCGGCGTAGGCTCAAGACTCTCGGAAGGTGATGCGCTCGCCTGAGCGTCGTCGGGCGTTCCGCCGTCCTTTTTGTTCTGAAGGCTGATGCATATAAGCGCGATCAGAACGATGATCAGCACAAAGGCAATGATCGCAATAACTTTCTGCTTTTTTGTCATAAAAAGATCTCCTTTTGGAATGTATGGACGACACACCGATCAGCGTGCCGTCCATGAATTATAATTATTTTTCACTGCTGAGCTTCACCTGAAGCTTAACGGGGTTGTGGTCGGAATAAGTGAAGCCTTCGTCGAGTGTGTTTACTGCAACAAGCTCAACATTCGGGGAGAGAATGAAGCCGTCTATGACATAGTGCTGAGTGTTCTCGGTGTCCGACGGGTCGTAAGGCTGGTTGAGAAGGCGGCAGCTCGGCGTTTCGAGATCGTACGCAAGCGTCCAGCCCTCCGGCATGATATCCTCGCTTATCGTGCCCGGCTCCCATAGATCCTTGTGCGTGTTGGAGTATTTCTCGAGCCCATTGGGGAAAATCTGATTGAAGTCGCCGCCGGCTATAACATAGTTGCCCTTTTCGTACTCGGACTGAATAAACTCACGCAGCTGCTTTGTCTGCGCGATCTTGCCCTCGCCGTCGTCATAAGCCTCCAGATGGAGATTTACGATAACAAGCTTGCTGTTTGTTCCGGATATGGGCAGATAGCTTACGAGCAGGCAGCGCTTGAGATTTGCGGTGCTGACCGGCCAGCTAAACGGGCAGGGAAGCGATATGCGCTCGGCCGAGTCGATGTCGTATACCGTTGTTGTCAGAAGTCCGCTGTTTACCCGGCCGATAGGCGGCACGGGGTAGGGGACGAATTTGCACGAATAGTTGAGCGCGTAAGTGCTGTTGTTTATGCCAAGCGCGTAGGCCTCGTCTTTTCCGTAGGTACGAGAGGAGTTTTTATCGACCTCCTGCAGCATGAAGATCGTAGCCGGGTCGGATGACGAGTAAAGCGTTTTGTATATGCCCAAAAGCGACGCTGCGACCGTGTCTTGATCGGCGGAAGCGACATTCGTGCCGCCGTCCATGAAAAAGTCCGATCCCTTGCCGAGACCGGCATAGCCTATGTTCCAGCTTATGACCGAAAACTCCTCGTCCAAAAACGGCGAAACGCCGCTGATCTCGGAGTTTGCCTCGACCTTAACGTCCATAACGTCTCCGGGCTTGAACTCGGTGACCGACAGCCAGAGGATCAATGCGGCGGCTGCCAGAAGAATAACGCCGAGAATTATAAGAACTGTTTTAAGCAATTTTTTTGCCATGTCCTCACCTCACGAGTGTATATTATCACAGCCCATTCCCGTATTCAAGCAAATTCGACCGATGCCTGAGCAAAACGACAAAATTGCGCGATTTTGCTTGATAAGGAGCATGTAATGGCGTATAATTGCAAAGATATTATTACTTTTACGGGAGGCCGGAAAATGAGTTATGATACTATAAGAATGAGCGACCCAGAGCTGTACGGCGCAATGAAAAGCGAACTTGAGCGCCAGCGCGATCATATTGAGCTGATAGCGTCGGAGAACTTCACCAGCCGCGCCGTAATGGAGGCAATGGGAAGCCATCTTACAAATAAATATGCCGAGGGCTACCCCGGTGCGAGATATTACGGCGGCTGCGAATATGTCGATATCGTTGAGCAGCTTGCCATCGACAGAGCCAAGGAGCTTTTCGGGGCCGAGCACGCAAACGTTCAGCCGCACTCCGGCTCGCAGGCAAACGTTGCGGTCTACCTTGCGCTTTTAAAGCCCGGCGATACGATACTCGGCATGGATCTCAGCCACGGAGGACACCTGACGCACGGCTCGAAAGCGTCTATCTCCGGAAAGTATTTTAACGCCTGCTTCTATGGCGTCGATCCCGAAACAGAGACGATCGACTACGAGAAGGCTATGCAGATAGCGGGCGAGTGCAAGCCGAAGATCATAATAGCAGGCGCAAGCGCTTATTCCCGCATAATTGACTTTAAGATAATGCGTGAGATATCCGACGAGGTCGGAGCATACCTCATGGTCGATATGGCGCATATCGGCGGCCTTGTCGCAGCCGGCGTTCACCCCAGCCCCGTACCCTATGCCGACGTTGTTACAAGCACGACCCACAAGACCCTCAGAGGGCCGCGCGGCGCAATAATCCTGTGCAAGGATGAGCTTAAAAAGAAGATAAACAGCGCAGTGTTCCCCGGAACCCAGGGCGGACCGCTCATGCACATAATTGCCGGCAAGGCCGTCTGCTTCAAGGAAGCGATGAGCGACGAATTTAAGGCATATCAGCATCAGGTAGTGAAAAACGCCGCTGTCCTGGCCGATACCCTGTCCGAGAACGGCATACGCCTCGTATCCGGTGGCACTGATAACCACCTTATGCTGGCCGATACCATGAGCCTTGGCCGCACCGGCAACGAGGTTCAGGAGCTTCTTGACGCAGCGCATATAACCGCAAATAAAAACTCCATTCCCTTTGATACTCAGTCTGTCAAGCTCACCAGCGGCATGCGCTTCGGAACTCCGGCGGTCACAACGCGCGGCATGGGCGAGGATGAAATGCGCGATATCGGCAAAATGATAGTGCGCATAATAAACGACGGAGATAAGGCGGTTGACGATGTTAAGCAGCAGGTGCTTTCGCTGTGCGAGCGTTTTCCGCTCTACCCTGAGATCGAGATGTAAGGCGCCGGAAAAATGAATAGATCATCGCTGAATGTTTTAGGCTGCTACATACTCTGGGGGCTGCTGCCGATATTCTGGAAGCTGCTTGCCGGAGTAAACTCGGCCTATGTTCTCGCGCAGAGGATCGTGTTTTCCTGCGTGTTCTGCCTTGCCGTTATACTAATAAGAAAGCACGGCGGCGAGATTGGAAGGATCATAAAGAACAAGTCCGAGCGGCGCATGTTTTTCCTGTGCGGCATACTCATCTCAATAAACTGGGGCGTGTATATCCTCACGGTTGCGATGGGCAGAATACTCGAAGCAAGCCTCGCGTACTACATGAATCCGCTGTTTTCCGTGCTCATCGGGGCGATATTTTTCAAGGAAAGGCTCAGCCGAGTGCAGTGGGCGAGCGTCGCGCTTGCCTTTGCCGGGGTTATGTTTTCCGTCATTCGCTATGGCGAGGTGCCGTATCTTGCGATCATTATCGGCCTGTCGTTTGCGCTGTACGGCGCGCTTAAAAAAGGCATAAAGGCCGATAGTGAAACGTCAATTTGCATGGAAACGATGGCCGTGCTGCCGATCGCGCTTGTATTTATAGCATATGCGCAGTTTTCCGGCTTTACGACATTTTCATCGCTCACAACGGCTGAAGCGCTGCTTCTTATAGCAACAGGCCCGATAACGTCAATTCCGCTAATGCTGTTTGCAAAGGGCATAAAGGGAACGTCGATCGTAACCTCCGGCATACTTATGTATATTAATCCTACGCTCCAGCTGCTTGTCGGCGTGTTTATCTATAACGAGGCCTTCACGCAGACAAATGCGATAACCTTTGCATTCGTCTGGGCTGCGGTCATACTGTTCGTTTTCGACAGCCTGCGAAAGCATAAGAAAGTGAATGCGTAAAATTACAGAGCTATCCACCGTCCGTGGATAATAGCAAAAGGCGTGACTGCCAAAGTCACGCCTTTAATAATATAGTGCGCCCGAGTGTTTGCCCGAAGAGCTGAATTTCAGCTCTTCTTATATGTCATAACTATACCGACAATAGCCGCTGCAAAGACTATAGGAGCAAGCCTTACAAAAACAAATTCAAATCCATGCAGGATCGTTCCGGCGACTGCAAGTTCGGGATTGTTGTAATTCCAGTCCATATAGGAGCCGTTTATTGCGGCAAAAGCAATAAATATTACCGCCATAAATGCACACAATGAGATAAGCAACCAGCGAATGGTTTTTACTTTCGACGAATGCCTGTTTGAAAGCTGCAAATTTATCACCTCGAGCTTTTCGGAAATGGCTCTCAATTCATCGGAAGCTGACTCGCTTATGGCTTCTCCGAGCAAATCACTGACCGAAACGCCGAATTCGTCTGCCAATGAAATAAGCATGCTTGAGTCCGGAACAGATAAACCGTTTTCCCATTTAGATACGGTCTGCCTCACAACGTTTAATTTTATCGCAAGCTCTTCCTGCGAAAGCCCTTTTGCTTTTCTGAGCTGTTTTATATTTTCGTCTAACATAACTATGCCTCCTTGAGCTGATAGACTGATTATACAGTCAAAAGAGCCGTTGCAGCAAGCAACGTAAATTAACAGAACGATTATTAGATAACATATAACAGCAACAGCCGCGGTAACAGAAGTTTCCGCGGCTGTTGATTTAATTAACGTTACTGCAAAATTCTCAGATCTTTTTCCACTTTGCGCCGTTGGGGATATCGGTGACTTCGATGCCCTGAGCCTTCAGCTCATCGCGGATGCGGTCGGCCTCGGCGAAGTTTTTGGCCTTCTTTGCCTCGGCGCGCGCCTTGAGCAGCGCCTCGATCTCTGCATTCTGCTCGCCGGACTCGGAGATAACGGTGAACTCCGCGCCGCCGGAAACGGCCTGCTTTTTAAGCTCTTCGCGCCGTGCGTCGGCCTTTTCGATAAGACTGAGGCTGAGCACCTTGTCAAAGTCTGCGATCGCGGCAAGCTTTGTGTCGTCGTTTGTATTGTATTTAAGAACATCGTACAGCGCGGTGACGGCAAGCGAGGTGTTCAGGTCGTTATCCAGCGCCGCGGTGAACTTGGACTTGAGCGCTGCCATTGCGTCATCGTCGATTGCTTCACCGCTTGCCTTGAGCGCGGCTATGCGGTTTATGAGCTTATTATAGGTGCCCTGTGCGTTGTCAAGGTTTTCCCAGCTGAACACGAGCGACTTGCGATAGTGGCTCTGCAGGCAGAACAGACGGTAGGCGAGGGGGTCATAGCCCTTTTCCTCGAGCAGCGAAACGGTCAGAAATTCGCCCTTGGACTTGCTCATTTTGCCGGAGTTTGTGTTCAGATGCAGAACGTGCATCCAGTAGTTGCACCACTTGTGGCCGAGGTAGGACTCGGACTGAGCGATCTCGTTGGTGTGATGCGGGAAAGCGTTATCGATACCGCCGCAGTGGATATCCAGATCCTCGCCGAGGTGCTTCATGGATATGCCGGAGCACTCAATGTGCCAGCCGGGATAGCCGACGCCCCAGGGAGAGTCCCATTTGAGCGCCTGATCCTCGAACTTGGACTTCGTAAACCACAGAACGAAGTCGTTCTTGTTGCGCTTGTTTACGTCCTCCTCAACGCCCTCGCGCACGCCGACGTCGAGATCATCTGCGTTAAAGTCGTTGAAAATATAGTAGCGCTCAAGCTTCGAGGTGTCAAAATAAACGTTGCCGCCGGCAAAATAGGCATAGCCCGTGTCCATGAGCTTGGAGATTATCTTGATATACTCGTCGATGCAGTTTGTTGCAGGCTCAACAACGTCGGGGGTCTTGATGTTGAGCTTTGCGCAGTCGGAGAAGAATGCATCGGTGTAGAACTTCGCAATCTCCATGACGGACTTGTGCTCGCGCTTTGCGCCCTTGAGCATCTTGTCCTCGCCCTCGTCGGCGTCGCTGGTAAGGTGGCCGACGTCGGTAATATTCATAACGCGCTTGACGTTATAGCCGACGTAGCGCAGATACTTTTCAAGAACGTCCTCCATGATGTACGAGCGGAGGTTGCCGATGTGCGCAAAGTGGTACACCGTCGGGCCGCAGGTGTACATCTTGACTATATCCGGATGATTGGGAACAAAGTCCTCTTTCTTTCTTGTTGCAGAATTATAAAGCTTCATAATTAAACTCCTTATGAAAAATAAAGCCTCTCATGGCCGTGACCATGAGAGGCGTGATTTACGCGGTTCCACTCTCTTTTGTAGCTTAAAGGCCTTAACGCGGCATACGCGGAGGCATTTCCTCCTCCGAGGCTCCCGGACGCATTTCCTTCTCATCACCGCGGCCATGCTCTCAGCTAATGCAAAGCCTCTCTGTACGGGCGAGGGGAGAAGTACTTCTTCCGTTCAGCGCCAATAGAATATTACCATTGCGGACAATTCATGTCAAGCGCAGTGCTTGAACACATTGATATTTTTTACGAAATATTCGATGCCGGAGTACAGCGTTGTAGCAAGGATCAGCACCCAGCATATGACCGCAACGACCTGCGGAGCGGGGAACCAGGGCTGGGTTGCTATGATCAGAATGCCGAGCGCGACCATCGTGACGCCGGTCTTGATCTTTCCCGACCAAGCGGCGGCAATGACTATGCCTTGCTCGACTGCAAGCAGTCTCAGACCCGAAACGCCGAACTCACGCAGCAGAACTACCGCAACCACCCATCCGGGCATAAGTCCGACCTCGACAAAGTAGCACATTGCCGACAGCACGAGCATCTTATCCGCAAGAGGATCCATAAACTTGCCGAAATCGGTGACGAGATTGTACTTTCTTGCGATCCTGCCGTCAACAAGATCGCTCACGCACGCAATTATGTAAACCGCGAGCGCCCAGTACGGAAGGTCGAGATACAGCAGCACCATGAAAACGGGAACAAGAATTATTCTGCCAACGGTGATCTTATTAGGTGTGTTCATGATTATTCCTCCAGTCCGATAAGGTTGCCGTCGTCGGAAACGGCGGTTATGCGCACGGGAACGATCTGCCCCTCGCCGCCGCGGCCTTCGAAAACAACAAGGCCGTCGATGTCTGGCGAGTCATAGCAACTGCGGCCGATCCAGTTGCCGTCGGCATCGTGATCGGTGCAGATGACCGGCAGAACCTTCCCGACGAGCGAGGCTGCGAAATCATCCATTATGCGAGCCTGAATATCCATGATGAGATCCGCGCGGCGCTGAGCTTCCTCAAACGGAACATGCTCCATTTTCGCTGCCGGGGTGCCCTCCTCGGGAGAGAAGGGGAAAACGCCGGCGCGCTCGATCTTGGCTTCAAGCAGGAAGCTGCACAGCTCTTCAAATTCATCCTCGCCCTCGCCGGGCAGACCGGCAATAAGGCTTGTGCGCAGAACAAGTCCGGGGATGCGGCGGCGCAGAGTTTTAAACAGTGCGCGTATATCGTCGCCCGTGCCGTGCCTGTTCATGGTTTTCAGGATCTTGTTATTTATATGCTGGATGGGTATGTCCAGATATTTTACGATCTTGGGATTGGATGCGATCTCGTCGATAAGCTCATCGTCGAACTGATCGGGATAGGTGTAGTGCAGCCTTATCCATTCAACGCCGTCGATCTCGCTTATCCGGCGGCAAAGCTCCGCAAGGCAGCGCTTTCCGTAAAGATCCGTGCCGTAGCGCGTTATATCCTGCGCGATGACGATGATCTCCTTCACGCCGTGCGCTGCGAGATCGCGCGCCTCTTCAAGGACGTTTTCAATCTCTCTTGAGCGGTATCTGCCGCGTATGTACGGTATCGCGCAGAAGGCGCAGAAGTTATCGCAGCCCTCGGCGATGCGCAGATATGCCCATGACGGGCCGGTGCTTACAACGCGCGGTATCTCGTCCACTGGGGCACTGTTGTCCGCAAAAAGGCTCACCTGCTTTTCTTCAAAAACGGCATCCACGGCCGGAACGATATCTCCGAAGCTGCCGACGCCGAGGATGGCGTCAACCTCCGGAAGCTCATCGGTAACTGCGGCGCGGTAGCGTTCGGTAAGGCAGCCGGTCACTATGATCTTGCCGAGTCTGCCCTCGGCTTTGAGCTTTGCCATTTCAAGGATCGTGTCGATCGCTTCGCTTTTTGCGGCGTCTATAAAGCCGCAGGTGTTTATTATAACTGCGTCCGCGCCGTCCGGCGACGGAGCGAGCGCATAGCCTGCTTCGCTCAGCAGATACAGCATCTGCTCGCTGTTAACGAGATTTTTTGCACAGCCCAGAGAAATTAGGGCAATTGTCCTGTCCATTCAGTAATCACCTTGAGTATCAAATTCGTTAAGTGCGTGTTTTATCTGATCCCACGAGTAGCCGCGCCGAAACAGCGCATCCGAGACCTTCTTGACCTGCGCCCGGTCGCCGGGATCGCTGAGCCTTGAGCGGAGAAATCGCGCAAGATATTCGTCCTGCTCGGGCATCTGAGACATAGCCTCGTCCCAAAGCTCGCGCGAAAGGCCGTGCCGCCGCAGCTCCTGCTTTATGCGAGATGCGCCATAGCCCTTGGCGGCATAGTGCCGAACAACGCTGCCGGCGTATTCGGTGTCGTTAATAAGCCCCATTTGGCAAAGCCACTCGGCGCACTCCTCGGCGTTTTCGGGCGTTTCGCCCTTTTCGACGAGCCGCTTGCGCAGCTCCTCGCGCGACATCGGACGGGCGTTTATGATCCTCAGCGCCCTTGCCTTGGAAAGTGCGAGCGTGCATGCTGAAACAAGCTCGTTATATGCATCCTCGTCAAAGTCCATTCCGGAGTGGATAAAGCGCTCGGTTATTATACCGAGTGTCGTTTTAAGCTCCGTGCCGTCGTCAAAGATGAGTGTGAAGCGCTCCGGCGAGGTCTGCTTTATTTCACGCAGCGTCACGCTGATTATCCTTCAAAATCATCGGCGGAAACGTCGATGGCGCGGCCTGCCGCCTGAGCGGCCTTGCGTGCCTGCGGACTCATGAGCTTGTACGCATTATCGCGTATTTGCTGTTCGATATTCGCGCAGACCTCGGGATTGCAAAGCAGATATTCCTTCACCGCATCTCGACCCTGGATGCGCTGCTCGCCGACGGTGAACCACGCGCCGGCCTTGTCGATAATTTCAAGCTTGACGCCAAGATCGACGATCTCGCCGACCTTGGATATGCCCTCACCGTACATAATATCGAATTCCGCCTCCTTGAACGGGGGGGCGCACTTGTTCTTTATGACCTTTGCTCTCGTGCGGTTGCCTATCATTTCGCCGCCGACCTTGAGCGTCTCAATCCTGCGCACGTCGATACGAACGGAGGCGTAGTATTTAAGCGCAAGACCGCCGGGAGTGGTTTCCGGATTTCCGTACATAACGCCGATCTTCTGACGCAGCTGGTTTATGAATATAACGGTGCAGCCGTTTTTCGAGATGCAGCCTGCAAGACGGCGCATCGCCTGCGACATGAGTCTTGCAAGGGCACCGACGACGGAGTCGCCCATTTCACCCTCAAGCTCGATGCGGGGGATAAGGGCTGCGACCGAGTCAACGACAACGACGTCAACCGCGCTTGAGCGAACGAGGCTTTCGGTTATGTCGAGCGCCTGCTCGCCGGTGTCCGGCTGAGATATGAGCAGACTGTCGATATCGACGCCCAGTGCGCGTGCATATGCAGGCTCGAGTGCGTGCTCAACGTCGATGTATGCTGCCTCGCCGCCGGCCTTCTGAGCCGCCGCGACGACGTGCAGCGCAAGCGTTGTTTTACCCGAAGCCTCGGGGCCGTAGATCTCTATGATCCTGCCCTTGGGAACGCCGCCTATGCCAAGCGCAAGGTCGAGCGAAAGCGAGCCTGTTGACAGGGCTTCAACGTTCACCGGAATATCGTCTCCAAGGCGCATGATAGCGCCCTTGCCGTAGTTTTTCTCTATCTGCGCTATGCAGGTCTCGAGCGCTTTTTTCTTGTCGCTTGCCTGCGAGTGAGTGGAGATGGGAGCTTTTTTCTTTTCAGCCATTTCGTTTACCTCAACTTATATCAGAATTCGTTTTTCCATTTACCGATCACAACTCGCTCAAAGCCGAGCGTATCGTTGCGGCCCTCTACCGAAACAAAGCCGGCTTTGAGCAGCATCATCTTGACTTCGTCAGCCTGACCTTCGCCGACCTCAAACATCATAAGTCCGTTAGGCCGCATTGTTATTGTCCAGTATTTAATGATGGCCCTGTAAAAATCAAGGCCGTCCTCGCCGCCGTCGAGCGCCGTCATAGGCTCGTAATCGCGCACCGAGCAGTCAAGCTCTATAAGCTCAAAAGAGGGAATGTATGGTGGATTTGAAACGATGACGTCAAAACTGCCTATGCTCATCGGCGGCCAGGTTGTCGCGTCGGCGTTCATCGGGATTATCCGTGAGGTGAGCTTGTTATCCTTGATATTCTTTCTGCAAACCTCAAGCGCCGAAGGGCTTATGTCGGCGGCCACGACGCGCGCGGCAGGAAGTTCGTTTGCAATGGCGCAGGCGATGCAGCCGCTCCCGCAGCACAGGTCAAGCACTCTGCCCTTCATGCCAAAGCCCTTTATCGCGTCTATCGCCGCATCGACGAGTATCTCGGTATCCATGCGCGGAATGAGAACATCGGGTGTTACCGTCATCGGCAGTCCATAAAATTCCCATGAGCCGGAGATATACGCAAGCGGCTCACCCTGAAGCCGGCGCTCTATCATGCTGTGCGCCTTCTCCTCAATCTCGGGCGAGGTGTAGAGATACATATCGCGCATGAGCTGCTCCGTTGTTTTTCCGGCAGCCGCGGCAAGAAGTATACGGGCCTCGAGGCTGAAGGCCTCAACGCCGCTTTCTCTCAGCTTGTTTCTGACTGAGAAGTAGATATCATTATATGTTTTCGGCATTTTCCAAGATCCTTATTTACCAGGCATCGCTGCCTTTTTCTTCGGGGATGACGAGCTCGAGCGCGCGTATGGCGCATTCGATCATTTCGTCGTCGGGCTCATTTGTCGTTATGCGCTGGAACTGCTTGCCCGGCCATGAGAGTATGGCAGAGCACAGATTATCATGTCTGCCGACCCAGCGGTTTAATTCATAGCTCAGCCCCACGATGAGCGGCAGCATGAGGAATTTGAGCCCCATGCGCAGCAGCGTGTCGGAAACATGGATAAACGAGCCTGCTATTATACTTATTATAATAACGACGAATATGAAGCTTGTTCCGCACCTCGGGTGCAGCCTAGGCTGAGGGCGCACGTTTTCAACCGTCAGAGGAAGACCCTTCTCATAGCAGAAGATCGTCTTGTGCTCGGCTCCGTGATAGGCAAAAAGGCGCTTCATATCCTTCATTTTTGAGCATAGTATCAGATATATAAAGAAAATGACAAGCTTGAGTATGCCCTCAAGCAGAGTCCGCCAATAAAAATCGGCTTTAACGGCAGGGAACAGGCCGACAATAAACGTCGGCAGGAACAAAAACAGAAACAGCGAAAGCGCAATGCCAAGAACAACGGCAATGCCGATTATAAGCTTCTGCGCGGTTTCGTTTGAAAAGTGCTTTTCTATCCAAAGGTCGATCTTATCCGGCTCCTCCTGCATATCCTCGGGAAGCTGATCGGCCGAATACGACAGCGCCTTCACGCCGTTTACCATAGACGAGATAAAAGCTGCAACTCCGCGGATAAGAGGAAGCCCGAGTACGGGACTTTTTGCCTTGAGCGGAGTTACTTTCTCGACTTTCTCGACCATTTCGCCCGAGCCGCGGCACACGATAGCGCGCTTATCGGGTCCGAGCATCATAATGCCCTCGATAAGCGCCTGACCGCCGATGGAGGTCTTGAATTTTACCGAAGACGAATCTTTTTTATCTGACATTTATCTACCTCAGTTTTCTGACAAGGGTAAGCTTATTTTGGCAATGCAGCCGCCGCCCTCGGCATTTGCAATATCGAGCTTTCCGCCGTGGCGGCTTATTATCTCGTCGCACACTGCAAGCCCTATGCCGCTGCCGCGGTTTTTGCTGCTGCCCTTGTAAAATCTGTTCTTGACATACGGCAGCTCGGCGGCAGGAATGCCGCGGCCGTAGTCGCGTATGCCGATGACTACGCGCTCTTTCTCAAGCGCAAGAGTTATGTCAACCTTTCCGCCGTCTCCGCCGTGCTTTGCGGCGTTATCCAGCAGATTGAGAAACACCTGCTTTAAGCGCTCCGGGTCGCCGGATATGAGCGGAATGTCGTACTCGGGCGGCTGGTAATTGACCTCGATCCCAGCCTCGCTCATGAGCTTGCCGTAGGTAAACAGCGAATCCTCAAGCTCGGCGGCAATGTCAACAAGCTCCATGCGCAGGTTGAATCTGCCGTCCTGAATGCGCGTAAACTCCAGAAGATCGGCGACCATGCCTGTAAGCCTCTCGGCCTCCTTGGAGATTATCTTCACGCCGCGCAGCGATTCGTCTTTTATAGCCGGATCGTACTGCAAGGTCTCGCTCCAGCCGAGTATTGCTGTCAGCGGTGTGCGCAGCTCGTGCGATATCTGCGAGATGAACTCGGTCGTTGCCTTGTCCGAACGCGCGATTTTTTCGGACATGATGTTAATGTCGTCCGTGAGCCTGCCGATCTCGTTATCTCCGACAGAGGGTACCTGCGCGCCGTAGCTTCCGTCGGCAATGTGCCTTGCCGATTCGCTCAGATCCTCGATGGGCTTTGATATGTAGTGATCGAACCAGATGTTTACGAGAATAATGTAAGCTGCGATGATGATCGCGATGATTATGGCAGGGATAATCAGTTTGTTTGCCGCAAAGGCAATTAGGCATGCGATAAGGATGACCGCCGCAATGCTCGACGCAAGCAGCTGCCATTTAAGATTTTTAAAAAACATTGGACACTTCCCGGGAAATAATCTGTATCAGTAGCCCCACTTGTAGCCGAAGCCCCAAACGGTCGTGAGAAATTCCGGCTCTGTGGGATCGGCCTCGATCTTCAGGCGCAGTCGGCGGATGTTGACGTCAACGGTTTTAAGCTCGCCGGAGAAATCGTCGCCCCAAACGGCCTTGAGTATATCCTCGCGCGACATTGCCTTGCCGGGGTTTTCCATAAACAGCTTCATCAGCAGGTATTCTATCTGCGTAAGCTTCAGGCGCTTGCAATCCTTTTCAAGCGTGCGGTTGCGCGTGTTGAGCAGGAACGGGCCGCTGGAAATTTCATAGATAGGCTTATCGCCGGCATCGTTTCCGAGGCGGCGAACAAGCGCGTCAACTCGCGCGGTAAGCTCGGCGGGGGAGAAGGGCTTTGTAACATAGTCATCGGCGCCGGTCATAAGACCGGTGACCTTGTCGATCTCCTGGCTCTTTGCAGTCAGCATGATGATGCCGATCTTCGAGCCGGATGCGCGGATGCGCCGACATACCTCAAAACCGTCTATATCAGGGAGCATCACGTCCAAAAGTGCAAGACAGACGTCCGGATTTTTTTCAAGCAGAGCCAAAGCGGTGGTGCCGTTTTCGGCTTCGATAGGCTCATATCCGTTGCGGCGGAGGTTGATGACCACAAAACTGCGGATATTCGGTTCATCCTCAAGTACGAGTATCTTTTTCATGGTTTGGCCTCTTTCTTATAGTTTTACATTGAAATATTGTAACATATAATTTTCAATTATGGTAGTGGCAAAGACAAAAAAATTGTAATCCGAGAACAAAAAATTACACAAATTATCCGAACACCGCTCTTGAATAATGCGCTTTTATAGGTTATAATACATCTGTTTCTATTCGCCGGTGTGATGGAATGGTAGACGTAGCGGATTCAAAATCCGCCGGGGGCAACTCCGTGTGGGTTCGAGTCCCACCACCGGCACCATTGAAAAGAGGCTGTTTTTTAGTAAAACGGCCTCTTTTTTTATTTTTATCCATTTTGAGCTCACGGAGCAGCCTCAAAACCAAATCCGTTATTATAAAAGCCCTCCTTCGCCCGAGCACGCTGTGCGTATCCGAAGGAGGGCTTGCTTGCCCGCTTTATTTTGTCATATTTCCTGCTCCGCCTGCTGCATGCGCATGAGCGCGTAGCAGAGCTGAAGCTGCCGCACCTTGTGTATCTTCGTCTTATCGTAAATACGTTTCCGGTATGTATCGATCGTGCTGACCGCGCAGCCGAGCTGCTCTGCGCACTGACGGGTGCTGAGCCCTCTTGCCAGGGCGCAGCATATCTCAAGCTCCTTGGCGCTGAGCCGGGCATAGCCGATCAGAAAATTCTCATAATCCTTCGGATCAAGATCCTTTTTCCCGAGATAGGCCAGGCGGCGCACCTGTGCAAGAGAATCGTCGAGCTGCCCCTGCGTATCCTCGACCTGACTCTGCATATCCTCGACCTGCCCACGGAGTTCCTGCTTCTCAGTTTCCAGATCGGTGATCGTCTGCTCATGGAAGCGCAGCTTCGCGGAGACAGGGCGCAGCTCGTCAAAGGTCATCTGCGCACCGTCGCAGTTTTCCTTATTGAGCAGCTCAATGTCACGCATGACAGGACGCAGGTAGCGGCGGGTATAGTACAGGCAGCATACAACGCCGAAAAATATCAGCAGCGTCAGCAGGCCGCCGATCTCCAGCGAGCGCTTGAGCATGATCCGGTTATAGTCGCCCTTGGGAAGCAGCACGCTCAGAGTGTGCTGCTCGGGATCCCCGTCGGCCGCCGAGAACGGCTTTGAAAGTCCGACAAAGGACAGCTCCGTCCCGGAGAAGAACGTAAGACCGTCCCGGCTGCCTGTTTCCGTCAGCAGCTCCTCCGGCACGAAGCAAAAGCCGCCGGAGGGATAGGTCACGAGCGCCTTCGGAATATCCGGCCCCTCCGTGCTCTCCGACAGGAGGCAGGCGAGGCTGCCGATGCCGGAGGGCTGGACGTGGTGGGCGGAGAAATAGGTCTGGTTTATCTCAAAGCCGCACAGCCCGTACACCGTGCCGTCGGCTCCCAGCATGGGCACGGTCAGCAGCATCGCACGCTCCGAGGTACCGGGCAGGGTCAGCAGACTTGTCGTCCGGCAGCTGCGGTCAATGGGCGCCGATGCCGTATTCAGATGCCCGGCAAGCTCGGAAAACTCGGACAGCTCAAATTCCTGCGCCCACTTTCGGTGCGGCATCACGCCGTGACTGCGTCCGACGTCCGCCATACCGCGGTAGAGCAGCAGATCGCTGGCAATGCGCGCAGAATTGCTCCGCTGAACGTACAGGCCGCCGCGGAACTCCTCGCCGCCGAGGGAGGTGTTGAGCACCACGAACGCGCCGGAGCAGTCCGCCTGCCGGACGTACTGACACAGCGGCTCAAGCATGGCCTCCTCCAGCCGCTCCATTGCGTCTGCGCTTCCGTCGAGAGCGGAAAGCTTCGAGGTCTGCCTCTGCACGATGGCGCTCATGTCCTCGGACAGATGCACGCCCATGACGGAGACATTGCGCCACATCGACTTCATGTCCGTCTCAAAGGCCTCCATGCGGAAGCTCAGCGAGGTGCACAGCTCCTCCTGCGGGCTTTTGAGCTGATTAAAGAAGAACAGCCCGGCGATAAGCGCCGCCGCCAGAATAAGGCCCAGCGTGATCATATAGACCGTAAGGCGCTTTTTCATGGAGCGCCGTATATTATAAAATTCCGAAAGTGTGTATCTCGTCATGCCCCATATCCTCCGGGGAACGTTTTCATCTGCAGATCGAGCACAGCAGCGCCCATGTCTCCTCGGCCAGAGCGTCGACATCCTCGCCGGCTGCGGCGCGGGCGGGCAGCTCCTGCTGCAGCTGCCGCAGAGCGTCGTACAGGGCGTTGACCCTGCCGTAGTAGCCCTCGAATCTCGGCTCGGACACGGGGGTATAGCTGTCGCGCATGGTTTTCAGCGCGGCGTAAAGCTGCCGGTAGCTTTCCGCAGGTTCCGGGAAGCTGTCATAGTCCTCGATATCGTCAAATGCGCCGCTGCGCACCGGCATATATCCGGTCTGCGCCACGAAGTCCAGGTTGCGCCCGGTCTCCGTCAGCCAGCGGACGAAGACAGCGGCGGCCTTCGCCTTCTGCTCGGTGGTCCTGTAGGCGCAAAGCCCGACGCCAGCCTGAGTCATCATAGCCTCGTGCCCGGCGGTCATCGGCATTGGCAGAACATGCAGGTTCATCGGCTCGCGTGTGCCGTCCCGATAGGTGACGGTGTCATTATAATAAAGTATCGCCGCCGAGGAGCCCAGACCGGCCAGCACCTCGCCGGTCATCACCTGTGTATTGGAGTACAGGTCGGACACCACAACATGTCCCTTTGCAAGGGCGCGGGCAAACTGCATCCAGCACTCCTTGAAAACGGGGTTATCGGTGTTATACCGGCCGTCCTCGGTGTACAGCTCGCCGCTGCCGCGCTCGAGGGCGCAAAGCTCCACGGCGCGGATGGGATAATCCAGCGCGCAGAAGGGCTTGCCGCCCGACCAGTCATAGTATTTTTCGGCGGTATCGTAAAAGCCCTCCCATGTGCCGAGGTCGCCGTATTCCGCGCCCGTATCGGCGGCAAAGCGGGCAAAGCCGCTGCCGTTGCACATGATAAGGTGCGTTGACTTGGAGATGGGAAACAGCAGCAGCCTGCCGTCCTGCGCGGTGCCGTCGTCCAGAAATCCGGGGACGAAGTCGGACAGCTCCTCATCCGTGAACCAGTCGTGCCAGTCCACGAGGTTTTCCTCGCCCAGCGCCGATGCGTCGCCGATGTGGCAGGTAAACAGGTCGGGCATCTCCTGCAGGTCGCCGCCGTTCTGGGCCTCTTTCAGAAAGCCGCCTATCTTCGACGCGCTGCTGAGGTTTGTGACCTGCACGCGGACGCCGCTTTCCATACCGACGGTGCGGTTAAACTCCTGCACAAGAAGATCCATCGGCGAGCCGGACTGCTCGCCGTAGACGTGCCAGAAATTTATCGTCACGGGCGTTTTATCCTCCGTCAGGGGTGTGTCTGCGCAGGCGCACAGAGCGAAAACAAGGGCTGCCGACAGCAGCAGGGACAGTATACGCTTTTTCATGGCTTGACCTCCGGGACAGAGCGTGTGTTTGTGGATTCGGGGGCGGTTTTTCTTGAATTTCAAAAATTTTTTCCCGTTTTGTCCCCTGAATGAAGAGTTTAGGGGACAGACAGAACGGCGGATATATGGTATAAGGGAAGCATACAGTGCCGCTATATACGGCAGCGGCGCTTCTGCAATACTATCTATTATATCATAGACCGAGGCGCTTTTACAAGGCATAAAAACGAAAGGGAAGGAGTGGATGCGGATGACGCAGGCGAGGAAAACGGCCGTCTACCGCGTCATTACGGATTCCGGCGGCAGCGGGGCCGGACTGCATGACACCTTCCGACCGGTAAGCCGCGGGCCGGAACACAAACGCGGCAAATCAACCATTCTTTCTATTTCTATAAAGGAGGAAGAAAAAACATGAGAAAAAGACTTATGAGCATCCTGCTCTGCCTCGTCATGCTGTTCTCCCTCGTGCCGGGCGCTGCGGTTCCCGTCCACGCCTTCTGGGACGACTACGACGACGGCTTTGATTGTCCTAACTGCAACCACTACCATTTTGGCAGCGATTATATGTGTGACTGCCTGTTCTGCACCATTGACTGCAACTACGAGTGCTGGGTTGAAACCCATTGCAACGACTGCGGTGTGTGCTTTGGAGACACGCCCTACTGGTGCGAGGAGTGCTACAAGTGCGCCGACTGCATGGAGGATACGCACTGCTCCACCTGCGCCAAGTGCTACATCGGCGAGGATGACCAGCTGTGCGGCGAATGCCATAAGGGCCCCTGCTGCTCCATAACCATCTGCGACTCCTGCGGCTTCTGCGATGACTGCGCAAACGATGACAGCGACCCGATGCACTGCTCGCTGTGTAACGCCTGCTTCGGTGCGGTGGACGAGTGCGTGGACGACGATGATACCGGCGTCATCCACTGCATCGATTGCCACACGTCCTGCGAGCAGTGCGAGGAATGCCTGCTGGCCAAGGAGGTCTGCGAGGACTGCGGCCTGTGCAAGGAGTGCTGCATGGACAACTCCGATGCCGGCGGCTGCCCGGACGGCGAGACCTGCGTGGAAAGCGCCGAGTGGGACGAGCACATCTGCCAGGGCTGCGACGGCTGGATCACGGATAAGGAGGACGAGGACGAGTTCTGCCAAACCTGCGAGCTGTGCAAGGAGTGCTGCGAGGGCAACTCCGACTGCTCCACGGGGATGTGCGCAATGGACACGGACTACGCAGATCACTTCTGCGAGGACTGCGGCCTGTGCTTCTGCGACAGCGACCCCTGCGAGGACGGCTGCGATCAGCGCTGCAAGGACTGCTGCCTCGATGCCGTGCGCGCTATGGGCTGCGATCATGACGACTGGTGCTTCAGCGACTCTGATTTTGAGAATCATCTGATGGCGGAGCATTCCGGCGCCGGGCATACCCACATCGCTTCCTCCAGCTGGTCAGCCGACGGAACGCAACACTGGCATCCCTGCCGCTATTGCGACGATAAAAAGCTGAATGCCGCCAACCATGAATATGACGCCAAGGGCGTGTGCAAGGTCTGTGGCTACATCAGCGGCAGCTCCATCGTCATCACCCGCCAGCCGAGGGACGTCAAGTGTAAGACCTCTATCTACGGCAGCGGCGATTATATTGAAGAGCCGGAAAACGGCCTGCTGTTCAGCGAACATAACTGGGTCACCTTCTCCGTCTCGGCAAAGAGCCTGAGGGGCGACGGGCTGACCTATCAGTGGTATCTGAAGGATAATGCGACGGGTAAGTCCTACGAGATGAAGGAAACATCGTATTATGTGGGAGTGAAAACCCCCACGCTGAAGCTGTCGGTTTCCGCCGAGGCCTGCCAGGATGACTACTCCTACTACTGCGTCATCGGCAGAAGCGGCGACACTTCGGACACCCTGAAAACGGCGGAGGCAAAGCTGACTGCCGCCCATGCCTACAGCTATAAGCAGGCCGGTGTACGTGTGCCCACGGATGACGGCGAGAGAACGCCGAAATACAATGTCACTTGGGTCGATAAGAATGGGGATACCCATAACGGTGTCGTAGGCGGCGACCCGAAATGCGACGGTCACAAGCTCCCGTGCCTGTTCGAAGAAAGCAGTCTTTACGAAGCGCATTATATGACCAGCGGCACCAAGGAGCGCATCTTCCCGCATACCTTTGTGCTTGACAGAAGCCTTGAAGCGGTAGGCGGCGGCAGAGTCGATGTGCTCAGATGTTCCGTCTGCGACTATACCGTTCCCGTGAAGAGCCATGTCCATGATTACGGCTGGAACTGGGATTACACCGGCTTCGACTATATCTATTACTATACCTTCAACATCGGCGGCTCGACCAAGACGGTGGAGCAGCTCATCCTTGAGTCCGGCTATGCCCACCCCGAAAAGTGCATGGTTCCCGGCTGCGAGGAATTCATCATGGTTCCCCATAGCTGGGGCCGCTGGAATGTGGTTTTGTGTCCTGACACCACAGGCAGCAAAGGCGGCATGGAGGCTGAATGCAGCGTCTGCGAATACAAAGAGACGAAAAAAATTGACGGCGATTGGACAAAGGACACCGCCCTTGTGACGGTGAAAAACGGCCGGGCAACCCGTATGATCGTCAAGCCCGGCGACAAGATCAAGCTTTATCCCGAGGAGAGAGACGGTCAGAAGGCCATCGGCTGGAAGGTGGAGTATCTCCGCGAATACAATGATAGACCTTATGTTAGCAAGCAATGGAATTACAGCCAGGCGAAGACCCTGTTCAAGCTGGTGACCAACGGCTCGGCTCTCGAGTGGGGCTGCACGATCCCGGCGTTCAGCGCCATGGGCGCCCCCGGCGGCGGCCAATTCTTCTTCGAGCCGGTCTATGCAGGCTGTGACCACAGCGGCGGCACCACGGTGCTCAATGCGAAGGCGCAGGTCTGCGACCGCAAGGGCTACACCGGCGACACCGCCTGCGCCGACTGCGGCAAAGTCATCAAGCCCGGTTCGGATATCTACCCGCCTGCAAACGCCGGTCATACCGGTACGCTGCAGCCGCTGTACTACTACGGCACGGCCAACTCGGCCACCACGGACGCAAGCCATGGCGGCAAACGCTATAACGCCAGATCGGGCGACTGCAAACACCGCGCCTATGAGGGCGACTACCGCTGCACGGCCTGCGGCGGCACCGTAAAGGGCAAGACCGGCGACTTCAGGCATAGCGGCCCCTTTAAGCTGCGTGATGTAAGAGCGGCGACCTGCACCGAGAAGGGCTATTCCGGCAACAAGTATTGCACAGCGTGCGACAGGATCGCGCTGAAGGGCACGTCTACCCCGTCACTCCACGAAATTGCCGGCAACTCCAAGCTGATCAATGCGGTGAAGCCTATCTGCACCGCCGTTGGCTACAGCGGCGACTACCAGTGCACAGCCGGCTGCGGACAGATTTTCCGCTACGGCCATGTCATCGATAAGCTCGGCCATAACTGGGACGACGGCAAACCCGCAACGCAGGGCAAGAGCGAAGGAATTCTCTACACCTGCCGGCGCGTCGGCTGCGACGAGACGAAATTCGTCAAGGGCTCTGCAACGACAGAGTACAGCGTCAAGGTCAGCACCGACGGCAACGGCACGGCCATGGCAGACAAGACCTCTGCCGCGGCCGGAACAGTGGTCACCCTGACCGCGACTCCCAAGAGCGGCTATCACTTCAAGCAGTGGCAGGTAGTCACAAGCAACGTGACGATTAAGGACAATAAGTTCACCATGCCTGCCGGAAATGTCGAGGTCAAGGCGATATTCGAAAAGGACGCAACGCCGCCTCCGGCAACGACAGAGTACAGCGTCAAGGTAAGCACCGACGGCAACGGTACGGCCATGGCAGACAAGACCTCTGCCGCCGCCGGAACAGTGGTCACCCTGACCGCGACTCCCAAGAGCGGCTATACCTTCAAGCAGTGGCAGGTAGTCACGGGCGGCGTGACGATTAAGGACAACAAGTTCACCATGCCTGCCGGAAACGTCGAGGTCAAGGCGATATTTGCCAAGAATGCAACGCCGCCTCCCGGACCGGCCGTGAACCCCTTCGTCGATGTTCCCTCCGGCGTTTACTATGAGGAGGCCGTGCTGTGGGCGGTTGACAAGGGCATCACCAAGGGCACCGATACAACCCACTTCTCTCCCAACGGCATCTGCACCAGAGCGCAGGCTGTGACCTTCCTGTGGCGCGCCGCGGGCAGCCCCGCAGCCAAGTCCGGCGCCATGCCCTTTACCGACGTGAAGGCCGGCAGCTACTACGAGACGGCAGTACTGTGGGCCGTGGAGAACGGCATCACCAAGGGTACCACCGCCACCACATTCAGCCCGGAGCAGAATTGCAGCCGCGCTCAGATCGTCACTTTCCTGTGGCGCTCCGAGAAATCCCCGGCAGCCGGTACGGTCAATCCCTTTACCGATGTGAAGGCAAGCGCCTACTACGCTGACGCGGTGCTGTGGGCCGTCAAGAAGGACGTCACCAAGGGTACCACCGCCACCACGTTCAGCCCCAACGACAACTGCACGAGAGCGCAGATCGTGACATTCCTCTATCGCGCGATGAAGTAAACACGAGCGCAGCAGTTTATCAGCAGAATGAGGCGCGGCGGCATAGCCGCCGCGCCCTCTCACCCCATGAGCGAGGAGGCATATACATGAAAAAAAGAATCTCTGTGCTGGCGGCTGTGGTACTGGCCGTCGGCTTTGCGCTGTGCCTCGCCGCTTGCGGGGAGACAAAGGATGATACTGTCACCGTTACGCTCTGGCATGTTTACGGCGGCGAGGTGAATTCGACCATGAATGCTCTGGTGGACGAGTTTAACAATACCGTCGGGCGTGAGCAGGGCGTTCGCGTTAGGGTGGACAGCGTCAGCAACAGCGGCGTCATCCATGAAAGCGTGCTGGCCGCCGCCTATAAGGAGCCCGGCGCGCCCGAGCTGCCGGATATCTTCGTGTCCTACCCCAAAACCGTGCTGGCGCTGCCGGATGATGATATTCTGGTGGACTACCGTGACTATTTCACCGCCGGGGAGCTGAATGCCTACATTCCGGAGTTTGTTGAGGAGGGGACGGTGGATGGCCGGCCGGTCATTCTGCCGCTGGCAAAATCTACGGAGATCTTATTTGTAAACAAGACGGCCTTTGACCGCTTTGCTGCCGATACAGGTGCAAGCCTGGATGAGCTGGCCACCTGGGAGGGGCTTTATGCCGTGGCGGAGCGATATGCCGAATGGTCTGGCGGCAAGAGCTTCTTTGCGCATGATTATCACTTTAACTATTTCCAGGTGGGTGTTGAGTCGCTGGGCGAGAGCTTTTTCGACGAGGACGGTCTCGCCTTCGGCCCGGGGTTTACCTATGCATGGAAGCCTTATGCCGAAGCTGCACTGACCGGCGGACTGTGGCTGGGCAGCGGCTATGCCACCGCGCCGCTGCGCACCGGCGACGTGATCGCGTCCGTCGCCTCATCCGCCAGCGTGCTGTACTATTCCGACGTGGTGACCTATAAGGACAACAGCAGCGAGAAGGTAGAGATCATCTCGCTGCCATGCCCCATATTTGAGGGCGGGGAAAGGCTTGTCATGCAGCGGGGCGTGGGGGCCTGTACCGTGAAGTCCACGCCGGAGCGGGAAAAAGCCTGTACGATCTTCCTCAAATGGCTGACAGAGCCTGAGAGAAATGTGGATTTCGTCACGTCTCTCGGTTATATGCCGGTGACTAAGGAGGGCTTTGACTATCTGCCTGCCGCCATAGAAACGCTGACAGATCCCATGTATGCTTCGCTCTACGAGGCCTTTTTGAGGACGCGGCAGGACTACACCTTCTATGTGCCGCCCCAGCGGGAGGACTATCTGTCGCTGGAGACACGCTTTGAAAAAACGGCGCGCCTGCGTCTTACGGCGGGACGGGTGCAATATTCCGAGCAGGGCGCGGACGTAACGGACGAGCTGCTGCATACAACGCTGGACGAGTTCAAAAGAAGCTATGGCAATTAACACTGAAAAGAGAGGAGGGAGCTGCGTGCTTCTGTACCTTAACAGGCGGTGGGGCAAAATCGACGCAGCGGCAAGAGGCCGCAGCATCGGCAGCCGTCTGGCGCTTTGCTGGCTATGCATGGTGCTGGCGGTGCTGTCTGCCGCGCTGCTTCTACTGAGCGCGACGGGCGTTCTCTCCCACACGGCGAGTCAGTTCGGAGAAACGGCGGCCCTGCAGCAGAAAAACACCGCTGCCATTTTCACCGCCCAGATGGACGTGCTCACCGCGCAGGGCATTGAGCTTTCCAACACTGTCAGCGGAGAGGTCGAGAGCTTTCTTGCCGGCCGCGGCCTGTCATTCGATGCGCTGAATGATAATCCGGAGCTCATCGCGGAGCTGGAAGATATGCTGATCCCTGCTTTGAAGAGCGCAATGGAGGGCAGCACCTGCAGCGGCGCGTATTTCTGCCTTGATGCTACCGCAAACACATCGCTGTCAACATCCGAAACCTCCCGTGCGGGAGTGTATCTCCGATATTCCGGTCTTCGATCCGCCCACCCCAGCGGTACCGTCACCTGTTTTCGGGGAACGGTGGATGCCGCCAGAAGAAACGGCTTGCAGCTTCACAATCGCTGGAACCCGGAGCTGAATACTTCCCTGATCCCCGGCTACCGGCAGGTCATGGCGTGGGACGGAGACAGACTCTCCGGCGGCTGCCTCTGGACAGAACGGATACCGCTGCTGGATACCTGGGAGAGCGTGACGCTTCTGTGCGTACCCGTGCGTGATGGAGCGGGTAATGTCAGGGGCGTCTGCGGTATGGAGCTGAGCGACCTGTATTTCAGTCTGTCCCACAGTACAGTCTCCGGCTCCTATGGCAGCTTCATAATGCTGCTGGCTCCCATGAACGGAGATACTCTCCTTCTCGATAAGGCCATGCTGGGCAGCACGGAGGGGACGGATCTGTCCGCCTCCGGCGAGATGAGGATACAAAGCGGCCGGGACTACGATACTTTTACATGGAACGACACGACCTATCTCGGCAAGTACCAGATCGTCCCGGGCCGTTTGGCGAACGGTCATCCGCTGGCGGCGGTGACGCTGGTGCCGGAAAGCGGCTACCGCCATCAGGTTCAGACCGCCCGCCTCGGCTGGACGCTGGGCTCCCTCGGATTCCTTATAGGGATGCTGGTGCTGGCTGCTGCACTTTCCCGCCGCTTTGCCATGCCTATCGCCCAAGGCTTCGAGGCAGCAAAAAGCTGTGAACATGACTGGCAGCCTACGGGCATACGGGAGATTGACGAGCTGACGGTCTATTTCCATAGCCGCCTGCGTGAGAGCCGGCCCGAGGATGCCCTGCCCCGGCAGGTGGAAAGCCTTGTATCCGAGCTCATCGACCGGTCAAAGGGACTTACCTCCTCGGAGCGCATTATCCTGCGCTACTATGCCGAGGGCTATACCGTTAAGGACATTCCCGGACTGCTGTTTATCAGCATGGGCACTGTGAAGGGTCACAACAGCCATATATACAGCAAGCTGGGGGTGGATTCCTACGATGCTCTGAAAGCCTATTTGGATGTGCTCCGGCGCTGCGGTAGACTGGAGGAGCTGCTGCAGAGCGGCAAGCAGCGAAGCTATGTATGAAGTAATATGATTTTCACATTATCAGAAATGCACAATTTATGCCTGCAATATTTGTGCATTACGTATAGGCCTAAGTCATGTTTTGCGGTTTTTCGCCAAAAACAGGACTTGGGCCTATATCTTTTTTCATAAAAGAGGGTAATTATTGAGACATAACAGCCGCATACATTGGGGAAAACTGCCGGGGAGGAGGGATTACATATGAAGCGGATCATGAAGGAGGCAATGGGTGACTGCTCTACCGTAGAGGAGTTCCGCTTTCTTGTCCGCTGCCGGGAATGCGGCAGAACGTGGCACAGCAGCCCGGTTCGTTTTTCTAAGGCCGGTGCAGAGCCGAAAACCGAGGGGATGAGTGCAATCTTCCGGACGCTCTATGAGAGGGAACGGGATGCTGCCCGGGAAAAAGCCGCAGCGGAAGCCTCTGAGATATTCAGCCGCTGCCCGGTCTGCGGAAGGCTGGTGTGCGACCGTTGCTTTCTGATCTGTGAGGACCTGGATATGTGCATTGCCTGCGCTAAGACCTTGCAGGTGCGCGGCGACATTGTGGCAGGAGAAGCTTTCGCACCGCGTGAGCTCCCTGCCGGACCGATAGGCAAAGCTTCAACGGAAGAATCAGATATCAAATAAAAAAAGGAGACAGAAACTATGGGACTTATCAAAGCGGCCTTAGGCGCGGCCGGCGGCGTTATGGCCGACCAGTGGCGGGAATACTTTTATTGCGAAGCCATCCCCTCGGATGTGCTGGCGGTTAAGGGACGAAAGAAGGTCACGGGCCGTTCCAGCAACACCAAGGGTGATGACAACATCATCTCCAACGGCAGCGTGATCGCCATTGCCGACGGTCAGTGTATGCTTATCGTGGAGCAGGGCAAGGTGGTGGATGTGTGCGCCGAGCCGGGCGAATACACCTACGATATGTCCACAGAGCCGAGCATCTTCTACGGCAATCTGGGCGAAAACGTAAAGAACGTATTTATGAACATCGGCAAGCGCTTTACCTTCGGCGGCGAGGCCCCCAAGGATCAGCGCATCTACTACTTCAACACCAAGGAGCTGACGGGCAATAAGTACGGTACGCCCAGCCCCGTTCCGTTCCGAGTGGTGGATCAGCGGGCCGGCATCGACATAGACATCGGCATCCGCTGCTTCGGCGAGTACAGCATCAGGCTGAAGAATCCGCTGCTGTTTTACACCAACGTATGCGGCAATGTCAGCGAAGACTATAAGACTGAAAATATCGCGGGTCAGATGAAGACGGAGCTGCTGACCGCGCTTCAGCCCGCGTTTGCAAAGATCAGCGAAATGGGCATCCGCTATTCCGCTCTCCCCGGTCATACGCTTGAGCTGTCCGACGCCCTCAACGAGCAGCTGTCGGGCAAGTGGCGTGATCTCCGCGGTATGGAGATCGTCTCCTTCGGCGTTTCCAGCGTGAAGGCCAACGAAGAAGACGAGCAGATGATCAAGGAGCTGCAGCGCAATGCGGCCTTTATGGACCCCACCCGGGCGGCGGCACATCTCGTCGGCTCTCAGGGCGAGGCCATGAAGGCGGCGGCCGCCAACACCGGCGCCGGTCCCGCTATGGCCTTCATGGGCATGGGCATGGCCGGTCAGGCCGGCGGCATGAATGCGCAGAATCTCTTCCAGATGGGACAGCAGCAAATGCAGCAGCAGGCGGCGCAGCCTGCCCCCGCTCCGGCGATGCAGGGCTGGACTTGCTCCTGCGGGCAGGGCGGTATCACCGGCAACTTCTGCCCGAACTGCGGCGCAAAGAAGCCCGAGCCGAAGCCTGCCGCAGACAGCTGGAAATGCAGCTGCGGCGCCACCGTCACGGGAAAGTTCTGCCCTGAGTGCGGCAGTCCCAGACCCGCTCCGGCAGCGGACGGCTGGACCTGTGCCTGCGGTGCGGTGAACAAGGGCAAGTTCTGCTCCGAGTGCGGCGCGAAGAAGCCTGCCGGCGTACCCCAGTACAAGTGCGACAAATGCGGCTGGGAGCCTGCCGATCCCAAGCATCCCCCCAAGTTCTGCCCTGAGTGCGGAGACCCCTTTGATGACGGAGACGTCGTAGGATGAAGCACCGGGCGGTCTGGATTTTCCTGCTGGGAGTGCTTGTCGGCATCGCCCTTTCCGTACTGTACAAGCACTTCGTGACCGATCGGATCATGGATCGGGGCGGCATGGAAAATCCGGACTTTGCCTATCCTCTGGACGGCGACCGCACTTATGTGGATAACTCCGCTCTGTGGCCGGTGCTGGAGGGAACGTGGAAAAGCACGGACGGCCGATGGCAGGCGGTCATCGGCGAGGAGAGCGGCATCGTCCTCACGGCGGACGGCGAGACGGTTTTAGAGTCGCCGCTGCATTTTACCTATCTCCGGCCGGGTAAGGTTTTCTTTACGGAGCTTCAAACGGATATCCGTACGCTTAGGAGTCCGGATACAGCGGCTCTCGGCAGGATCGTTGAGCTTTGCCATAATGCAGGGGAGGGCGAGGACGCCGGAACGCTGCTGCTGAGGCTGGAATGGCCGGAGGCAGGCGAGGAAACAATACAATTCCAAAAAACAAATATACAGGAGCAATAGACTATGGGATTATTTGATAAGAAATACTGCGATGTGTGCGGAGAAAAGATAGGGCTGCTCGGCAACCGCAAGCTGGAGGACGGAAATCTCTGCAAGGAATGCGCGAGGAAGCTGTCACCCTGGTTCAGCGACCGCCGCAGCTCCACGGTGGAGGAGATAAAGCAGCAGCTGGCATACAGAGAAGAAAACCGGAAAAAGGCGGCTCAGTTCCGCACAACCCGCGCCCTTGGCGAGGACCGGAAGGTGCTGCTGGACGAGGAGCACCGCTGGTTTACCGTCACCCGCGCCCGGGATCTGGAGGAGGCCAATCCGGATATTCTGGACTATGATGCCATCACAGACTGTCGGATGGACATAGACGAGAGCAAAACGGAGCTGATGCGTGAAAATGCCGACGGCAAGGAGGTCAGCTATGTTCCGCCGCGCTACGAGTATTCCTACGACTTTGAGATCGTCATTTCGGTCCGTCATCCCTATTTTGACGAGATGCGCTTCCGCCTAAACGGAAGCTCGGTTGACTTTGAGCCTTCGGCAATGCTTCGGACTAAGAGCTTCAACGCCGGAAGACCCGACCCGGAGAGCTGCGCGGAATACCGCAAGTACCGTCAGATGGGCGACGAGATCTGCCTGTGTCTGGAGGAGGCTCGACGCGGAAGTCCGGCTGCGGATGCCGTGCCCGGTGAAGCGCCTGCCGCACTGCAAACGGAAGCAGCCCCGTCATCGGGACCGTGGACCTGCTCTGCCTGCGGCGGCGCCAACAGCAGGGGAGGCTTCTGTGAATACTGCGGCTCACCCAGACAGTGAGCTGAAAATAAGCAAAACCCCGCAAGGGATAAAATAAATAATAATTATATAGGAGGAAACGATTATGGCAAACCTGACAGGAAATCTAAAGGACTCTATGACCGCAACCTTCCCCCGCGAGTTCGATATTCCAAACCCGATGACGATTCAGGAAATCTATGACAAGATAAATGCCCGTGCCGCGGCGTTCCAGATGCCGTTTTCCATAAAGGGCGGCGTTCCCGGCGAGCGCATTGTCTTTGCAAAGGAGCCGAATCTTGATGTTACCATCTGGCTTCACGTCAAGGACGGCACGCACATCAAGATCACACCGGTCACGACGAGCAGCAGCGCCACGATCAACGGCATTGATGTCGGCAAGAACAGTATCATGCGCAAGGGCGTTAAGGGCGTGGCCAGCAGACCGATGCTGCAGGGCGAATATATCGACACCGTGACCGACACCATCAAGAAGATTCTTGCCGACGAGACAGTTCCCGACTATGTGGCACCTGCGGTAATGCCCGGCGCGGATAAGCCTCTGAACTGGCTGACGCTCCTGCTGCTGTGCATCTTCGTCGGAGGCGCCGGCATCCATCGCTTCTATGCGGGCAAGATCGGAACGGGCATACTGTTCCTGTTAACCGCCGGTCTGTTCGGAATCGGCTGGCTTGTGGACCTTATAAAAATCGTCACCGGAAAATTCACTGACAAGAACGGCAACGTTATCCAGAGAAATTAGATGAGCCGGGCGTGAAGCACGAAAGAACGGCTCAGCATATCTGATGTTGATAAGAGGATTTAAGTATGAAAAAGATAGTATCTCTGGCACTGACTCTAATGATGGTGCTCTCCCTTACTGCCTGCGGCGGTAAGGACGGCGGAGACTCTGCCGACCCCAATCTGGGGAAATATATCGGTCAGAGCGTCACCTCCAGCGGGGACAGCGACTGGCTCTCCATGGACGATGTCTATGACGAGGGCGATAACTACATAGAACTGAAAAGCGGCGGCAAGGGCGAGTTCTGTCTGGACGGCGACAAGGAGACCATCAAGTGGAGCCTTGCCGCGGACGGCACGCTGAAGCTGACCGGCAACAACGTAGAGAGCACCGGTACCCTGAAGGACGGTCTCATCACGCTCAACGATTACTGGGGCATCGATCTCATTATGACCTTTCTGAAGGAAGGCGCGGAAATGTCGGCGCAAACCGGTACAAAGCTGCTCGACTGGTGGAACGGCGACTGGTTCGGCTGGTGGAAGATGACCGACTGCTCGGGCTATTACGAGGACATGGAGGGCGACTGGTGGGATATCTGCGGCACCATTGATATCGGATCTGACAATAAGGGCACCGTAACGCTTTGGGACGAGGACTACACAAAGGACAGCCCCATGGCCATGGTGAATGTCAGCCTGAGCGGCTCCGGCACCGGTGAGCACGGCACAATGATGTCCGAGGGCGGCCAGTTCACGGATGTAAAGCTGGAGCATGCGGAATGGATCATTGATCCGGGCACACTGGATTGTGATGATCTGATTCGTATCGACGGTTACTACGAAAACGGCGAAGACGGGTACCACTATGAGATATATCTGCGCCCCTGGGGAACATACTGGGACGATGTGGATGAAGGAACTCATCCCTACTCCTATGACGACTGGTATCTTCCTTTGATAAAGGCAGGCAAGCCCATGCCCGACAGCATAGGTGCAGATGCCCGGTAGCGGATAATTCGTTAACAAGAACTGCAACGTTATTCAAAAGGTATAGTGCCGCCGCTGCAAGCGCGATAACGGCACCATAGTCTCAATGATAAGGAGTGTAATATGAAAAAGCTTGTATCTCTTGCGCTGGCACTGGTGCTGGTGCTCTCCCTTACCGCCTGCGGCAGTAAGGACGGCGGAGACTCTGCCGACCCCAACCTCGGCAAATATCTCGGCGCGGAATTCTCCGGCGACGGCAACGAGTGGCTCAGCCTGGACGAGGTCTATGATGAAGGCGAGAGCTATATTGAACTCAAAAGCGGCGGCAAGGGCGTGTTCTGTCTGGGCGGCGACGCGACTGACATCAAGTGGGCGCTCGAGAGCGACGGCTCCTTGAAGCTGACCCGAGACAGCCTGGAAAGCAACGGCACGCTGCAAAACGGAATCATCACGCTCACCGATCTCTGGGGCAACAATGTCACCATTACCTTCGTCAAGGAGGGCGGTGAGTCCTCGCAGGGCGGGGATTCGGGCAAGGATGCTCCCAGCGGCACCGGCCTTGTGAGCGAGGAGGCGGTGCAGAAGGGCTACGTCTGGATGAACGAGGTCAATAATAATATTTTTAGTACCACCTACGAGGAGCTTGCCGAATACTTCGGCGTGGATGGCGAGTTTGTCAAGGAAGAATACAGCGACCACATGAAGCGGAACCAGCGCTACTACAAGTGGATCTCGAAGGACGACTCAAGTCACTTCATCTATGTCAACTTCGCGGAAGAGAATCCGGGCGTTTTCACAGTCAGCGCATACAACACCAGCGGCTTCTCCGGCAATGAGGCCATCGAGAAATATCTCGATACGGTGAAGGCCGAGGCTGCCGAGGCGAATAAGGCGGCCGCCGCCAACGCCAAGATGAAGAACTTCGTCGTAACCATCACGCAGTTCGCGCACGATGATGTTGCTGTCAAGATAATAACGAAGATCCCCGAGTCCGGCTGGTCGTATGACGAGGGAAAGAAATGCCTTGTGGAAAACAACGATCCCACGGCCTTCGGCGCGGGCGCCATCAGATTCGAGGTAAGAGCCAATGTGGCGGACTTCGACTACTACAAGGACGACTTTGAAAACTATCAGGATATCGATGACCGCGTGATCGGCGGCATCACCTTCCACGGCCGCACCTACAAGTACATCGGCTACAATTGGATCCAGTACGTCGCGCAGATCGACGATGGGCGTGCGCTGTCCATCGGGCTGACAGATATGGAGTGCGTCCCGGGCACGATGCCCGACATCATCCTAAGCAACATGAGGATCAAGTAATATGATCCCCGGCGAGGCATATACTGCCCGGCCACAGCGTATCAAACGGTGCCCGTCCGCAGTGCGGGCGGGCGCTTCCTTGTGAGAAAAAGAAAGAGGTGGAATTATCTATGCCAACACAGGTAACCAACTATCAATGCCCCGGCTGTACCGGACCGCTGCACTTTGTGGGCTCCTCCGGCAAGCTTGAGTGCGATTACTGCGGCGCAAGCTACGACGTCGCGGAGATCGAGGCGCTTTACGCGGAAAAGGAGGAGAAAGCCGCTGCCGCACAGCAGGCGGCCGAGGAAAAGGCCGCAGCCGGGAAAGAAGCGTCCGCCGACGGCGGCGATTGGGATACCTCCGGCTTCAGCGACGACTGGGGCGCGGAGGCGGACAAAATGAAGGCCTACTGCTGCCCGAGCTGCGGCGCGGAGCTTTTATGCGACGAGAGCACGGCGGCGACCTCCTGTCCCTACTGCGGCAACCCCACGGTGGTGCCGGGGCAGTTCTCCGGAGAGCTCAAGCCGGACTACATACTTCCGTTCAAGCTCAGCAGGGAGGATGCGATCAAGGCACTCAAGGAGCACTACAAGGGGAAGATCTTCCTGCCCAAAACCTTCACCGACGAAAACCATGTGCAGGAGATACGCGGCGTTTATGTCCCCTTCTGGATGTTCGACGGCAAGGCGGAGGGCGACGCCCACTATGAGGCGACACGCTCCTACAGCTATACCTCCGGAGATTATGAGATCACTAAAACGGAGCACTTCGACATTTACCGTGCCGGCTCCGTCACCTTTGAGAGAGTGCCGGTGGATGCCTCCAGCAAAATGCCGGATGACCACATGGATTCCATCGAGCCCTACGACTATAAGGGCTTGAAAAGCTTTTCCACGGCCTATCTCCCCGGATTTCTTGCCGACAAGTACGATGTAAGCGTGGAGGACAGCCGCGAGCGCGCCGATCAGCGCTGCACGGGGACTCTCGATGCCGCACTGCTCGGCAGCGTGAAGGGCTACGACACCTGCATGCGTCTGGCCGGCAGCGCGGAGCTTGAGCGAGGCAAGGTACATTATGCGCTTATGCCCGTATGGATGCTCAACACCAAGTGGCAGGGCAAGGACTTCCTCTTTGCCATGAACGGGCAGACCGGAAAGCTGGTAGGCGACCTGCCGGTCAGCTGGGGAAAATTCTGGGGCATGTTTGCCGGCATCGCGGCGATCTTGTCGATCGTCGGCTCCATCGGAGCCATGCTGCTGATGATGTGACAGGGGGGTACGGACATGAAAAGAACAATAACAGCTTTGCTGACGGCGCTTTTACTGGCACTGAGTCTGTGTGTGCCCGCCGCGGCGTCGGTGGAGTACGGTTCGATCTTCGATGAGACCGAGGAGCTCGGCTCTGCCGAGCTGACCTATCAGGGAGAGCAGAAGCTCCCGCAGCTCGCGAAAAATCTCGGCATTGACCTGCGGGTCGATGTATTTACCGACGAGGGCTTGGATCCGGATGACACCGTTTCGGACATCGCGACGTTTGTCTACGGCAATTACGACTACGGCCTGGGCGAGGATAAGGAAGGCGTATCGCTGACGCTGCTGATGAAAACTCAGCCGGACGGCTCTTACGCACTGGCTGAGAACGACTGGTGTGTCTACGCTTTTCTGAGCGAGACACGCGGCAGCTCTCAGGAGCTGTCAGACGCCGTATACGCCGCAATCAAGCCTTATATGGCCGCACAAGCATGGAACGGCGAGGACATGACCATGAGCGCTACTGCGCTTTCACAGGCGGTGGACGCCATGATGAAGGCGGCGTCGGACTATATCCTTGCAAACTGTCCTCCGGATAACTCCGGCGAGGTCACCGAAACGCAGACACCGGAGCAGACCGGAGTCGATATGAAATATATCTTCGATAACAGCGACCTGCTCACCTTTGATGAATGGGAGAAGCTTGAGGCGAGGGCGGCGGACATTTCCCAGCGCCACGGCTGCGGCGTTTACGTTGCCTTCGTGGATGACTTCACGGAGTACGGCTACGGAAACGACGTATATAAAACGACCTATCAGCTCTATCACGCCAATGAGCTCGGTATGGGTGAGAACCGTGACGGCATTATCATCCTGCTGAGCATGGCTGACCGCGACTACGCCATGTTCGTCTACGGCGAAAACGCGGAGAAGGCGTTCGACAAGTACGGTCAGGAGCAGCTGGAGGATACCTTCCTCGGTTACTTCGGTGACAACGACTGGTACAACGGCGTTTCCAGTTATCTGGACACCTGCGACGAGTATCTGACCCTCGCGGAGGAGGGGAATCCCGTGCGGAAGAACACCCTTCCGATGTACATCATCGTTGTGGTGGCCTCCTGCGCGATCTCCGGCTTCATCTGTCTCATGCTGAAGCAGAGGATGCAGACGGTCCACAAGAAGGTGGAGGCCAATGAGTATGTCGCCGATGGCGGCCTGCAGCTGACGGAGCAGTATGACCGCTACACCCACACAACCGAAACGCGGCGCAAGATAAATAAAGACTCTGACAGCAGCGGCGGCACCAGCAGCTGCAGCGGCGGCGGCGGAAGCGGCCGCAGCGGAAAGTTCTGAGGAGGCCACAGTATGAGGTGCTTGACAGTACGCCGGCTCGTCACTATGCTTTTGTGCCTGACGATGATTTTTCTTCTGACCGCCTGCGGCGGGCAAGGCGAGCCAAATGCGGATGACGGAGGCGTCAGCACAACGGGAAAGATCTCAGGCGGCAAGGACAGAGCTTCTGTGCCTAAGGCCGGTTCTGAGAAGGCAGAAGCGTCGCTTGCCCTGCTGCGAAAAAGCATGGCGGGAAATGAGCAGCTGGCCGGCGCGGTGGCTTATCTCGGCCATCGGGAGCAGGGGGATACTGTCCCGCTGACGAGCTGGCTGCGGAAGAATTGCTCCGGGCTGACAGAAAAACTGCCGTTCCTGACGGAGATTCCGGAAGAGCGTACGCTCGGCGCGGGCTATGGTGACCTCTACTGCATTGTCCCACGGGATGAGAGCACCAGTCTGGCAGTGAACCATGTGATCTGGAGATCACTGGGCAACGGTGTGCAGCCGGTGGCGGACAAGGTACTCTACCGGGAAGAATACGCACAGCCCGTCTTGGTATTTGTCAATTATGAGCAGTGGCCCGATGAGCCGGACACGGAAATCAACCTTGTGACCGGCAGCGGCTCGGAGCTTAGCTGGTATCCGATGATCGATGAGCACGGCTGCCCCATAGTGCCCATCGGCGAGTACGGCGCCCCCGCGCTGATGGATTTTGCAGTCTTCGGCTATACCACCGGCCTTGACTATCCCGAGGGTATGGAGCCGGAGGGCGATGGATGGTGGCTTCCACCCACGAATCTGGGCCTGGCTGACACCGTATGGGCCTGCGATGACTGGCTGCTGGAGCTCAGCTACGGCAACTGCGATCCTGATTATGCGGGTATCGCCAAGCTGCACTGCCGCTTCGAAGGCAACGCGGGGCATACTCTGCTCTACCACGGCGTGTGGCGCATGGAGGATGACTGCCTGCGCCTGGAGCTCTCTGCCGGTGTCGGTACCTCCCTGAGCGGAAGCTTCCCGATTCTAATCTCTCCCTCCGGCGATGAGCTGTATTTCCAGCGCTCGCGCAGCGGTGAGGGAATGCCGTTTCTGACGGACGATATGGACTCCGCAGGACTGACATTGATCTACGATTGGGAAAGCAAATAAGTATCATTAAGTAAATAAGTCTTATGAGCAGCTTTCAGCTGCTCATAAGACTTTGGAGACGCCGTAAGCTGAGAAGCGATGCCGATATTTTTGAGATAAACACAGGTGCGATAAGCCGCGGTTATCGAACGACACCATATCTCTCTACAGAGCTTCTGCGCCATCTTCGAAGCATCAACGGACACATAACGGTAAGCTCGGACGCACATTCCGCGGCTGATATATGCTGCAAGTTCGACATGGCCGAGCGGCTTGCGAGCAGCTGCGGCTTTGATGAAATATGGTATTTCACCGGCAGCGGATTTGCGGCGGAAAAGCTATGAAAACAGGCCGCGCTGTAAACGCCGTCATACCGGGCGCCGCGAGTATGAGAAGATTATTATCACAGTGAAACAGGTTTACATCGGGCAGCCCTATAAGATTTTTGGACTGAGTCTTCAGCTGCTTTTTGTCATATAAAGCGAGGCAGAGTCATATAAAGCGAGGCAGAATAATTGTCTTGATAACGCATTCAGGGAATGCTATCATTACTGACACAAAATGCGCGAGTGGCGGAATTGGCAGACTCACCGGACTCAGGCTATAGTGCTCACTCCGGGCGTGCAGGTTCAAGTCTCGCCACCGGCACTGGGGTGAAAGGGGGGCGGTAATTACAAATTACCGCCCCCTTTTTCAACAAATAGTGCGGAGACTTCCGAAAGGAGAAGCTGATGGATAAACACGAGCTTACAGAGCTGTTAAATCATGTTGCCGACGGGAGCGTCAGTCCCGACGATGCGGCGCTTAAATTGAAAATGCAGCCGTTTCAGGAGCTCGGCAACTAAGCCAAGGTAGACCTCCACCGCGGCATACGTCAGGGCGTGCCCGAGGTCATATTCGGCGAGGGCAAGGCCAAGGAGCATATCCTCGGCATCGCCAGGGCTATGCTGAAAAACAAGCAGCAGACCGTGCTCATAACCCGCCTTGCCGAGGAAGCGGCGGAATATATAAAGGCAGAGCTTCCGCTTAAGTATAACAGCATGGCACGCATCGGCATTATCGGCGAAATACCAGAGCCGAACGGCAAGGGGCGCATAGTTGTTGCCATCGGCGGCACGAGTGATATTCCTGTCGCGGAGGAAGCGGCCATAACGGCTGAAGTTCTGGGCAACGATGTTCTGCGCCTGTATGATGCCGGCGTTTCGGAAATACACAGGCTGCTTGCGAACATGGACACCGTTATGAGTGCAAGAGTCATAATCGCCGTTGCAGGTATGGAGGGAGCGCTGCCGTCGGTTATCGGCGGCCTTGCCGACTGCCCGGTCATTGCCGTTCCCACCAGCGTTGGCTACGGCGCTTCATTTGGAGGTGTTGCGGCACTTTTGAGCATGCTGAATTCATGTGCAAGCGGTATGTCGGTAGTAAACATAGATAACGGCTTCGGCGCGGGCTACCTCGCCGGAATGATAAACCATCTTGATTGATATGCAACTGAATGAATTCTTTTATAAACACAGAAAAGTCGCGCTTGCCTTTTCGGGAGGAGCAGATTCTGCGTATCTGCTGTACGCCGCAAAGGAAAACGGGCAGATGTGCAGCCGTACTATGTAAAATCGCAGTTTCAGCCGAAGTTTGAGCATGAGGATGCGATAAAGCTTACAGCAGAGCTCGGCGTAGCATTGAAAGTGATAAGCATTGATATTTTGCAGCTTGACGAGGTCACGGATAATCCGTCAAACCGCTGCTATTACTGCAAAAAGCGTATCATGGGCGCTATCCGCAGGGAGGCGGGCGCCGACGGATATGACACGATCATTGACGGCACAAACGCAAGCGACGATGACGGCGAACGTCCGGGCATGAAGGCGCTTGCAGAAGAAAATATTCTGTCTCCGCTCAGGCTCTGCGGCATGACCAAAGAGGAGATACGGCGCAGGTCTGAAAATGCCGGTCTGTTTACATGGAATAAGCCCGCCTATGCATGCCTTGCTACTCGTATCCCGACAGGAGAGAAGATAACCGTCCAAAAGCTTACGGCAGTAGAGCAGAGCGAAAGCTACCTGTTCTCCCTCGGCTTTACCGACTTCCGTGTGCGCCTGCGTGACGGCGGCGCGCTGCTGCAATTCACCGAAAAGCAGCATGGGAAGGCGGAAAATGAGCTTGAAGCAATAAAAGCAGAGCTGTCCAGGCTCTTTGACACCGTAAAGCTTGACCCGAAAGCGAGGATAGAAAGTAAATGAAGACCCTGTACATCGACTGTGCCATGGGCTGTGCCGGAGATATGCTCACAGCAGCGCTCCTGGAGCTGCATCCTGATCGAGACGGCTTTATAGACCGCATGAATACGGCACTTAAAGGCAAAGCAGTGCTCTCGGCAAAACCCGATTCAAAGTGCGGCATTATGGGAACACATGTTACCGTGCTCATAGGCGGTGATGAAGAGGACAAGACTGAGTGTCATTACCTTAAACACACGAGCGTTGCCGAGATCATGGACTTTATAGATGACGTGCCTCTTTCCGACGCGGTAAGGACGAACGCGAAAGCGGTGTATTCTCTCATTGCCGAGGCAGAGAGTACGGTTCACGGTAAGCCGATAGAGAACATCCACTTTCACGAGGTCGGTTCACTTGATGCGCTGGCGGATGTGCTTAGCGTATGTGAGCTCATGTACGAGCTTGCGCCCGAGAAAGTGCTTGCTTCGCCGGTGAATGTGGGGTCGGGCTCGGTAAAGTGTGCGCACGGCATATTGCCGGTGCCTTCACCGGCTGCTGAGCTTATATTGCGAGGCGTTCCCATATATTCCGGCAGTGTGATAGGCGAGCTTTGCACTCCGACCGGAGCGGCGCTGCTGAAGCATTTTGCCGACGACTTTATCGCGATGCCGGTACTCATGGTCGAGCGCGCAGGTTACGGCACGGGCAAAAAGGACTTCGAGGCCGCAAACGTCGTGCGTGTCCTGCTCGGCGATACGGAGGATAAAAAAGAGCAGGTCATTGAGCTTGCCTGCAATTTGGATGATATGACGCCCGAGGAGCTCTCCTTCGCTATGGAGGAGCTGTTCAGGCTCGGCGCGCTGGATGTGTATTTTACCAATATCGGCATGAAAAAAGCAGACCCGGTGTAATACTCACCTGCATGTGCCGCGCTGATAAGCGCGACGAGATGCTCAGCTGCATATTTAAGAACACGACTACTCTCGGCGTGCGCGAATATGTATGCAGCATATATGAACTTATACGCAGCATCAAGACAGTGCAAACCCGGTACGGCTCTGTACGCGTAAAAACCGCTGAGGGCTACGGGGCAAAACGCAGCAAGGCAGAATACGACGATCTCGAAAGACTTGCAAGAGAAAACGATACAACACCGGCCGAGATAAGGAAGCTGATCAAGTAAATCAAGTAATGTAAAATACCGGCCTGTCTTGTACAGGCCGGTATTTTACATATTGTCAGAATATCAGATATTGCCCGTTACGGTAAGGACGGCAACACCCGGTGTAACGGTCCAAAGACCGGTCGCAGCGTCCTGCGCGTAGGCTGCGGCGGGAACGGTCACGCGACCGGCTGTTGTTGCAAATGCTCCGCTTGCCGCGTTATAGCTGTAGTTGCCGGTCTCGGGCCACGCGTCGCCGTTTAGCGTTACGCTTATAGGAGTCTTGAGCGCCGGATCAAAGGTATCGCTTACAACAAGCGCGGCTGCTGCATCGACGGCCTCCGCGCCGGTGTTGCGGATAGTGAAGGTGTACGCTATCTGCCCATTCTCGGCAACTACCGTCGGGTTTAGTGCCTTGGTTATGCTCAAAAGCGCAGAGGTATCGGCGGTGACGGTCTCGCTTGCGCTTATCGGCTCTGTCAGTCCGCCGCCGCTTACGGATGCGGTGTTTACTATGCTGCCGCCGGTGCCGGGCGCGGCGTAGTCGTTTGCCGCAGCTCTGTAGACTATAAGCGCGTTGCCCCCGGCTGGCACGCTTATGCCGCTTATGGTGAGCGGTGGGCCGGCCGCAACGGTAGGCGCGGCCTGGAGAACGCCGTTTACATAATACAGAACCGAATCGCCTGCAAACGTCAAGGGTGTGACCGATGTTGTGCCGGTGGTGTATGCGCCGAGATCGTCGGTGACTGTAAGACCGGTGTAGGGAGCTGAGCCTGTGTTGCTGATACTTACAGTGTAGGTCAGCATATCGCCGCGGCGATAGCTGCCGGAAACTGATGTCTTGCTTACGCTGAGCACTCGCGTGATTTCGCCTGTTACGATATTTGAATTGGCGGTCACGCCGTTATAGCTTATGCTTGCCTGGTTTGTGAATTGCGCCATAGATATCCTCCTTAGCAGGCCTTTGAACCTGCAGTACATTTTATGCACCAGCGGTGAGCGTTGTTATTTACAGATTTGTAATTGCATTTTTGACCATACGCGGCTATAATTCTTCTGTCGGAAGGAGAAAAACATGAGCGATTTTGAGTATTTCAAGCCCTACGAGGGTGACAAGCCTTACATATTTATAAGCTATGCGCACGCGGATGATGACGCTGTTCTGCCCATCGTCAGCGATATGCACCGCCGCGGCTATAATATCTGGTATGATGAAGGCATCGAGGTGGGAAGCGAGTGGCAGGAGTGCATTGCCTCGCACCTTGCCGATGCGCACCTTGTCGTTGCGTTCATATCCAATGCGTACATGCGCTCAGATAACTGCCGGCGCGAGATGCACTATGCGCAGTCGAAAAAGATAAAGACCATAAATATTTTTATCGAAGAAACGGCGCTTACGCCCGGTATGGAGCTTCAGATAGGCAATATTTTCGCGCTGATGAAATATACATATCCGAGCGATGAGTATTTCTACGATAAGCTATACAGTGCACCGCTTTTAAACAGCGAAAACTTTGCCGATGCCTCGCCGCGACCGACGACTGAAACGACGAAATCGGCACCCGTACCGCAAAAAAAAGAGAAAAAGGAAAAGAAAAAGCCCGGTAAGGGAAAAAAGATAGCGCGCTGGTCGATAGCGGTCGCCGTGTTCGGAGTGCTGCTGGCTGCGCTCATTGTCGGCTACTTCACGGGCTATCTTGAAAAGCTGCTCACGCCGACAACGCAGATAGAAACGCTTGCCGCCGACACGGTGTGCGACTTCAAAAACGCCGTTTTTGAAAGTGCTGCGCGTGAGTATACCGGCAAGGAAAGCGGCGATATAACGGTAGGGGAGCTAAAGGGTATAACCGAGCTTTATGTCTGTGGCAATGAATACAGCATGCATGAGCCTACAGCCGGAGTCGGCAGCATAAGCCAGAGCGACAAATCTGCAGCGTACACCGACTGGCAGGGCAATGAAAAAACCGTCAGCCGCGGCAGCGTAAACGATTTGTCGGATCTGCGGTATTTCACAGGGCTTAAAACCCTGTGGCTTCAGTATCAGAGCCTGAGCAGCCTTGAAACGATGCCGGCCTGCTCGATAACGAGCATTAATATTGACGGCAGCAGAGTTGCGGCGCTCGACGGCGTAGGCAATCTGCCTGAGCTTCGGAAAATAAGCGCAAATTACAATCCGCTCGGCTCACTCGGCGATCTGAATAAGTGCCATGAGCTGACTCACGCGAGCTTCGTCGGCGCAAGCTGCACCGACCTTTCTGTGTTCAAGCCTCTTGTGAATATCCAAAGCGTTGCGTTTTCAAACTGCTCGCTGAGCGATATCAAGCAGGTGCTGGATATGAGCTCGCTGCGCAGCGTGAAGCTGTATGACTGCAACCTCAGCGGCGGCTTCTTCAAGGCATTTGACCGCGAGCGCGCAATAACCGAGCTTGAGCTTGTAAGCTGCACTGTAGATACGACAAACGGACTGGAGGACTTCACAGGTCTTACAATGCTGCGCCTTACCGGCACTCGCGGAGTGAGCGACTGGTCCGCGCTCGATTCGCTTACGGCGCTAAAGACAGTTTACATTGACGACGGCCTTTCATCAAGCTTCACCGGCGAGCACCAATATCAAATAGTAACTGAATAAAATTGATCCCGAGTGCATTGCACTCGGGATGATTATTCGGATTTGTTCTCTTCCGGGGAGGCTGCTGTAAGCGGATCCGGAGCGGCATCTGCCTCGGGCGCAGGCTCGGGCTTGGGTTCAATGCTCAGTGCGACGATCTTCTCCGTCAGCAGCTTATAAAGATGCGAGTATATCGCAGATTCAACTACCAGGTGCTTCACCGAGCTGTCATCCCTGCGGTTGGGGTCGAATACGTCGGCTGCAAGCTGCTTTACCTGCTCGGTGCACAGGCGGCACAGACTGCGATGACGCATGACAAAGTCGTCGTAGATTTCCCTGACCTCTGCCTCGGGGATGTTCATCGGAATTATCTTGCTTACGACCGATATGCTCAGGCTCTGCTTGAGCGTGCATATCATGATAAGGTACGCAAGGTGTATCCTCGTGTATTTTTTCTTCACCGGAGCGGGCATAATCTTCATGCGGACATAGTTGTTTATCGTGCTCGGCGTAACTATCGGATCGCTGCCCGGCGTGTGCGGAAAAAGGTCAAGAAAACGTGCGACAAGCGATATGACCTGATCCATGTACAGATCAAAGTCCGGAAGCTCGTCCCAAGTCGGGAGAGAAAACCGGGTTATGTACTTATCCCATCTGCGCAGCTTTGCCGCGACGAATTTGCTGTTATATATAAGTCGTTCCTCCCTAAAGTGTTATATAATACATTATAGCACCGATTTGGAATTGTGACAAGAAAATATAATATTCAATATTATTTCTCAATAAAGTCTTTACTTAATTAAAAAAATGCGGTAATATGATATAACATATTAGATACCCTTGGAGGTGTATGATGTCAATCGAAGTATTCACTGATTCGGCGGCCAATATCCCGGCTGCGAAGATCGAAGAGCTGAATATACATGTGATCGCGTGCAGCTATGAGCTGGACGGCGAGATCGTGAAGTGCCCGACTGTTCCCGAGGAATTTGACGGTCACGAATTTTATGATATGCTCCGTGCAAAAGCCGAGCTTCGCACGAGCATGACAAACTCCCATGACATAGCGGAGGCCTTTGAAACCGAGCTTTCAAAGGGCAATGACGTTGTTTATATAAGCATCTCCTCCGGCATAAGCGGAACCTTTAACGCCGGCCGCCTTGCAGCCGAGGAGCTGCGCGATAAATATCCCGAGCGCCGCATCGAGATCTTTGACTCCATGGGTGCAGGACTCGGTATCGGCCTGCTTGCCATGAAGGCTGCCGACTACAGGGACGAGGGGCTCAACATGAACGCACTTATTGAGCGCCTTGCCTCCGATCGAAGCGGCCTGTGCGAGTATTTCACGGTCGATGACCTTATGCATCTGCGCCGCGGCGGAAGACTGTCGGGCATAGCGGCGATGGTCGGAACGGTGCTCAACGTAAAGCCGCTGCTGCGCGGCGACGAAGAAGGGAAGATAGTCGTTTTCTCGAAGCTCCGCGGCAGGAAGAAAGCAATTGAGGCCATTGCGCACGAGTACGAGGCGAAGGCCGTCGATCCGCAGCATCAGCGCGTTGCCATAAGCCACGGCGACTGCCTTGAGGATGCCGAAAAGCTCGCCGAAATGGTTCGCGCCATCGCCGAACCCGAGGAGCTTATAATCGCCATGCACGAGCCGTTCACCGGCATTCATGTCGGCCCCGGTATGCTGTCGCTGTTCTTCATCGGCGCAGGAAGATGAAAAAAGACCGCGAAAGCGGTCTTTTTTTCATAGAAATAATAAACTTTATCAGTGGTGATCCTTGGCGTTTGTGCCCTTGTCGCCGACGCCGAAGTGAAGCTCCTTCATGCCTTCGACCTCATCACAGATATCCTTGAGCTGGCATACTGTGCAGTCGGTTGGCAGCCCCTCCATGATATGGGTCAGCGTATTGGTGATGGCATCGGCTTTCTTTGCGTTTTCGAGCATTGCCTTGAAATCGAGCGAGGGATCGGTGACGAAAATGACCTTAACGTTGAGAACGTTTGCGTCTTTCTTGTATGCCTCGATGTAGCGATAGCCGACCTGCTCGAAGTTTATGCCGCGCTTTATGGCCTTCTTGGAAACGCGAACCTGCTCGCGGTGGCTTTCCGGCGACATGCGCACCATGTAGCCTTCGGGATAGACGTGATACTTGCAGAACTCGATGTCCTTGAGCGCACGGTAGACCTCCTCGTCCTCGCCGTCGAGAACGCCGACGCGCAGCAGGACGATGCGCGCGAAGGGAACGTCCTTCTTTATTGCCTTGAGATCGGGACCGTAGAGCACGACCTCGTCGCGATTGACAAGCTCGGAGCTTGTCGTCGTGCAGATGTAGTTAGCAGAGCCCAGACCGAGCGCGCCAAGCTCATATGCCGCATCCGACTGAAGCACCAGCTCCGCCGAGCCTAGATCGGGCCATGCCTTGCCGGCCTTGTACGGCCATACTTTAGGCGAGCCTTTTGCCAGCAGCTCGTTGGTGTGTTCTATAAGAGCATTGTACAGTTCCATGTTATATTCTCCTTTACCTTATTTCCTTTGGCTATATTATAGACGCTCGGTTCATAAAAACATGTAGCAAATTCTACAGGCTATGATAAATGTTAAAAAAATTGCATTTTTCCGCAAAAAACGGAGTCATTAACAAAATGACTCCGTTTTCGGTGTTTGAAAATAAGATATCACACTCAGAATGAGCCGCTTCGGCCGCCGTGAGTGCTGCCGCTGCTTGAAACATGCGTGCTGCTGAATCCACCGCGATCGTTATCGTCATCCTTCGGCTTTGCCGTCATGGACACGGTGTGATACAGAAACAGATCCTCGCGCCTGCCGGGCGTGAAGCTGCCGGCACGCAGGTAATCGGCCGCAGATGACTTCATGCGGACAGACTTCATGCCTCGCTTCAGCGAAAGCGTGACGATAAGCGCAACTATAAGTCCGACAAGCAGCGAGCCTATAAGCCAGACGCTGTTGAAATACATGACGCTCGGCGTGTAGTCGTAATCGTAATCGTCGTCTGTGTCATCGCTGTAATTGCCTTCATCCGGTTCATAGGCAGACAGGCACGGGCCGCAATCATCTGCAAAGCTGATCGCCGCGCCGGACCAGTCCTCGTCGGAAAGGTAGGGAAGCAGGTTGCCGGCGATATAATCAAGGTCATCGTCCGTGAAAACGTCGATGCAGCTTCCTGAGGTGCTTATTGCCCAAACGCGCTCATTTTCACTTATAAGAAGAAGTATGCCGTCCTTGTTTTCACCTTGGCCGATTTCGTTTTCGTCATAAAAATCGTCGGCGTATTCCTCGGCTGTCTTGCCGTCGAGCGAGAAAGTCGTGACAACTGCGACATCAACACCATAGATTCGGTTGAGCTCGGCGAGCTTGCCGTTTATTATCCCGGTGTCAAACTCGTCAAAAAGCCCCTCCTGGTCGTATACGATGCTCTTGTCGCTGTCGGCAAGCGCAGCCGGAACGAGAGAAACGCAGAGAAGAAATGCGAGAATAAAAGATAAAAGCTTCTTTTTCATGCCACACCTCCTCAATGAAACAGCAGCCAGAACACGGCGTAGGCGGCGACCGAAGCTCCGGCGAATATCGAGCCGAAATACGTCCAGAACAGCCCCTTGTCAACAGGCAGATTTCCGACAAATTTGCCTGTCTGGCCGTTCATTGCAAAGGTGTATTTCTCGCCGTTCCACGTGGTGTTGAGTATCCACACGGGGTAGAGCGCATAATGCTTCCGTCCGCCGGAAAACTGCACGGACACATTCTCGGGAACAACGGAGTCGTAGCCCTGCACGGTGCTTTGAAGAACAAGATCCGAGCTGCGCTTAACGCGCTCGTTTGCTCTCTCGTTGCACTCATCCGAGCTTACGTCGTATTTGTCGGCAAGATAGCCGGACAGATAGGCCATGCTGAAATCCACAGCTTCGGAAAAATCGAACGGCTCGAGCGATTCCATAAGATCGTCCGGCATTTTCTTCGAGCCGTCAACCGGGATATGGTCAAAGCTCATGCTGCCGCTGCGCAGAACGCTGTAGTGGCTGGTCTCGGTGTAATCGTAATCCTTATCCGACCAGAAACGTGTGCGCGTTGCGTGGTATCGCGCCTCGGCGTCGGCGTCGGTGTCAAACAGCCAGAAGGGAACATACACGCCCTTTATCTCATCGATGTGGTTTTCGCTTTTGAACAGCTTCGGCAGGAGCTTCTTGCCGGTAAGGTGCTTTTTCAGGGCTTCCTTTGCGGCCTTCTTATCGAGCTTGAAGGGAATGATATAGTCCGGCTTCAGCTCGCCTGAAAGCTGCGATTTAAATATGGTGGGATTGCCGCAGAACGGGCAGCTTGTCGCCGCTGTTGTCTCCTCCGCGATTATCTCGCCGCCGCAGCTTTGACAGACATAGACGCACATACCGTCGCCGTCGCCGTCAAAACGCTCCTTTTCGTCGTCCGATATCCAGTTCATGTCGTCGGACTTATCATTTTTCAGGCTTTCATCATAGCTTTTGAGCGTTTCAAGCTCAAACTCGGTGTCGCAATACGGACACTTCATTTTTCCGGCTGCGCTGTCGTAGGCTATGAAGCCGCCGCAGCAGGGACATTTATATTGAACGGTATTCTTCGTTTCCATAAGCGTCAGACCTTATCGTTGTCGTTGAACGGGTCGCCGCATTTCGGGCAGAACTTCGGCGGATGCGACTGATCGGCAGGGACCCAGCCGCACTTATCGCACCTGTATCTCGGCGCACCCGTAGGACGAGGCTTGCCGCACTCGGGGCAGAAATTATCCGTTGAAGTCGTGCCGCAGGAGCAGGTCCACGCGGAAGAAGGCTGTGCCGGTGCCGCCTGCTGCTGGGCTGCCGCCATGCCGTAGAGTGCCTGAGCGTTTGCGCCGCCGGCGTTAGCTGCCATACCCATGCCCATGAAGCCTGCCATAGCGCCTGAGCTGTTGCCTGCTGCCGTGCGCATGGCGTCGGTCTGAGCGCCGATGACGGCGCCTGCTGCAAGAGCGGGATTTGCAAGCGCGGCGGCGCGCTGAAGCTCCTTGAGCTTTTCCGCGTCCTCTTCGGGGATGCTGACGGAGTTCATCGCTATGGAAACAACGCTTATTCCGCGCAGCTCCGACCATTTGCGCGTGAGCGTTTCGTTCATAAGGTCGCAAAGCTCAATGGTGTGCGCCGGGATCTGGTTCGGGCGCATTTCAAATGTCGAAAGCCGTGCAAAGGCCGGCTGAAGCGCGCTGACAAACTCGGATTTAAGCTGCGAGTCGATCTCCGAGCGCTCGTAGGCCTGCTCAACATTGCCGCAGACGTTTGTGTAAAACAGCAGCGGATTTGTGATCTTATAGGAATAAACGCCGTTGCATCTGACTTCGGTGTCCGTATCAAGTCCTATACGGTTATCAACAATGCGGAAGGGGATGGGCGTTGCGGTGCCGAATCTGTTATCGACTATCTCCTTGGTGTTGAAGTAGTAAACGCGCTGATCCTTGCCGGTGTCGCCGCCGAAGGTAAAGCGCTTGCCGATGGTCTTGAAGGTGTCAAGTATCGCCTGACCGAGACTGCCGGAGAAAATGCTCGGCTCAGTCGATGCATCATATGTAAACTGTCCCGGCTCTGCGCAGACCTCGACAACCTTGCCCTGCTCGACGATTATCATGCACTGTCCGTCGGCAACGGCAATGCCAGAGCCGCTTGAAATGATGTTGTCATTGCCCTTGGTGTTCGACGAGCGCGAGCTTGTGCGCTTTGCGCCCTTTACAACGAGCGTGTCCTTATCAATCGCATCGCAGTAGAAAAACTCCTTCCACTGGTCTGCCATCGTTCCGCCGAGAGCGCCTGCGCCGGCCCTTATAAGTCCCATATCAATAAAACCCCTTTCAAGAATGAGTTGATGATCAATGTATACTGCATCTGCATGTAATTGCACAAATTATATCATGCACAAGCAGTGCTTTCAACAATTTTCAATACTTGCGGATATTAAATTATAGTGTTAAAATAAAGCGTTTGATAATAAAGGGGGTAAACTTCATGAGCATTATTAAAGACATAAACCTTGCGCCTTCCGGCGAGATGAAGATAAACTGGGTCGAGCGCAACATGCCCGTGCTGCGCGGTATCGGCCGCCGCTTTTCCGAGGAAAAGCCTTTTAAGGGACTCAAGGTTGCGCTTTCCGTCCACCTTGAGGCTAAAACCGCGTATCTGTGCCGCGTGATGGAAATGGGCGGCGCGGAAATGTATGTCACAGGCTCAAACCCTCTTTCCACTCAGGATGACGTTGCTGCGGCGCTGGCTGCCGGCGGCATGAACGTTTTCGCGGAATACGGCTGCACCGAGCAGCAGTATGAAGACTGCCTGCGCGAGGTGCTCAAGATCGGCCCCAATATCATCATTGACGACGGCGGCGACCTCGTCCATCTTATGCACGAGGAGTTTGCGGACCTCATCCCCGGCGTTATCGGCGGCTGCGAGGAGACAACGACCGGCATTAACCGCCTGCGCATCATGTCCGCTGCCGGTGCGCTGCGCTTCCCGATGGTCATGGTAAACGACGCCGACTGCAAGCATATGTTCGATAACCGCTACGGCACCGGCCAGAGCGTTTGGGACGGTATCTGCCGCACGACAAACCTCATCATCGCCGGCAAATACGTTGTCATATCCGGCTACGGCTGGTGCGGCAAGGGCGTGTCGCTCAGAGCAAAGGGACTGGGCGCAAAGGTCATCGTTACCGAAACCGACCCCATCCGCGCGCTTGAAGCCGTCATGGACGGATACGAGGTCATGCCCATGGCAGAGGCGGCCAAGGTCGGCGATATCTTCTGCACCGTCACCGGCGGCAGAGATATAATCACTGCAGAGCACTTCCCCCTGATGAAGGACGGCGCTATCCTCAGCAACGCAGGCCACTTCAATGTTGAGGTCGATATGGCGGCGCTTGAGAAAATGGCGGTCAAAAAATACGAAGCGCGCCACAATATCCAGGGCTATGTCATGCCCGACGGCAGAACGCTTTTCACCATAGCTGAGGGCAGGCTTGTTAACCTTGCCGCAGCCGACGGTCACCCGGCGGAGATCATGGACATGAGCTTTGCGATCCAGGCACTGTCGGCAAAGTATCTTGCCGATAACCGCGGCAGGCTCGAGGCCGACGTTGTCTCCGTTCCGCGCGAGATAGACTATGAGGTCGCAAGATGCAAGCTCGACGCGATGGGTGTCGGTATAGACAGCCTCAGCCGCGAGCAGGCCGAGTATCTCGGAAAATAAAAGAAGATAATAGCTGCGAAAGGAGGCTCCTAAATGGATAACATGGAGAATATGGACTTTGAGGCCATGCGCGATAAGCAGGCCGACGAGCTCATGCAGCTTCTTGACGAGCGCAGAATGAAGGAGCTCCAGCTCCGCCTTGAGGACATGAATGAATTCGACGTTGCCGAGTTCCTGTCCGAGATCGGCGATAACCGCATGCCGATGGTGTTCAGGCTTTTGTCCAAGCAGATGGCGGCGGACGTTTTTGCAAACTTCGATTCTCCCGAGCAGGAGCAGATAATAAACTCCATCACAGACTCGGAGCTGTCGGCGATCATCGAAGAGCTTTACGTTGACGATGCTGTTGACATGATGGAGGAGCTGCCGGCAAACGTCGTAAAGCGCGTTATGCGCACTGCAACGCCGGAAACCAGACGGCTTATAAATCAGTACCTAAATTACCCCGAAAACTCGGCAGGCAGCATAATGACGGCCGAGTTCGTGGATCTCAAAAAATACATGAACGTGCGCGAATCTATCGCGCGCATACGCAGGATAGGCGAGGATAAGGAGACTATCTACACCTGCTTTGTCACCTCTGCCGACCGAAAGCTCGAGGGCGTTTTGTCCGTAAAGGATCTGCTCCTGTCAGACGATGAGACTGTCATCGAGGATATAATGGACACGAATATCGTGTTCTGCATGACGCACGATGACCAGGAGGAAGCGGCGGAAAAGATATCCGACTACGACCTCATGGCGCTGCCCGTTGTCGATAAGGAAGGCCGCCTCGTCGGCATCGTCACCGTTGACGATGTTATCGACGTTATGGAAGCCGAGGCCACCGAGGACTTCGAACTCATGGCCGCAATGACGCCTTCGGACAAGCCCTATTCGCGAACAAGCGCGTGGGATATGTGGAAGCGAAGAGTGCCGTGGCTCATGTTCCTCATGCTTTCTGCAACGTTCACGAGCATGATAATCAACTCCTTTGAGGATGCGCTCGCAGTGCAGGCCGTGCTCATCGGGTTTATCCCCATGCTTATGGGCACGGGCGGCAACTCCGGTGCGCAGGCATCGACGGCCGTCATTCGAAGTATTTCCCTCGGCGACACCGAGCCTGAAGATGTAGGCCGGGTCATTTGGAAAGAGTTTCGCGTTGCCATCCTGTGCGGAGTCACACTTGCAGCGGTCAACTTTGCAAAAATGCTGTTGGTGGACAGAATGCTTTTGAACAACGACGGTGTAACGATCACCGTTGCCGCAGTTGTCAGCCTTTCGATCGTGCTCATCGTTATGTTTGCAAAGGTCGTCGGAAGTGTGCTGCCTATAGCGGCAGAAAAGCTCGGCGTTGACCCGGCAGTCATGGCAAACCCCCTGATATCGACCATCACCGATGCGGTCTCGCTGCTTATTTATTTTGAAATAGCAAAGCTTATGATAAGCTTTTAGCACCAATCTCAGCAAAAGGATACTATACAGAAAATGCTTGTTTTGTTTGAAAAGATGGCGCTGCTTGTAATTATACTTGCCATCGGATACATTTGCGCAAAAATCAAGCTCGTTGGCCCGGAGTTTAATAAGGGCCTGAGCAAAATGGTCATAAACGTGTTCCTAGCCGGAATGATACTGGCGTCGGTAATGAACAAGGAACTGAGCATGGACAAGGGTGATATGCTTTTCGGTATAGCCATGCTTTTCGTGATGCAGATCGTGTGCTTTGCCGTCGGCATGATAACTCCTGCCGCAATGAGAATAAAAGACGGCGACAAAGGCATGTATAAGCTGATAGCGGCCTTTTCAAACCTCGGTTTTATGGGTGTGCCGGTGATCTCTGCGGTGTATGGCGAAGGGGCTGTTTTCCTTGCCTCGCTGGGCAATATCCCGTTTAACGTTCTGCTTTACACCGTCGGGATCATGCTGCTTCAGAGCAATGGAGAAAAGAAAGAAAAGATAAGCATTAAAAGCATGATAAACATTCCGGTTATAGCGACAGTCATAGCAACGGTGATATTCCTGTTTGAGATACCGATGCCGGTGATAGTAGTGGATGTAGCGGACATGCTTTCCGATGCCTGTGCGCCGCTTTCAATGATGTGCATCGGCCTGTCTCTTGGCAGCGTTTCGATAAAGGATGCGTTCGTTCATCCGCGTATTTACGGCATCAATTTCATGCGCCTTATAGTTGCACCGGTCGCAGTCTGGTTCGTACTCAGATTTTTCATAAGCGATATAGTCATGCTTGGCTCGATCGTCATAATCGCTGCGTGTCCGCCGGCGATAATATGCGCACTGCTCGGCATGGATTACGGCCGCGACGGCGTCGAAGCCTCGGAGACGATTTTTGTCGGTACGGTGCTTTCAATGTTCACAATACCGCTGCTGGTCTCGCTCCTCGGCTTAAGCTTATAATCTCTGCGTGCTAAAAGCGCCCTCATCAGAGGGCGCTTTTGACGTTCTTTATTAATGTGTAAGACCATTATTCTTCCGGCGCTTCTTCCGCTGTGCTCTCAGCCGCCGGCTCTGCGGCTTCTTCGACTTTTTCTGCCGGAGCAGTGGAGACGGGGGAAACCTGCGCTTTCATCTTGCGGTTTATGGCGATAACATTCTGAACAAGAAGTATCGCCATCATGACAAATTCGTAGGTGACTCGCAGCACCAACGGCCCGAGGATCATAAGGCCGAGCCCGTACAGGAAGGTGCTCTGCTCAAATGTTGCGCCGAAGTAGCCGTAGTATTCGATCTTGCCGAACAGCAGCAGAAATCCCACGAATATGCACGCGCATGTCAAAAGCACAAACACGAACTTAGTCAGAGCTTCAATGTAAAAGGTCTTGAAGTTGAAAAAGTCATGCAGAAACTGCAAAAATTTGTTGCCGAGCTTCCCGTCATACCTTTTGGGCATGACCTTGATGTAAAGAACGATCGTTGCCGCGATCGCCAGAAGTATCCCTATGATTATCAAAGTATCCATATCGTGCCTCCTTTATATTTTGCAATAAGTATATCAGATGAAGCACGCCTCGGCAAGATGCTTGATTGGTTTACTAAATTTTGAGGCAAAGGCAGACTCGTAAGAGTCTGCCTCTGCCTTAAAGCTTTTTTCAGCCGCAAACGGCAGCTGACGGGGCGGTGTCGCAGCAGGTATCATTTTCGGCAGCGGCCTCGTCGGAGGATGCTCCGGCAAAACCGTGCTCTTTGATGTATTTGCGGTTTTTATAAACGCCAACGGTGAGGAATGGGATGACGACTGCCGCCGCGCCGAGATATCCGCAGTAACCGTAGCCGTATTTAATGATGTTTGTCAATCCGGCCATGGAGATGGTCATAGACAGAACGATGATGAACGCGGACACAATCGCGCTGCGCGTGGGTGCGGACTTTATGCCGCTGAATATCGGCAGCTTTTCAAAGCGAGCAACAAAGCCGAAGATGGTCGTAACACCGGTTGATATCAGGCACAGGAGCAGGCATACGCCGTAGATAACGGTCAGTGCGCGGATGCCCATTGCATTGCAGGCCGTGAGCGTTGGAATGGTCGCGCCGCCGTCAACGGAGTTGTAAACGCCCTGCCAGCACATGAGCATGAATATCGACAGGGTCAGTGCGACGGCGTTCATGACAAAGGATATCCACATCGCCTTTGAGCAGCCGCGCTCGGAGCGCATTGTTGTGCCGCAGGCGATCATTGTGGGCAGCGTGACGCACTGGAAGCCTGCGTACACAAAGGAGTTGAATATTGCCTTGGGCATATTCCCAAAGCCTGTCTTGGTGAAGTCGGAAGCGAGAACGGTAAACAGACTGCTGTCGCTTTTGAAAATGCCTATCGCGTATATGCTGATCGCTGTTACGAGGATCGCTATGCCCATCCAGGTGGATGCGGCACGCACGATGCCGGCGCCGAAAATCGTCAGCATGAGCACAATAACGCCGACTATTCCCACGCCGATGTAATAGTTTAAGCCGAAGTAGCTTTGCAGAGCGCTTGCTGCGCCAGATATCGCGGCCGCGACGGCCATGAGCACCATTATGTAGAAGAAAATTTCGAATACCCATTCGAGCTTGTCAAACGGGTGATAGAGGGTCTGGAAAAGCTCCTTGTAGCTTGTAAGACCGCGAGAATTGTACATGACCATTGCCTGCCGCATGGTGAGCGTGAGCAGGAGCATTGCGATAACCGCGGCAATAATGCCTGACCAGCCGAGGCCGACGTAATAGGTGTTGGCCTGATTGCCGGTTGCAAATCCGCCGCCTGCATGCGCCGAGAAGAGCACAGCGCCGACGGAAAATGCGGCAAAAAACGGGATCTTGGATATCTTGCGGTTTTGGGGCTTGTTGTTCATTTTGGTTTTCCTCCTTAAATTCCGGCAGAAAAACAAAAAACCCCTCGTCCTTCTGCCGATTTGCAGAAGAGACGAAAGGCTGAAAAACCGTCCGCGGTACCACTCTTCTTCGTTCCATATGCTGTGGGACGCACTCAGTCAGGATACAGTCATATCCCTGCACTGTAACGGGCGCACCCGTCTGCGCCTACTGACGTTCAGCACAGCCGCTATCCGGTGAGTTCGGCGAAAAAACAACCTTTGTGCCTTGCACCAACCGGCACTTCTCTGAAAGGGCATTTTCGCTTACTGTTCCGTGTCCTTGCGTTTATGGGCAAATTGTAGCACCGCAGACGCAGATCCGTCAAGATTGCGGACTAAATAAAAAATTCACGAGTATTGCTTGAAATTTTCGTAGGAATAAACAAAATTAACGCTTCTGCCGACTATACCATGCTCTTGTAATCCTCGCAGGGATCGAGATTATCGGGAGGGAAAAACTCGTCAACGGGGAAGCTTATGCGGCCGAACATCGTGCACGGATCATCCTCGGACGAACCTACGCACTCCTTCTCCGGCAGACAGTAATCGTAAGCCGGGATGAGTAGCTGTGTGCTGCGCTCAAGCCGGATGATAGAAAACTGGCCGAGCGTAACATAGACATGGCGCGTACCGCCGGTAACGGATATCTCTTCGCCGAAGGAGTCGAGTATCTGCTGCGGAATATCTCGCTGATCTATACCGGGGTCTGGCAGTGCCGTTTCCGCAAGTGTCATGTGCAGAGCGATCGGGTCAACGGCATCGACCTCGGCAAACGGCATGCTGTTTGCTCCGTCGAGAATGCAGCAGTCATCCGAGGAAAAGCTCTTTACTCTGCCCTCGGAGCCGAAGAGCATTACGCGCTTATCGAACACGGCAAGCCCCGTGAAGCATTGATTTGCCGGGAATGTTTCGCCGCTTATCTTATAGAAGTAGGTCACATCGACCGTGTAGTAGCCGCGGTTAAGGCAGATCTCATTGACCTTTACCTCACAGTGCAGAAGCTGCGCGCACTTGGGACGCACGCTGAATGCGCTCTCTATGTAGGGAAGAGAGCTGACCGTGGGGTAAACGCGCAGATCCTCGATGCAGTCCTTGTCGCGGCAGGCGTCCATTATCTTTCTTGTGCTTACGCAAACGGCCTGTTTTATGCAGTCATTATCATTGACCGGACCGGGTACGACCCTGTCTGCCATAAAAATACCTCCCAGGATGGAATTGAAGAAAAACTTCAATACAGTCTATGCGTATTGTTCCAAAATGTGAAGAATATTGGATTTACAAAAAGAAAAGTATGTATTATTATATATAATGCAGAGGAGGCAAAAGAATGAAAAAGCAGCTTTGGCTCATACTCATAGCCGTTGAGGTTTTGATACTGTTTGCAATGCTTCTGGCTGATTTCGGCCTTATCCGAACGGCAACTGCGCCGCTTTCGCCGAGAAGCATAATATTGCATATAACGACTGTTGTTATAATTTTTGCCTGCATCGAGGCTTATAAGAAAAGCGACTGATGCCGGAAATTTGCCGATCGGATATATGATTTTTAGGAGCAAGTTATGGAACGACTGGGCTTTATTCATGAAAAGCTTGATATAAAAATTTTGATACTGTTTATTCTTCGCCGGCTGCCGGGTATAGTCGCGCCCATTGACCTTCAGGACTTTACGCAGCAGTGCGACGAGGGCTTCGGGTATTTTGAATATTCCGACTGCCTTGCCGAGCTGATAGAGAGCGGGCTTGTCATCGAGGAAGAGACAGGACTTCGTGTCAGCAAGCGCGGAGCCGATGCCGCCGAAACGGTCGAGAGCAGCCTGCCTTTTTCCGTTCGCAAGAGGGCAGAGAAGATAATAGCGCCCGAGGCCGAGCGTCTGCGCCGCCTTTCGATGATAACCGCGCAGCACCGCAACCGCGAGGGCGGCTGCTTTGTGACGCTTGCCATGAGCGACGGTAAGGGCGAGATAATAAGGCTCAACATCCTATCGTCCGGCGAGCAGCAGGCAGAGCGCATAGAAGAAAACTTCCGCGACAGAGCCGAGGAGATATATTGCAGAATCATCGAGCTTCTCGATAAGAAGCCGGATGATAAAAATGCTAAAGGGTAATATAACGCCCATTACAGATGGTCGTTTATATATTTTTATTGTACACCAGGAGGAAAACCATGGAGATCAAAATTCCGGACGGATACAAAAGTATCCTCAGCGTTTACGACACGCAGAAGGCTATAAGCCTCTTAAAGCGCCTGTTTGAGGACAGGCTCGCGGCACTTTTAAATCTTTACCGGGTGTCCGCGCCGCTGTTTGTCGATTCTAATTCCGGACTTAACGATAACCTCAACGGCTACGAGCGCCCCGTATCATTTGATATTCTCCGCTCGGATACGACCGCTCAGGTCGTTCAGTCGCTTGCAAAGTGGAAGCGTCTTGCGCTCAAGCGCTACAACTTCTTCCCCGGCAAGGGACTTTACACCGATATGGACGCCATCCGCCGCGACGAGGACGAGCTGGATAACCTGCACTCAGTGTATGTTGACCAGTGGGACTGGGAAAAGGTCATCCTTTCGGAAAATCGTAACCTCGACTATCTCAAGCTAACCGTTATGGACATAGTCAAGGCCCTGTGCGATACGCAGGATACGATGCAGGCGATCTATCCCCAGCTTCAGTGCCTGCCGAAGCTTGAGCGCAACGTCACATTCGTCACCTCGCAGGAGCTTGAGGATATGTATCCAGACATGACCTCAAAGCAGCGCGAGAATGCCTTTACGCGCGAGCATAAGACCGTTTTCATCATCGGCATCGGCGGCGCTCTGCGCTCCGGCAAGCCGCATGACGGCCGCGCGCCCGACTATGACGACTGGAAGCTCAACGGAGATATTCTGTTCTGGTGCGATTGGCTCGACTGCGCGATCGAGATATCCTCGATGGGCATCCGCGTCGATCCTGAATCGCTGGACAGACAGCTTCGCCTTTCCGGCTGCGATGACCGCCGCGAGCTTCCGTATCACAAGATGCTTTTAAACGGCGAGCTGCCCCTGACCATCGGCGGCGGTATCGGCCAGTCGCGCGTTTCCATGCTCCTTCTCGGCAAGGCGCATATCGGCGAGGTGCAGGTGTCCATCTGGGATAAGCACACCGAAGAGGTCTGCGCCGAAAAGGGAGTCATGCTGCTGTAAAAAAGCGCATATGGTGTTAGCATGGACCTTATAGAACTGATCAAAGTAATAATCATCGGCATAGTTGAGGGCATAACCGAGTGGCTGCCCATTTCAAGCACCGGACACATGCTGCTCGTGGATGAATTTATCCACATGAACGTCACTCCGGAATTTCGCGAGATGTTCCTGTATGTCATTCAGCTCGGCGCGATACTGGCGGTCATAATCCTGTTCTGGAACAAAATGTGGCCGTTTCAGAGCAAAAAGAAAAACGGCAGCGTTATAAAAAAAGAAACATTTGTTTTGTGGTTCAAGGTCGTCATTGCCTGCATTCCGGGCTTTGTCGCGTATCTGCTGCTTGACTTTGTCGATAACTGCTATGTCGTTGCCGCGGCGCTTATTGTCTACGGTATTCTGTTTATCGTCATTGAAAACTGGAACCGCGGCCGCGAGCCGAGAGTCAAAACGCTCGAGGAGATATCGTATAAGGATGCACTCATCATCGGCCTGTTTCAGGCGCTGTCGATCATCCCCGGTACCTCGCGCAGCGGCTCTACCATCATAGGCGGACTTGTCATCGGCGTGTCACGCGTTGCGGCGGCGGAGTTTACCTTCTTCCTTGCCGTGCCGGTCATGGTCGGAGTGTCGCTCCTGAAGATAATCGCCTTCGGCTTTTCGTTTACAAGTGCCGAGCTTATAACGCTCATCGTCGGCTGCGTTGTGGCCTTCCTTGTATCCATTGTCGTTATCAAGTTCCTTATGAGCTACATAAAGCGCAGGGACTTTAAGATCTTCGGCTGGTATCGAATCGTTCTCGGCGTTGTCGTCATAGCGTACTTTCTGCTGAAATGATGTGTTAAAAAAATACGTCCTCAGTCATATGGCTGAGGACGTATTTTTTGATGCCGATTCTTTGCACGGCGGTGGTAACATGTGCCCGTTTTGAAAGGAGCACATGTTATGAAGATAAAAAACATATTCTCAATGCTGCTTGTTTTCGCAATGCTCATGAGCATATGCGCATGTGGCAGCGATACTACTCCGGCAGCGCCGAACGGTTCTGCCGAAACCAAGCCCGAGTACCGCATCACGGCAAAGCTGACAGCCGCCGATGCCGAAAATAAGGAGCTTGCCGCACATCTGACGGAAAACTGTGTTATCAGTTTTACAAACACGAGCAGCGATACATGGGACAAAATTTGTCTGCGCGACTATGCCGCCGCAAATCTTGAGCTTGAAAACAGCATAAGCGACGATAAGCCGTATACTCCCGGCAGCATACGCGAGGTCAAGGACTCGCGCGGAAATGCTCTGAGCTTTTCGGTTCAGGAGGATAAATCCGTTGTGTATGTTCATCTGCCGTCGCCGCTCAAGCCCGGCGAGCGAACGAGCGTAAGCATTGATTACAGCACGGAGATACCCTGCTGCTTTGAGCGGCTGTGCTGGTCTCCGAACGGAGATGATTTTACCGGCGCGAGCACAGTCTGCCTGTCGCAGTCGTATCCTGTACTTGCCGAGTATATCGACGGCAAGTGGAACGAAGCGCCGTATTTTACCGACGGGGAGTGCTTTTTCTCGCCCTGCGGAAGCTATGAGATGACCCTCAGTGCACCCGAGGGCTACACGGTCATATCAACCGGCAGCGAATCACAGAGCGCCGACGGAACATGGACACTCAAAGCCGACAATGTCCGCGATTTCGCCGTAATCGCCGGAAACGGCTTTGAAAAGCTCAGCGGCAAGGCCGGAAGCGTAACCGTCAACAGCTGGTATTATTCCGGCAGCGGGCGCGATAAAAAGCAGGGCGAGGTGTCGCTCAAGGCTGCCATAGACGCTGTGAATGCATTTTGCGATGCGTGGGGCGAATATCCTTATGATACGCTCGATGTGGTTCAGACGCCGTATAATGCCGGCGGCATGGAGTATCCCGGACTTGTGCGCATTGCCGAGATGTATGCCGATCTTATCGGTGCCGAGGGAGATGAGAGTCTGCGCCTCGACGTTGCGCATGAGGTCGCGCACGAATGGTTCTATGCCGTTGTAGGAAACGATCAGTACCGCGAGGCGTGGCTTGACGAGAGCTTTGCCGTTTACGGTGAGCTTGTGTATCAGCTGTACACCGGCGAGAGCGAGGCCGATGTGCAGGCGCGTGTTGACTCGCTCGACTGCACCATAAAGCAGAAGTACGTTGACCTCAGCTACGATCAGTATTTTGACGAATATACCGGCAACAGCTATATAAACGCAGTTTATAAAGTCGGCCCCGTTTTTCTCTGGAAGCTGCGGCAGACAATGGGGCAGGAGAAATTTGACGCTTTCATGCGCGCGTGGTATGAAGAGCATATGTTCAAAGAGGTCACCACGGCCGAATTCCGCACGGCGATAGAAAAAGCGTCAGACAGCGCCGATGTAAAAGCGCTTCTTGACGAATATCTCTCTCCGGGAAAATAACATGCTAATAGGCCCCCTCCGATAACACATCGGAGAGGGCCTTGCAATATTATGTTTTTATCAACCGATATTATTTGCGTAGCGCATGAATACGGCTGCTGCCTGTGCACGCGTTGCGCTGCCCTTAGCATTAAGGTAATAAGTACCGTCGGTGCCCCTTACACCCAATATTATGCCGTTTTTAACAGCCCAGGCCATTGCATCGGCAGCATATTCCGAAACGCTGCCTGCGTCGGCAAAAGAGCTAAGATCGCCGCCGGAAGAGCCTGCCTTACCGCATAGCTTTGCATAACGGAAGAGAATCACTGCCATCTGCTCGCGTGTAACATTATCGTTGGGGGAGAATGTCTTGGCCGAAGTTCCCAGAACAACGCCGTTTTCGGCTGCCCATGCTACGGCCTTTGCGTAATATGCTCCGTCTGCAACATCGGCAAATACCGATGCAGACTTGTTTTCCGGACATCCTGCCGCACGCCACAGGACAGTTACCATCATTGCGCGAGTCAGATGCTGATCGGGCGCAAATATGCTATTGCTCGTACCGTAAAACAGACCGTTGGTAACAACAAAGTCAATGTGCTCGTGGCACCAGCTGCCTGCCGTGACATCGGTGAACGCTCTGCTCGGGCAATCCTTGCCGCCGTCGCATTTGGCGAGCTTTGCGATCGTTTCTGTCATAGTCTCACCGCAGACAGTGCAGGTAAAGGTCTTCACACCCTCGGAAGCGTGTGTGGGAGCGGTGGTGATAACGCCGTCATTCCAGGTATGCTGTGTAAGCTTTGCAACCGCTTCTGTTCGTGTATCGCCGCAGGTCGAGCATGTAAAGACTCGGACACCGGCGTCTTTGCATGTCGGCTGCACGGTTATTGTTCCGCTGTCCCAGCTGTGATTTCCGTTTGAGGTCGGACAGTTTACATAGTAAAAGCGTATGGAATCACCGCTTTTTAGCTCATAGGTTGCCAATGTTGCGTAAATAACATTTCCGGTTGCAGCATCTCCGCTGAGTATGGGCATTTCGCCGTTGACGGTGAACATCCAGCCAGACCACGAACCGTGAGCACTGTCACCTGCCGAAAGCGTGAACCCGTTGGAATCGGTGACGCCTGTTATATATTTTGCTGAACCTGTGTAGGAGTAGCCGTTGCTGCTCAGAACCGCGATAAGCGCATCGGCTGCTGTATTGTGAGACTGTGCGTCGCAGGAATAGCTTCCGCTGAGCGATTTGAAGCTTGCGCTGCCGCTGTGCCCGTCTACGCTGACGGAAACGGTGATTGGTTTTTCTGCGGGAGCAGAAGTCCCCGTTGTGCCGATGACGGTGACGGTCGCGGAAATGGGCTGCTTATAAAACTGCGCAAACTGAGCGTATTCCGGATCTGAACCGAACTTTTCATAGTATTTTGCGTACTCTGTATAGCTGAGTACACTGTCGATGGTGACCTCGGTGTTATAGGTCGGCTGAGTCACAAGCAGGTTTTCGTGAGCAACAACGTTCGGCACGCTTGAGCGGAAGCAGCGGTACTGCTCGGAAGCATACCAGCCGTCAATTTCATCTGCCTTGACGCCTACTGCGTTGTAGTCGTCCATGCTGCGGATAAACTTGTATCCATCGCCGTTCGGGACTATCTCAATGAACGAACGCATGTCAAAGCTGACATTGCTCTTGTCCGTGTTTGCATTGCGGATGCCCTCCCAGTAGACATCTGCGCTGCACACCTTTTTCATGAAGGCAGAGGCCGTATCAAGCTCGGATTGAGTAAGAGGCTGAACGGTAAGCGTAATATCCTTGCTTGCAAGTACTTTCAAGGAGGAATAGTCCTTGCCCTCGCCGCTTGGCCGATCAAGGATCTTTATCGCAACGGTGACGGTCACGTTATCCTTTTCGGGGAGCGGACGATATGTCAGCATTCTTGCTGTGTTTGCGGTTGAGGGATCTGCGGAAACAACGACGTTGTCTTTATCCGTGCAAAGAAGTATCGGAGTGTATTTTCCGTCAAAGCTCTTGCCGTAGTCTCTGAGAGATATGGCGTTAAGCTGCTTGGTCGTGGGGAACTGAATATCGGAAACGACATTGCTATTGTCGATCTTGCTTCCGTTGCGCGGATCGGTAAGACCGATCTCATTAAGTGCTTTGTCGAGAAGGCCAGCGTAGCTGAAAGCACTCGGGTCTGAGCTGCCCTTGACGGTGACAGTGAATACCTTGCTTGCTGTGAGATCGTCGCGCCCGTTGTAGACAATTGTTGCCGTAAGTGTGACCTCGGTGTCCGTTCTCGGCTGGGAGATGCTCACTTGATACGGGGAGAAATACGGATAGCTTACCTCCGAAATGGAAATTACGCTCGTGTCGCTTGTTGCCCAGCTTACGGTAGACCACAGCTCAAGATCGTCGCTGTCGTTATAGTTGACATTGCTTTCGTCAACACCGGCCTTGAGCGGGTACTTCGGCAGACTGCCTAGGTCGGAAGTGTTCTCAACGGCTTCAGGAACGCTTATGCGGTCAAGAACCGCCTTTAAAGCGGCATTTGCCTTTGCCTCGTCAAGACCGAGGTAGAAGAGACATTCGGTTGAGTCTTTGCTGTATCCGTTGCAGCTAAGGACTATCGTCGGACGCACGCTTCCGCTGGCAGCAGGGGTAGAGCCGTTTTCGTTCCACTTATACTGGAGAGTGCCGTCTGCGTCTATGCCGACGTAGTTAAAGCTGCTGTATTCGGCCTTCTTCATGCTCACCGTAACGTCGGTTATTCCGGCGGCAGTGAGCTTTGCTCTTATCATCGTAAGGGCGTTTGTATCCGTGCCGTATTTTGCATTGTATGTGCCGGAGATGACTGCTTCTGCGGCGTTGAGCTTTTCTTCGGCTGCTGTCTGCTCAGGGGACTTGTTCTCGGCCCAAACGGCATAGAGATTATAAGTTTCGCCATCCGTGCTTCCGTCGTCCCAATAGTCGCCCTCTTCAAACGGACGGTTTATCGTTGCACCGTCTGCGTATTTAACGGTGCTGCCGTAGCTGCTTTCGGCCCAGCCTGCAAAGTCATAGCCCTCGCGCGTGTAGGAGCATGTTGAGAGCACTACGTCCTTCCCGAATGTAGCCGGCTGATCGGCCATAGTGCCGGTGACTGAGCTTTTATCGGAGTACTTTATGTTGTATTTTATGATGTACTGATAATCGCGCCATTTTGCAATGAGCGTGACTTCATCACCGGTAAATACGGTGTCCTTGGTAACTTTTTCGCCGAACGAACCGTCGGCGCTCTTGATGTACCATCCGTCGAGTGCCTTGCCTGCCGGATAGTAGGATTTGTTTGTATAGGGCAGGGAAGAGTAAACCTTATCATAGGTTACGGTCTTATCATTTATTGTGTCCTTATAGCCGTTGCCGTCAAAATGAACAGTGAATCCCTTTTCCCAATGGGCGTACAGCGTAACGCCATTTTGGGCATCATCTGCCGTGAACTTGTACTGGGTGGTTATCTCGGTTCCACCTTCGGCAGCATTAAACCAGCCGGTGAAGATATAACCTGTGCGCTTCGGGTCCTCTATCGAAGCAAATTTGCTGCTGGTGTCGGTCACTATATAGTTGTAGTTTTCGCCGACAATGCCTGTGCGTTTTGTTTTTTCAGCGCCCTCATAGTTGGGGTCAACGGTCACGGCAACGGACAGACCCTTCCACGCAGCGTAGAACTTTGTGCTGCCGCTGTTCTTATCCGTAAGGTTTTTGACCGTTTCACCTGCACTCGTGCCGGAGGTTGAGCCCTTGTAGCTGCTCCAGCCGTTGAAAGTATATCCTGCGCGCGTGAAGCTGCAGCCGGGAAGTGTAACATCTTCATCATACTGCGCCAAAATGCTGTCCATTGTGCCCTCACCGCCGTCAGGATCAAACTCTATGGTGTAGCTTATCGGAGTCCACTTTGCAGTGTATGTAATGTCACTATCGATAACGGTTTCTGCGCTGAGTTTTTCATCGCCGCTGAACCATCCGACGAAGATATAGCCCTTATGGGTGGGATCGGCAGGTAGCCTGCTGCTTCCGATAGCTGTGTGCTGCGCAACAAGAACGGAGGTTTCGGTTCCGTTATTATAAAATGTGACCTTGTACGCATCACCCCATACTGCATATAGATCGATGCTTTCGGTAAGCTCGATTTTCGCACCGTCGGCGTATACTATCTCGCCGCCGCTGACTGTTGCCCAGCCTGCAAATACCTTGTCGGCTGAAGCAAAGGTATTTGCTTTCAGCGTGCCCTTGCCGCCGTAGATGTTCTGAGTATAGGTATCATCTCCGTTATGGAAGGTGACAACGAGTGCTGCTCCGGCCGAGAAATTGCGCAGATAAACGCAATCGTCGTATCTATCGCCGCTGCTGTCCTTACTGTATTCAACAGTCAGCTTATCGCCTCTTTTGGCGTCGACCTCGAGACCTTTCCAGTCCTGATCGCCGCTTTCACCGTTAACAAGAGTGCTGGTGCCAAGCTTTATCGTGCACGTATCGTAATTAGCTTCGGACGATACCTTGTATTCAAACGAAAGATGCGAGTCCTCCGTAAATGTCAGAGTAAGTGTACTTGTGACGTATGATTTGCCTTTGATGCCTGATACGGCAACTGTCTCACCGTTTAATGTGGTCGTTTTCCACACCTTACTGCCTGCGTCAGGATTGACGCTAACAGGCAAGTCTTTAAAGTAGTCATAAATGCTCGGCGTTGCCGCAAGCGCGGAAACCGGCATCAGACTCAGCAGCATTACAAGCGCCAGCAAAAGCGAAATAATGCGTTTTTTCATGCTTGTTTTCTCCTTTAAAAGTATTTTCGTTTATCCCAAAGAAAAAAGCCTGCACCACCACAGCGGTACAGGCTTGTTGATCAAAAAAGGGCAGACTACTCCCTTGGTATATGATAGCGGCGGTCCCGGTGACGGCAGGTGCCCGGCCGAACGACCACGTATCTGACTTATCCGAAGCTTTTGCGCATTCGGCTTCACAGTGACCCACTCGCGGGGAATTGCACCCCATTCCGTGCTGCTCTGCCTCGGCAGAGCACGCCGCCCGACCCGATATTTTGTTTTGCGTCGGTGCAGAAAGCTGTTTTCAACGGGATTTTTCCGACAGGGAGAATAGTATCAAATTTCAGTGTGTTTTACAAGACAATTGCTGTCAGAACGCATCATATCTCGAAAACATTGCCCGATATTGCCGTCAATGCATATCGACTGCCGTTTTATATCCTCCGGGCAGGCGGTCTGCCCCATATTTATGCAGGCATACACCGCGTTTTCGTTCTGCGCCGTCATCTGCCAGAACGGATACTTTATGATAACCGGGGTGTTGTATCCCACGCCCAGCTCTAAAAACAGAATTTTCTGCCCTGCATGGGTGCGCAGAAAGTTTTCGTACCGCTCGGCGGCTTTGTGCCAGCCCTCGTCCTGCACGAACGTGTCGTCGCAGCGCAGATTCATCGCCATCGGCTTTCCGCAATGCGGACAGTGCGGCACAAGCTCTGACGGGATGCGCATATTCTGCTGCCGCGCGACCATCTCGCGGATGATATCCTCATTGTCGAAAGTCTCCTGACAGCAAGGCTCGCTGCACTGGAACAGACCGTAGTCACCCTGAGTGTAGAAAAGCCGCTTTTTATCAAAGCCTGCCTTCTGGAAGCAGTGGTCAACGTTTGTGGTTATGACGAAATAGTCCTTGTCCGACACGAGCTTGAGCAGATCGTCGTATACGGGCTTGGGAGCGCTCATGTATCGATTGATGAGAACGCTGCGGCTCCAGAATGCCCAGAATTCCTCAAGAGTGGGGAAGGGGTAGAAGCCGCCGGAGTACATGTCCCGAATGCCGTATTTTTCTTCAAAATCCGAGAAGTGCTTTTTGAAGCGCTCACCGCCGTAGGAAAACCCTGCCGCGGTGGAAAGACCGGCTCCTGCGCCGATAACAACGGCGTCGGCGTCGCTGAGTGCCTGCTTAAGGCGCTCGATCTGCTCCGAGTAATCGTTCATAGATTTCTTTATCCGTGCTTTTGAAAACATTAAAAATCACCTTTCTGACGCTTGCTTGCTCAGTCATAAAGTCCTTCACGGTTTTTACCGCGATCTCGGCCGCACGCTCGTTCGGGAAATGAAACTCGCCGGTTGATATGCAGCAGAATGCCACGCTTTCAAGGCCGTTTTCCGCCGCAAGCTCAAGACAGGAGAGGTAGCAGGAGGCAAGAAGCTCCTCGTCGCGCTCTGTCACGCACCCGTCAACTATCGGGCCTACCGTGTGCAGCACATACCGGCAGGGCAGATTAAACGCCGGAGTGATCTTTGCCTGCCCTGTCGGCTCGGGATAGCCCTGTCGCTGCATAAGCTCCTGGCATGCAAGGCGCAGCTCAATACCGGCAAACGTGTGTATTGTATGATTACTGGTATTCTGGCCAGTATACTCAGAAATTGTCGAAGTCTTTCTGCCCGGCTGTCCGCACGGCTTCCTTTTCGCCGTATTTATCAATCTCTGTTATATCGTTCTCGAAGGAATGCTGCAAACCACAGAAGCGGGAAGCATAAAGCTGACAAATATAATTGACGACCAAAGGATGTCAAGCCTGTACGAACATTTTGTGCTCGAATATTATCGTCGCCATTTTCCAGAGCTTAACGCAACTCCTTCCTCTGTCCCGTGGGATATAGATGATGGTTTTACTGAGTTTTTGCCGGCAATGAAAACCGACATTACTCTGTGCCTTGGTGAAAGAGTGCTGATTATTGACACAAAGTATTACGGGTCCACTATGCAAACAAATCCATTTTTCAACAGCCGAACAGTCCATTCGGGTAATCTTTACCAAGTATATTCATATGTGAAGAACAAAGATAAATCGCATTCCGGGCTCGTAAGTGGCATGTTGTTGTACGCGAAAACAGATGAGGAGATCACACCCAACACAACATACCATATGGGAGGCAATACGATCACCGTTAAAACTCTGGATTTGAATTGCGAATTTATGGAAATCTCTCGACAACTGAACGGGATAGTTGAAGAGAACTTTGCTTAAGAAGCTCTATTTGAACGATTCCCCACTGTGAGAACGATACCCCTCAAATTGAACAATACCCCCCTGTGAGAACAATTTGTCCGGGAGAGGGGTGCCGGGAACAGCCGAAAAGTAAAAATGCCGCTGCGGAAATGACTCCGTAGCGGCAGCTTTTTTATGGCCGGATACCGAAAAAGCCCTGAAATCAAGGGCTTTCGGGCAAAATGAAAAGGTAGGCAATTTCTATCAAAATTACCTACCTTTTGTGGCGGAGAGTGTGGGATTCGAACCCACGTGGGCGTGAGCCCAAACGGTTTTCAAGACCGCCTCGTTATGACCACTTCGATAACTCTCCGAATATTCAACTATTGAAAAGAGCACACAAATGTGTGCTCTTTTCGTGGCGCAGAAGGAGGGATTTGAACCCTCGCGCGCTTTTTACACGCCTACTCCCTTAGCAGGGGAGCCCCTTCGGCCTCTTGGGTACTTCTGCACATTGCCGCTGAAATATAATAGCATAGCCCACAGGCGATGTCAAGAAGTTTATTTATGAGAAAATGTTCAGAAAATTGCTTTGCGCAGTGCGCTGATTTTTTCGGCAATAACGGCAAACTGCGCCGGAGTCACGGCCTGCGCCGCATCACATTTTGACTGCGCCGGATCGTCATGAACTTCTATCATCAGCCCGTCCGCTCCGGCGGCCGCCGCGGCGAGCGCCATGGGTTCAACAAATTTTGCGTGCCCCGTTGCGTGACTCGGATCGACGATGACCGGCAGCCGGCTCAGATCCTTTATCACAGCTACTGCCGACAGATCAAGCGTGTTTCGCGTTGCGGTTTCAAATGTGCGTATGCCGCGTTCACACAGCACAACCTGTTCGTTTCCACCGCTCATTATGTACTCTGCCGAGGTCAGAAGCTCCTTGACCGTGTTTGCCCAGCCGCGCTTTAAAAGCACCGGCTTATCGAGCTTCCCGAGCGCCTTTAAAAGCTCGAAGTTCTGCATATTGCGCGCGCCGACCTGGATCATGTCAACATCATCAAACAGCGGAAGCTGCTCCTTATCGGTTATCTCGCTGACTGTCGGCATGCCGCATTTTCGCCCGGCCTCGATAAGCGGCGGAAGTCCGTCGGCACGCATGCCCTGAAAACTGTAAGGCGAAGTGCGCGGCTTGAATGCGCCGCCGCGCAGAAGCTGTGCTCCGGCGGACTTTATCTCTCGGGCTATGTCGATTATCTGCTGAGTGCTCTCGACCGAGCAGGGGCCGGCTATCATCGTAAACGTGCCGCCGCCAATCTTAACGCCGCCGACATCAACTACGCTGCTGTCATTCGGCGCCTTGTGCCTGGCAAGCTTATATGGCTGCGTGATTGCTCTTACATATTCGACGATCTCCATATCCTCGATATATGCCGCATCGAGCCTGTCGGCCTCGCCGATAACGACGAGCACGGTCTGATTTTCTCCGCGCGTTGTCTGCACTTCAAGACCGTGGCAGCGTATCCAGCACCTAAGCTCCTCGGCCTGCTCGGGGGATGCGTCCGGCTTCAATACTATTATCATGGCGTAGACCTCCGAATATAATTTCGTTTTAAGCTGACGAGAGTTGAACACATATCGCCTGTCGGCGTACCCTTCCGGCTATTTTCGCCTTTTTTGCTTTGATGGGCGCCAGCCCACCTGCACCAAAGAAAGCCGAAAATATCTCGAAAAGCA
>OMNP01000063.1_pt1 | contig 59540 bp, 40 predicted proteins | sample 1673811 | NCBI WGS metagenome assembly OMNP01 (sample SAMEA103958127, study PRJEB25191) | human gut metagenome | biome: human-associated habitat [ENVO:00009003]; feature: intestine environment [ENVO:2100002]; material: feces | place: Germany | collected 2013/2015
GGTATGATACAGATGCAATCTATAAAAAGGTATCTAAATTTGCATCTGATTATAATGACTTTGTTTCAGCAGCTTCAAAATCACAGACTTCGAAAATTGATTCATCGCTTGATTCATTGAAGTCGTACACGAAATCTAACGAGCAGGCGTTATCAAAAATCGGCATTACAATAGATTCGAAGACAGGAGAGCTTTCTGTTGACGAGAAAAAGTTCAAGAGTTCAGATATGGCAAATGTCAAGAGCCTATTCTCAGGAACTGGTTCTTATGCATATGGTGTCAGTGCAAAAACATCAATGATAGGATATTATGCAAAAAACGAAGCACAGAAATCAAATACATACTCTTCCTCTGGAAAATACACATACAATCATAACACTGGATCAGTATACAGTTCTGAAACATAAGATATAATGAGCGGAGTAAATTATATCCGTGCGAATGCGCATAAGTATCAGCCGCAGGCTTATCATGTGTGTTGACACATGATAATATGCTTACGCACATTTGCAAATGTTGGTGTCGCTGGATCGTTATCGGAAAATAATATATAAATATACGAAAAACCGTGGATGTTATTCCACGGTTTTTTCGCATATACTATATAGGATTTAATTATCGCTTTCGTCATCTGATGACATAGAATAAACCTGACGTTTACGTGCCATCTCATCGCTTTCGAGATATTCGTCATATGTTGTGATCTTATCGATCATTGTGCCGTTTGGCAGAAATTCTATAATACGGTTTGCTGTTGTCTGGACTACCTGATGGTCACGGCAGGCAAAAAGTATAACACCAGGAAATTTGATCATGCCATTATTAAGCGCAGTGATCGATTCCATATCGAGGTGGTCAGTAGGCTCATCAAACATAAGTACGTTGCTTCCCATGATCATCATCCGGGATAAGAGAACACGTACTTTTTCACCACCGGAAAGAACACGCATTTTTTTGACACCATCCTCACCTGCAAAGAGCATACGTCCAAGGAAACCGCGCACATATGTTGCATCTTTAATTTCAGAATACTGTGTGAGCCAGTCTACGATAAGCTCATCTGTATCAAAAATTGCTGTGTTATCCTTTGGAAAATAAGACTGGCTTGTTGTAACGCCCCATTTAAATGAACCTTCATCAGGCTCAAGCTCTCCTGCAAGGATTTTAAAGAGAGTAGTTTTTGCAAGCTCATTTCCTCCGACAAATGCGATCTTGTCATCATGGTTTACAGTAAATGAAATATTGTCGAGTACTTTTACACCATCTATAGTTTTTGAAATGCCTTCAACAAAAAGTACATCATTTCCAATTTCGCGCTCAGGGCGGAAATCAATGTAAGGGTACTTACGGCTTGAAGGGCGGATATCATCAAGCTGGATCTTTTCAAGCGCTCTTTTACGGGATGTAGCCTGTTTTGATTTTGAAGCATTGGCAGAGAAACGCTGTATGAATTCCTGCAGCTCTTTGATCTTTTCTTCTTTTTTCTTGTTAGCTTCCTTCATCTGGCGGACAAGCAGCTGGCTTGATTCGTACCAGAAATCGTAGTTTCCGGCATATAACTGGATCTTTCCGTAATCCATATCTGCTATTGAAGTACAGACTTTATTGAGAAAATAACGGTCATGAGATACAACAATTACAGTATTTTCGAAATTGATAAGGAATTCCTCAAGCCATGCTATAGCGTCAAGGTCGAGGTGGTTTGTAGGCTCATCGAGAAGCAGGATATCAGGATTTCCGAAAAGTGCCTGCGCAAGGAGAACCTTGACTTTTATTGCACCCGGAAGATCTGCCATGAGTGTGTAATGATCCTCTACAGCTACACCAAGTCCGTTTAAAAGTGTTGCTGCATCTGATTCTGCGTTCCATCCGTCCATATCCGCAAATTCAGCTTCGAGTTCACTTGCACGTATGCCATCCTCATCAGAAAAATCTTCTTTCATATAGATCGCTTCTTTTTCTTTAAGAGAATTTATACCTTCGTCTCCAAAAGATAGCTGTTCCTCGCTCCAAACGTATACATAGTTTTGTTTTTCTTTTCCGGTTGATGCGTCTTTAGTCACTTCTAACTTTATCTTGCAAATATAATACTTACAAGCGACGGTGTTCCCATCACTATCTTGGTTAATTATTTTATAAACTTCACCAAGCGTTTCTACGCTAGGTTCTGGCAGATAACGACCTGCTTCATTAAAGTTATCTGGGTTTAATATTCTTTCAGTTATTTTATATTCGTCTGGGACAGAATTTTCAACAGTCAACTGTTTATCTATTAACTTATATAATTCCTTTAATAGCTCTGTATATCCTTCTACTTTAACAACATAATCTCCTACTTTTGGAGTATAAGATATCAGTGTTGGCTTAACATTGTCTCTTAATATTTTTCCTGCACCTGCACCAGCATCAGAATCAGAATCAACAACCAACAAAGCGTTCTCAGAGTCAATTGTTTTAACACTAATTTTATCTCCATTTTTAAGTGGAGTATATACTATTAATGTTTTTGTATTTTGGTTATATTCATACTCACCTTCTTTTTCTGATAGTGTTTCAGATTGTGTAGAATCAAAGGATTTCTTTTCAACAACATGGCTTATGCCAATATCATTCTGTAGCACAAAATGATTGTCAAAAAACTCAACAACAATTTCATCACCTACATGCAGCTTTTCTTCAATAACCAATATCCCACTAGCAAACTTGTATTTTTCGGTAACGTTCCCCTTAATGTTTACAGAAGTTAAAATTTTTTGATTGTTAGATACATTAAAACTATTATAGATAGTTTTAAATAGAACGATATCGTCTTTCCCCAATTGCTCATCATCCACAATTAACTTATTATTACTGTATCTATAATCATTTGTTTCTATTTCTTTTTTTGTATTATGATGTAAAATACATACGGAGTCAACATTACCAACAAAATCTCTAACATTAAAATGAATATCAATAGACTCTACGACAACATCACTATTTAATGTAAGCTTCTCTGGAGAAATAACTAGCTTGTTATTGCTATATTCATAATTCTCATTAGTTATTTCTCTTCCATCAACAATAATAGAAATAATTTTATCCTTCGTCTGATTTAAAGTAAAAGATTCAGCAATAAGCCCTATTGAAACCTGTTCTCCAGAATATAATGCATTTAAACTGTTAATTGTTATAGTATTTCCATTTAACACATAATCGTTGCTGTCAATTTTATTTGAATCAATTTTAACATATAATATCTTATTTCCATTTTGTGAAACAATGAAATTATTATTAACTAATTTTACAACAACTTTATCTCTCACAGTAAGATTGTCTATTGTTAAAATATTGTTCTTGAATTGATAATCATAACGTTCTATACCATTAACACTAACAAACACTATGGTCTTATCTTTATGCTCTGACAAATCAAAATGTGTATCTATTGATTCAACCTCAATTGTATCTCCTACAGACAATTCCGCATTTGTAATAGTTAATTTTCTATCAGATAGATTATATTGAAACGTATTTATTTCTGTATTGTTTATTTTTATAGAAATAACTTTTTCTCTAAGTTTTTCCAAATTGAAACTATTTTGAATATATTCTACAACAATAGTGCTTCCGTATTGTAAAATAGAAGTGCCTGTTATGGTAAGAGTTTTGCCATTTATTGTGTATGTATCAATAGGCTTATTATCTACTTTAACAGATAATATTTTATAATTTTCTGGATAAGATAATGTAAATTTCGTTTGAATATCTCCACTAGGGGTGCTAATTTTTATTTCATCTCCAACATTCAATAAAGCAGAGATTGTCAAATATTTTTTCGTCCCTTCCTGTGTTTGAGAATATTCTGATGATAACAATTCACGAGTGCCATTAACAGTCAATTTACTTTTACTTGTAATTGCGCTTTCAACAACATACTTATTTGCACATGTTGTTATTACAACTGAACTTCCAGTAGATAATAATGATTCTTCAGTAATTGTAATAGTATGTAATCCTTGACTATAACTTGATTTGCTTATTGCTTTACCATTAATTTTTACAATACTATTTTCATTTAAATTAAATTCTTCTGGAAGAGTAAATGTATATAAACCATTAAAAGTGAAAGTTGCAACGTCCTCCTGAGCAGTTATTGTCTCAACATTCATTTCTGGTTCATGGAATGTGTCGTTGCTACCAAAAACTTCTAATTCTTCAATTGCGCCACTAACCTCATCTTCATAATCAATCTTATCTATCTCGTAAGATTCAACAACACCATTAACATTAAATTCTTCTTGCACACTTTGCACAGGGAGTTCTTGTATATTCCCAGCGGTAAATATTTCACTTATAGTTACAACATCGAAGGATTCTTCAGTAGAACCACTAATGTCTTTACTATAAAAACCAGTCATATATTTGTCTTGTTTGTCCATATACTCTTGATATTCCTTATAAAGTTCCTCTCCCATCCATTCAGGAGTATTATAATAATCAAGATTCATAATTGATGGAAGCCCAAAGTTAACATCACGAATATCTAAATCATCTGCTCCTTTTACAGTAAGGACTGTTTTAATATCATCAGCAGAATAATTTACATTCATTTCATTAGACAAGTTTTCAAATGCTATAATAACATCTGTATCATATTTGTGCTTAAATTCATTAGAAATTTCGATAATATCTCCTTGTCCGGGAGCATTATTAAAAATTAATTCTTTTGTAGATGAATCATATTTATATTGAGTAATTACATGGCCATTGATAGTAACCGTGCTGCTATCAGAAATGTCATTTTGCAGTTTAAATGCAACTATTTTACCATTTCCAATACAACGCTCAACTTCATTTTCTGCATATATATTGATAACATTATTAATAGTATCAAATTCAACATAGCATTTAAATGTATTACACATATCATTCATAATAAAATCATAAATAGACTGCCTATCAATTTCAAAGCTACGACTTTGACCTATTAACTCTTCATCAATATGACCAACTGTCCATCCATATGCTTTCTTTAACACAAGATGAATTAAGCTATGTTCTATATCGTCCGGATTATATAAAATAACTCCATCAATACTTCCAATTGTATCTCCAACATCGCCCTCATTAATAATAAAGTTTTCCAAATATCTTTGTGATAATGCATATTCCAACGAGTATGCATTGATGTGTTTATACTCCTGAATTCCATTGCCATTTATCTCTGGATCTTGTAATTGAAAATAACCAAAGCCCTCTAAATAAACGAGCCTAAGACCTTCTACGTAATTATAATATGGAGTAGGTTTTGTTTCTCCAGAGATAAGATCACAATAAACAGATGGAACATCGAATGAAATTTCACTATATGAATTGAATTTGAAAGTACCTTCTAAATTAATTGCATTCAATTTACAAATTTTTTCTTTATTTGTCTGACACAATATTACGTCTGGAACCTGATACGTTTCTGACAATAAATCTTTTGGTAATTGCATTTTCTTTCACCTGCCTTTATTGTGTAATACTTACTTGCCGTACACTCTTTTTAATAATTAATTCACCGTTCACCACTTCTGCATCAAACTCATTAAATGGACATATACTGCCATTGTCTTCAAGCGTTAATACGCCATTTTCAACATCTGTACCAGTTTCAAACTTCACACTCTTTAATTCTCCTCTTACAATCATCTTGTGTATCTTCCCGTGTTCTTCAACTTGAATATTAGTCCAAAGTGGAGGATGTTTAGTTGTATCCCCTTTAATCTTTACGGTCGCTCCATCAACCCAAATTGCCAAACCATCTTTCAAGTCATAGTCATTTAATAGGCCATCTGTGACTTTCATTGGATATCGAAATTCTATTGTTAATGTTCCTGAACCTTCTGCACAAAATTGATTTGTTCCTGCCGACAGCATTGGAAATACAAAATTAAAATCATCATTAAAGATTCTTTTTCCATTACTAGAATAAACAACAAAATTATTGTCTATTGTAACTTTTTCACTTTGTTGTAAGTTTTTAAACACAGTTTCATTATTTAATGTTTCGTTTTTAATTAATAAGCTTGTGCCATTCGCACTATTTTCAAATGTCACTTTTGGATAAACATAAGAATAGAAATCATCACTTTGATTGTCAATAGCGAATTCTGTTTTTTCATTAACATTGATTACAACCGGGGCTTGTACTTTGGAATATGCCCATGGACTTACCGAAGTAAATTGTGCAATAATTCCTATTACTCGCGCATCCATTTTTTGAAGCTGCACGTTAGTAAACCTACCAAGATAAGAGCATACAGTATCCCCATCTTTGTCACAAACGTCCATCCACGCATTTCCCCTAGAACCAGTTAACCAACGCAATGTATTTCTAACTTTATATGGGGCAATGTCAGAACCGTCAACTTCAATAAATGTAATAGATGGAGTTGCAACAGAGCTATATTTTGCTCCATAATCTGTACGAATTGACCCATCATAACTGTCCGTGTAAACCGGCTCCATATCAAGATAAGAATCAACTGCACCATTATCTGGATCAAAAGTGCTGACAATAAGCTCTAAATCATAATTTGTTTGCCCACGAAAACGAATTTTAGGATGATATATTGCCAAGTATAACACCTCCTACTAAACTACTTTAGATTATATAAACAGAAGAGGGCTATTACACCCTCTTCTATAACTTGTGTTATCTAACACGATTATAAAGTTTTTTATTGACATTTTTCATATAATTGTCCATCTGAGTTTGTACTGCCTTAGCAATATTCGGTATAGAACTATTGTCTGCATGATCAATATGGACAACTTCTCCCACTTGAAGATTCAGCTCTATATTATTATTAATAACATGAGGAGCATTCACGGTAGGTTTAGATTGCTCAAGGACATGAGAAGGATCGAGCTGTCCCCACTCCATAAGTCTCTCAGTAAGGTCTGCTGGAATAATTCCAGTACCTTTCTTTACATATGAAAGTCTACCAGACCCATCAGGAATAAGTTGTAATTCTTCTCCAAGCTCATCAAGAAATGCGAATTGATCTTTATGAATTGCCTTTGAACCTTTAGCATATCCCTCGATATCAGAAAGCTTTACCCAACCAGTATATCCACCATTTCTTCCAAGAAGAACCTCATCACCACTGACTTGATAAACTGTGAAAGTAGATCCGGGCACCCATGATTGCATCCTCGTTCCATTCCCACCATTTCTTGAGAAATGCGTTGCGGAACTCTTAACAGTTACAGACGAACCCTTTGATGGTGGCTCTGGTATTGCTGGTGCTGGTGCAGGTGATGGACTTGGCTGCTGTGCTGGTACCGGTGGAGTATATCTTGCACTTTCTGTCTTGTCTTTTTTGCTATTGGTTGCATTAATTATACTGTTTGCAGTCTTATCTGCTTCAACTTGTAAATCTATAAGCTCTTGTTTTAATAGCTTTAATTGCTCAGTAAATGCACTCATGGAAGTATCAAGTTGCCCCTGATAAGTGCCTATAGCATCTGCACCATCAAGCCAAGGCTTAGTCACAGAGTCTGACAAAGTAATTCCATATTTGTCTGCTATATCTGATAAGTTTTGTGCTAATAACTCAGTATTTGCAGCAATAGTTGTATAGCTGTCCTGAATAATTTGGTCTTCATTTTTAAGAGACTCATCAAGTGCATCCATTTCATTTTGCTTGTTGTTTTGATAATCTTCTAATTGCTTATCAAGTGCATCTTGCTGTTTCTCTACGCTATGATCATAATATAGCTCTTCAAGCTCTTCTTTTGCTTGAGCAAGCTCTGCCTGAAGCTTTTTCTTTTGTGCAATTGCAGATGCAGAATTGTCTCCAGATATTACTGCGAGACGTTTTTCAATATCTGCTATATTTTTCTGTTGCTCGGCAACTTGTTTAGAAAAGTCGTGGCTTTCTTTTTGAAGATTTAGCTCTTCTTTTTTCTTGTCAATAAGTTCTGAATAAGCATCAATCTCTTTTTGCATGCCATCTTTTACAGCTTGAATGCGAGTCTTATTTAAATCAATAATAGACTTCTTTGCGGATTCTTGTGTTTCAATTGCACTCCATTGATTCTCTTTAAGCTCCGCAAGCTTTTCGTTATACTCGTCCGTGCTATACAAACCAGCAGCATAATCTTTTTCAAGACGTGCAATCGCTTCACCATATTGTTCAACTTTGAAATTAGCAACCTCTAATTGTTGCGCAAGTAAACCAAGAGCCGTAACGCCATCTTTAGTCCAATTGCCTGCATCATCCACTACTTTCTCTTCATCAGAAACTAGATTGTATAAATGAGAAAGTTCAGAATCAACATTGTCGATTCTATCAATTAGCTTATCAAGGTTATCCCAATAAAGGTCGTTAATACTATTTTGGAATCCTTCAATGTCTTTCTTGCACTCAAGAATTGCATCATCGACATCATAAATGGAATTAACCATCTCGTACCAATCGTCAGAACCTACTTGAACATCTCCAGATTTAACCGCATTGTCTAAAATGTCTTGCAAGGATGCTCGTTTGTTGTTTAAATCTTCAATCTGCTTTTTAGAATCTTTCATCAATTCCTTATAGAAATTCTCAGAAAGTCTTTCTCCCGCCTCATCAAGAAGATCCATTTCTGCCTGAATCAAATTTGCATGTTGTTCAGTTAGACCAACAATATTCTCAAAGTCATCTGCAATATCTTGTAATTGTTCAAGACGTTTAGCTGAAATTTCAGCAATAGATGCTAAGTAATTGTTCTCTGTATCTTCTGCCTTGGAAGACCATGTGCGATATTCTTCAATTGCATCTGCAATTTCGCCTTCATTTTCTCCAATAAAGTCTTTAATCGCAATGGCTCCATTTTTAGCCATCTCTTGATATTCTGCTGGCACTTCAGACAGCAATTGAGCAGCTTTTTTATTATATGTTGCAGCAGCAGAGAAATAGGTTGACGCTTTTTGTTTCTCCGCGTTTACAATCTCTTCATATAGATTGTTCTTGTCTTTTGTTTGAGATGTGTCGTCAAGGAAATTTGCTATCCTGTTTGTTGTTCTAGTGATAGCGTTTTCAATTTCCTCAAGCCTATACTCAATGAAGTCAATTGTTTGCTTTGCGTCATCTGCTGCATCTTCCACAGAGTCTGATGCTTCAGAAATATCTCCTGCGGCATCCTGTAATGCACTAGAAGCATTATACATCCCATCGTCATAACCACTATATCCAGTTCCTTCCCACTGGCTGGGTAATGTATATCCTGGATATATTGTTACATGGGCATTGCCATTAACATGTGCATTCCCATTAGCAAGAGCTTTCCCACGTGAATTTATATACCCATTTCTAAACAGCGCATCGGTTTGCTTGTGATTAAATATAATTGCGTTTTTAGGAAGATCCACTAGTTCAGCGCCATGGTCTCCTACTGTATAATATCTACCAGTATTTGGGTCAACAACGGTTTCCATCCCCAGCTCTCCTACAAGAGCATTATGTTCTGATTGTTCTAATCCCCAACTCCCTGTAGCATGAGCAGTTCCAGACACATTAGCTGTGCCATTAGACTCTTGGTCTCCACTATTACCACCAAAGATACTAGACACTTTTGCTTTAAAATTTGCCCAATGGTCGCCAACCCAAGAGCTTACTATATCTAATAATCCATCAAGCGTAGTTATTGTATCTTGACCAACATTAACCTTAAACATTGGAGATGTTTGTAATAATTCATATATATTCGTTAATGTCGTTGCCAACTCATCAATTGAAGATTGAACAGTATCAACACCGTCCATAGATAAATAATAATCAATGAGATTTTTCTTTTCTTGTAATGTTTCTAGTTTATCTACTTCTGCTTTTTGCTCATCGGTTAATCCCGCATACAAGCAATCTATATTAACAGTTCCATCATCATTTAATGCGCCAAGTTCCTCAAGTGTTTTCTTTTGATCGTCTGAAGTATTGTCAGTAACACTATATTCAATATCTCCATTCTCATTGATTTTCGCTATAACACCATATGTATCCTCAAGTGCTTTATTAGCACCTTTAAAATTATCAGAATTAAAAGCTTCTTGTATGTTTTGTTTAACGTTTGTCAATTCCGTATTAATTTCATCTACATTAATGCCATTTTGCTCTAATGCAACACTAACAGTATATTCCGTCATCGGGCCATATTTATTTTCTAATTCTTCTTTTTGTTTAAGATAGCCTTCATAATTTTGCAGTTCTTGATTATATTTCCCATTAATCTCTTCAATTTGTTCTGACGTTAGTTTATTTCCATTAGTGTCAGTTCCAGTTGATAATTGCTTCTGATATGCCTCTAACTTCTTCTGGCTCTCATCAATTTGACCATTTACATCTATGAACGACTGGCATGCATCACTAGCGGCCTTTTGTTGTTCTACTAATTGCGCATTTAATTGTTTTGTGGCGGTCTCATATTCCTCTTGTGAAATCTTACCATTTGCTAGTTGAACATTAAGTTCAGCCAGTTTTGTTGTCGTGTCTTGAAGTTTTGCATCAAGAGTTTCTGGGACAATTTGATCAAACAAACTACCATAATCGCCGTTGAGCCATTCTGCATCTTTATTTTTAATTTCTTGTATTGCAGCCAACGCAACCTCTTTTGTTACATTCATCTCGTCTGCAAAATATTGTAGCTTATCTGGAGCATCTTCTAAGCCAGCCAAAAACTCATCTGACCACTCAAAATGTTGCCAGTCTTCTCCAGCAAATACATTATTTGAAAAGGCATCTTCAATAAACCTACGAAGATTGCCAAGTTTCATTTCCGCACTTTGAATTGCTCCATTGTCGTCAAACTCTAGCGTAAAATATTTATTTAAAGTTTCAGTTAGATATTCATGTGCCTTTTCTGCTTTTTCATCAACAGTATCTAATCCTTCAAATTCAACATCAGGAACGAGCGCCTTTATCGCTACTTGCGCGGTCTCAGTTCCAAGATCACCAGTTTCATATGCTTTAATTGCGGCTGTAAGCATATCTTCTGTTTTGCTCATATAGTCATTATCGCTGTCAAAAGATTGTGCTTCTTCAAATTCAGAATATGTTTTAGTGACTTCTGACAACTGTTGTTCGAGTAAACTATATTTTGAAATAACCTTTTGAATTGCGGACATTTCTTGGTATAGAGTATTAATTTTTTCCCTGTTTGCTTGAGCACTATTTAACTGCCCATTTGTTAATGTAGCAAGTTGTTTATACAATTCCTTGTATTTTAATCTTGCTTGAGCTCGTGCCAAAATAGTTTGTGTAGATATATTAGTTTTAGACGCACTTACTAGTTGTTTGAGCCTACTAACATTCTTAACAACCAATTTATTGTTTTTATCAAAGCAACTTGCCAAATCAGTCTCACTAATACCAAGGGCAACTAAAGAATCCTTGTATTCTTGAGTAACCTCTGTATTGTCAAGCATTATATCTTCTGTTTGCTTTTGAACATCATGAAAGTTTTCAATTGATCCTTTAATTGTGTCATATGTTTGAACTACAGGCGTTCGCATTTCAGATTTAACAGCATTAATTCTTTCTAAAAGTTCATCCCATGTTAATAATGTTCCATCTGGTATATCAAGACTATCAACAATTTTTAAATCAGATATTGTTAGACTGTCAACTTTATCATCAAACTCATCTTTTAATATAGATTTTGTATGATTCACCAATGGGTCTATTTCTGACTCAATAGAATCATCATCTATTTTAAATGCAGACAATATTTGTTTCTGTGCCTCTTCAGAAATTCCAGACTCACTTAAAACTTTCTTAAAGTTTTCAATTTCTTTTTTGTAATCTGCAACAGACAAACTACTTGTATCTATTTTTAAAAAATCCTTAATTGCATTTTGTACTTTTCCGTTGTTTCCGCTAAATGCTTGAACAATATTTTCAGAGACCCAATTGTATAGAGAATCAATATTGTCAAAACTAAATACAAACTCAGGATCTAATTGAGATACAATATTATCAATCATGGATTTTGTTTCATCATCTAGCTTTGCATAATCCTCATCCTCTCCGAGATATGCAGATAGAATAGATCTCACTTTGCTTGTTTCTGTATTAATTTTGGTTACTGAAGTTTTAATGAAAGATTCTAGTGATCTCATCTTCTCTTTATATTTATCAACATCAATAGAATTGTCCCACCAGCTTCTAAAGTCAGATATATCAATTCCTGCCTCTTTAAATAACGCATCTAACTCAATATTCGAATATTTTTCTCCATCAATTTCAATATTACCAGCATTCAAATCATTAAAGAATTTTTGTATTTCTTCTTCTGTCCCTTGATTAGCAAGTTCTACAAGTTTATTAGCAAGCTTTTGTTTTTGCTTTAAACCAGTTTCTCCCCACGAGACAGATGGATTACTATTATATTCTTCTTTGGCAGAATCAAAAACGCCACTACCACCAGCAATTGCAGCTTGACGTGCAGCCTGTGCTGCGGCCTCATATGCCTTTGTTAGCTCGTCAACATTTCCCTTACAAGAAAGAATGGCGGTGCCTTCTTTTGTGTATCCAGATATCATTTCTGGAAACATATCTGCGATTTTGTTTGTTATTTCATTGTATTTCTTATATTCGTCTGTCGTTAAGCTGATGTTGTTTCCAAAATCATCTACGCCTTTAGAGAGTCTTTCATAATCAGAAGATATCTCGTTTATTGTGTTTTTATTGCTCTTTAATGTGTTTTGAGCATCTTTATATGCATTTAATGTTTCTTGTGCCGCCTGTTTCGCTTCTTCTTTTGCTCTTTTAACGGCACTAACAATTGCAGTGATAGCTGTTACTGCCATTAATGCCAAACCAACTGGATTACTTAAGAATAATGCCTTAAGAGCCGCACCAAGTCCTTTTGCTCCAGCACTTAAGCCAGACATAGCAATTAAAGCTGTTCCATCTGCTTCTGCAAGTTCTCCAGATGCTACTGCTGCCAAAATTTTCTCACGTGTCAATTCTGCTTCGGCATTAGCTGTAAGCCAAGTAACGGCCTGCTCTGAAAGTTTAATATCTTTTTCTGCAGCAAGATTGAAAAGCTGTTCGCCAGTTATAGTATTCGTTGTTGTTTTCGCCGTAGCAAGATTAGCCTCGGCCACTGCTTGTTCTATCGTTGCTTCTGAGCATCCATTTTTTGCTAAAACTTCTGCAACTTGTTGTTTTGTTAAACCTGCAGAACTTAAAGCAAGTGCTTGCTGTTTGGCGCTAAGATTTGATACTGCAGCGGCGTAAAGATTTACACTATTTGAGTCAAATACCGTACCTACTTTAGAAAGTGTTTGTACATTAGAAGCTGCTGCATTGAAGTTTTGTATTGTATTTGCTAAGTCTTTAAACATTGTAATTGGATTGTTCTTTTTGATGGCAAAAAAGTATACTGCAATACCACCTAAAATTGTTGGTATTGCACCAATAGTATCAACAATATTAACAAGCCCTGTGCCTAAACTTATTACATCTTTTATGGCATTTGATCCAAGAACATCTTGCCATAGTGATTGAACGGCATTTTTAAATTCCGTCATTTTGCCCTCAATAGAGTCCATCCATTTGGCGTTTTCTTCGTAGGCAGAGTTTTGAGAATCGAGTGAGGTTTCTATTACATCGTCTACTGTATCGTAATTTTTAATAATAGAAGCTAGAATATTCGCTTGGCGTTTTCCACCCATCAATTCTAGTGCTGCAGCACGTTCAATATCCGTCATGTCGCTCCACGCCGAGCTCATTTCTCTTAATATCTCAGTCGTATTTTTAAATGTCGTAGCATCAGCCATAATATCAACTTTGCCATGAGTTAATGCTAAGAGCTTTGCTTGTAGAGACGATACGCTTTCGGCCATATTGTCAGTATCTTCTCCGGCCTCTTGTAGCTCAACTTTCGCACCACGCAAGCGCAAAGATAATGTTTTTAGAGCTGTTCCTACTTGCTCTGGATTTTGAATTACACTATTTGCCGCAGTGATTAATGCGATCGACTCATCAATTGTATTGCCACTTTCATACAATGCACTGGCTGAACGTTGTAACGCTTCACCAATTCCTGTGCTTGAAATTGCAAAGCGGTTGCCAACTTCATTAAATTTATCAACTATTGACATCGAATCTTCGGCTTCAATGCCAAAAGCCTTCATTGTAGAAATAATACTTTCTGTAGCCTGTGAAACACTTTCTATTCCATCGCCAACATTCTTATAAATGCTCGCAGCTTTGGCAAGATCAGTAGCCTCAGAAATGGTATACCCAAGCCTTGCAAAGTCAGCAGTCGCATTTGTAAAATCTGCAATAGTAGAGCCAATTTCTGATCCAGTCTGAGATGCCGTTTTTAAGAAATTTGCATAGGTTTTATCAGTTTCGTCGGTAACTTTCTTTAATTCAGTTAAAGCTGCATCAATCTCTTTAACATATGTAATACCCTGTCTAATCTGCGCAACAGATTTATATACAAGATTTGCACCGGTGAAGTAAGTGACAATTTCACCAGATTTCTTTTTTATCCCATCAAAGAAAGATGTGAATTTATTAACTGCTTTTCCTAAGTTTTTAGAGCTTGCGTCAATAGCAGTTCCTGCCTGATTAAAAGAAGCAGTTATCTTTTCTATTTCTCCATTGCCATTCTTAATCGTAAAAACAACCTTCGAATAACTATCAGAAAATTGAATGGATTTTTCATCTAATCCATCAAAAGAACGCGCAAATGCTTCTAATTCGCTTCTTCTACTAGCTTCGTCGCCCAAATCAAAGCCTTCAGAAACAGCACGATGAATATTACCAATTTTATTTTGAAGATTTTCAGACTTTTTAATAATATTTTCAATCTCTTTACCACAATTATTAAAAGACTTAACCGCGTCATCAAATTCTGCGGCAGTTTTTTTGCCCAAATCTGAAGTTATATCTATATTTGCAAGTTTTTTCTGTAAGTCAATTATTCTCTGATAAGCTTGTTCGTATTGTTGAAGTTTGTTGGCAATTCCAGATGCATTCGAGTAACCTCCACTATCAACTTTATCAATTAAGCTTGTATGCTGGGATTGAACTTTTTCTAAAACATCTGCACCATATGTAGAATCTTTTTGTTTTGATGCTTCTTTTTTTGCTTGGGCATACTTCTCAAAGTCACTCATTAATTGCTTTGTTGCCGTACTCAATCTTTGCATGTCTTCTTCAGAAACTTTACCTAAAGTCTCTTCAGATTTTGTTAATTCTTGAATCTCTTTCGTTAGCTCTTCGTACCTAGTTTTTAATTGTCCAAGATCACTATTCTTATCTACAAAAACTTCTGTGTCAATTTTATTAAAAGCAGAAGAAAGCTTTTTATTTGCATCTATTAAAGTTTTATAAGTATCGGAATCTTTGTAGGCACTATCAGAGTCGCTAGATTTTTTCGTCCCAGAAGATGCTCTCTCGTCTGTGCTATTTTTTACATTTTTATTAGCATTAGCAAAACCATTTTTTTTATCTGTCGCAGATGAAAAAGCTTCACTAACTTCTTTGGCTTTTTGAATCTCTTTATCAATCGCTATAGCTGAGGCTTCAGCACTTTCCTTAACTTTTGCATTAGCTTCAACAAATTGCTGTTTTTGTTCAGTTGCAGACACAAATGCTTCTTTTACCTTATTTGCACTATCTGCCTCTGACGAAATCGCACTAGCACCTTCTACATCCACACCTTTTTGTTTTTCTTCGACCATACTTAAATCATCAAAGCTAATTTGTCCTTCAAGTTGTTTGGCCTGATTGATTTTGTTCTGAGACTCTGCAACTTGCTCATTGGTTGCAGCAAGTTTCTCTTTAGCAGCAATTTCTTCATCGGTCATGGGCCAAAAAGATAGTTGTGAATTGTCTGCGCTATAAAGGTCTGTATCTTGCCCAAAACCATTTAACTGCTCTTTTGCTTCAGCCAGTTTTGCTTTTAATTCGTCAATCGTAGAAGATAAACTTTCAATTTGAGCTCTGTATGCATCAACTACATCATTTGAAGTCATATTCTCTAATTGACTTGCATCCACAGACACATCTAAGGAACTCTGCAAATCATAATAGCCGCTCTTCCACGAGTCTAAAGCACCTTCCATACGAAGGATTTCTGCCTCTAATTCTTGTATTTGTTTTTGCGCGGCTTCAAGCTCAGAAGCATCAATAGGATTTGTTGGAATATTGCTTAACTTTTCCTTAAGAATTGAAATTTCTTGCACAAGCTCTTTCTCTTTTTCGAGTTGTGTCGTCTGGTCGTCCGTAACAACCGTAAAATTAGAACTTCCTGAACCGGCAACTCCATTTGAAAGAATGTTAGAAATATTTTCCTTAACATTATTCAATAACGTTAATGTCTTATCATATTCAGACATATCATAGTCTGGAAATATTTGAAGTTTGTTTTGCTTTGATGCACTAATTTTTGCAATAATCTCTTCTATGTTTGCGAGATATTGTTGTAATTGTTCATTCGACCCAACCCAACCGCTTTTTAAATTATTCTGGAAATCTTGTGCAGCTTGTTCAATAGTGTTAAAATATCCAACTATATCAGATTGGTTAAAATCAAATAATACAGAGCCTTGTCCAAATCCATCTAAGGAAGTATTCCCAACATTAACTCCCTGATACCCAAGTTTTTTAAAAAATCTTGTAGATATATTATCAGAATTTGCTAATTCATCAGAAATGTTACGAAAATCTAATTGCCCCTTCTCCGAGTCAAAAAATAATCCTGCCTGAGTTAGTTGCGAAACCATCTCATCAATAAACGAGCCAAGTTGTTCTTTTGTGAATTGTGTTTCATCAAACAAAGTTTTAAATTGCTCGTAAAGAGAACTAAGATCAGTGTTTCCCAAAAATTCATTAAACCCGGTATAGTCTGGAACTGCTCCTCTAATCGCAATTTTCTGAAGTTTACTCATAAAATCCATTAAATTCGCAGCACGTTCTTCGGTATCTAATAAGTACATATTGTACTTAGATAAGTCTACACTATATATAAATTTACCAGCATTTGCCGCTTGTTCTTGTGGGATCGTGATTGGATTTTGAACACCAAAAAGTCCGCCGCCCAATACCCCATACCCATATTTTTCATATCTGGTTCCATTCGCGCCCGTAGTTAAATTGTCAAGCATATCAGCAAATGTATCCCTTTGAGTGCCTTTTCCATGAATAGCGGAACCAGTTCCTAGATGATACATTACTTGCTGCGCTTCAACACTCTTTGTAATTGATTGATAAGCTCTTTCCTCTTCGTCAGCTTTCTTTTTTGCAGCATCAGCAGCTTCTTGTGCAGCCTTTACTCCTGCTTCTGCACCAGAAGGCTGAACGTTAAAAATGTCCGCTAATTGACTTAATACTTCGCTTTTCCCCAACCCGTCCTGTATTCCATCAAACACAGCAGAACAGGCACTATCCATACTAATAAAGCTTTCTGCAATTTTGTCAGCTTCGTCCGCAATTTTATTAAACTCGTTGTTATCTACTATAGTATCAAGCTTACTCTGCAACTCATAATATCTTTCTACTGACTTCGTTAATTTTTCATATGAAATTGTTGCATTTTCAGGTTGATTTTTAGTTTCTGGAACTTCTTTACCCAGTTGTGCAATCTCTGTCTTAATCTCTTTAATCTTTTGTCTGCAATCACTCTTCATCTTATCAAGTGTTGCATTTTGTTTAGTGCGAATGGCTTCTAGAAACTTTTCCGCGTCTTCAGATGTTTCAGCCGATTCGTTTGCAGCATATGCCGTAGCGGCAGTACTTCCGTGTTTAAATACATAATCCCTAGTTTCTTTTAGCATACTAGCAGCTTTGATTTTTTTAATTAAAGCTTCTTCTTTCCCCGGCTTTCCAGTTCTCTCTAATTCCGCTAGCTCTTCCTTTGCCTTTTTATAATCTTCAACAAGACCAACCAACGCAATTTTATCATTTTTTGTTGTTGTTTTAAGCCTCTTGCCTTTGCCATTAAATATATCTAGAATTTCTTGATATGCTGCTTTTTGTTTTTTAAGTTCATCAATTTGTGCTTGAACTTCGGCAGAAATTTCACTACCAGTTGTTTTTATATCATTTTTGACCTTTCCACCAGCAGATTTAATATTTTCTCCAAGCTTAGATGGGTCAATCTCACCAAATACAACACTCAGTTTCCCATTCAATTCTCCAGCAAATTGAATTAGTTCATTATATTGCGCTTCAATGTCTTTTTTATCAAACAGTTCTAAATCAATTTGCTTGTCAATTCCAACATTATTAAAAATTGTATTTAATTGTTCTGCGTAGCTACGTAACTCTTTTGTTGCACCTTTATCTTTTAAATTAACACCACTGAGCCCTTCAAATACAATTTTAGATAACTCTGAAATCTGAGACATCTTTTCAACCATTTCGTCAAAAGACTTCATCCATCCACTATTAAGCTTGTCTCCAAGACCTGCCTTTACGGAATCCAAATCTTTTCTAAGCGCCTTAACAGCATCATCCATTGCAATAAATTGTTTAATAAAGTTGTTCAAATTTCCACGCTTGCCAATATTTGATAAAACTCCATCAACTTGTTCTGCTTGAGTCTTACACGCAGCAAGACTGCTCATAAGGTCATCAATACTAAATTTAATTTTTGAAGTATAACTTGCCTCTGCCAAAAGAATCACCTCCTACGTTATAAATAAACTTTTAGCAATTGTCCTATTATTTTTTGAAAATTCTCTTCAAAATACCTACTACCATAGTTTTTAACAAAATCTTTTAAAAACTCATCTGGGACTTCTTTCCCGATGGTTTCTCCATACATGTATTCTCCATCTTTAAAATATGTCCATGGGTGTGCGCCTTCCAAAAAGTTTTCAAAAACATAATCGCCTTCAACTTGTCCACCACTACTCCAAGAACCATTACCTTGGTGTTTACTGGAATTGCTGTGATATGCACCATCTAATGGAGAAGAATCCATCTTAATATCCGTCGTTATAGTAAAAGTTTTTCCTCTTTTTGTTAAGTTGGAATTTACTTTATAAATGTCATATAGATTATGTTGTCTGCCATACTTTGTATAAGCCCCATTTTGATATTCATAATATTTATCAACTGCTGCTTTAGCCGCATCATTAAAATCCTTTTCTGCTTGTTTGCTTGATATGTTACCAGCAATTTCTGCAACAGTTTCAACATTGTCTATAAGTTTCTGTATAGCATCGCCTAATGATTTTGCTTCAGCCATATGCCATCAACTCCTATAAAATAGTTATTTTAATTTATCAAGTGTACTTAAAAGCTCATTAATATCAGCACCTTCAGGAAGAATACTATTAATATCAAAATCATCAATCTTTCCAGCAAGTGAATCTGATAGGGTAGTCAAACTTGTATTAATACCATTTGCTATTTGTGCAAATGAAGCTTCAATTGAATTCTGACATCTTAATCTTTGCTCCTCAAAAGATAGAATCTCCTCTGCACGAGAATAGTCTCTTGCACAAGCTCCTTTTAACACATCAAACACACCAACGCTGCACAGCTTATCATATTCACCAACTAGCGCATCAAAATCTTCACTAATTTCAACACCTGTGTATGCATTAAACACAAACATAGAAAAATAAATATTCTCATTAAATTTATTTAAAAGAATAAGTCCATTGTCATCTTCTGTGCACAAAGCAATAACGCGCATAGCAATATCATGCTTTTCTTTTACTGAAATATATTTAGTTTTAAACATGTCTTTTACGTTTTTAAATTCATCTTCCTTAAATTTCTTAACAAATGTATTAACCTTCATAACCTTTTCCTCCATAATTTAAAAATTTTTATATATCAAATAACAGTTTGTTATTAGTTTTTATATTTAATCTTCGCCCCAAACTTCTTCGTTGGCGAAATTATAAATTTTATGCGCCGCAACTCCTATGCAAATTGCTTCACATTCATCTTCTGATAAATCAAGACCAAAATTTTCTTTTACATAATCAATACTCTGTTGCTTAAGCTCTTGGCGTTTTACTTTCGCCCCCTGAGAATATCCTAATGCTTTGCGCCATTGGCTTGGCAACAAAATATGCACATTGACATTATGAGCTTCCGCATAACCAATTATCATACCGGCCAATCTTGCCAAAATTATCATAGTCGCTGGGTTAGATTGTTGTTGCACATTTTCTAGCACAAGTTTATCTGGTTTATACTTTTTAATAACCTTCCAAAGTTCTTTCGCCATTTCAAAAGATCTTTTATCTGTTTCTAATTTACTTTTGTTCATATCAATAACACCAGATTCTATATATTGACCATTTTCAAATATGGCATAACCAGAACGACGTGTGCTTTGATCAAAACTTATGACACGCATAACAATTCCTCCTTTTCGAGAGATCCATATTTACACTAATTTTAAATATAAAAAGAAGAAACCATGCGGCTTCTCCTTTAAATTATGACATGCAATTTTTTGTTATTAACTGTATAGAGCATTTACTCTGTTTTGTACTATTTGATAGTCATATCCCGCTGTTTCAAGGCGTGTTTGACGTTCTAAACCATCTCCCCATTCGCCTCGATATACCTCCAATACAATTTCATCTAATGTTTTACCTGAAGCAACAACTGATTCAGTATTTGGAACAAGAATCTTTTGTCCTATATAAATAACATTAGGATCAGAAATGCCATTGTAGGAAGCAAGTTGTTGATATGTAATGCCATATTTTGTGGCAATGTTAGAAAGAGTGTCACCAGATTTTACAGTATAGACGGTTTCTGTTTGACTTTGTGCAAAAGTTAGTTCATTTTTACCAGCTTCTCTAATCAATGCAGGATAATCAAAATAAGAAATGTTCATATCAACGCATCCCGAAATACCATTGACAATTCCAGAACTAGAATACTGCCAAATTCCATAGCCCTTGTTATACTGGCACTCAGAATTATATTGGGCAATCCATCTTGCCTTAGTGTCATACCAAGAATCAGTCAGATATGCCTCATTCCAATATAAATTGGCATAAATACCAACCCAATAACCAGCGTCTTCTAAAATGCCAACAAATTTTTTAGACATTTGAAGAATTAAATCTTTACTACATTTCCCAGTAGTATTAACGTCTTCTAAATCATAATAAACGGGATATTCAAGTTTATGACCTTTTATCAATCTAAGTACATGTGTTGCTTCCGAAGCAGCTTTTTCTACTGTATCTGCATAACTGTACAGATACACACCATAAGGTATACCAACTCTTTCACATTCTAAAGCATTCCTTTTAAACCAGATATCATCTTGTTCTTCTAAGTCCATTCCATAGCCACAGCGAAGAATTGCAAAATCAATTTCATCCTTTTTCACTGCATCCCAATCAATTTGCCCTTGCCATTCGCTCACATCAACACCTTTTAATTTTTTCATATTGTCCCTCCTTTTTATCCATAAAAAATGAGGGAGTGTATTGCTACACTCCCTCGCCTATATAACTACTTCATACAGGCTATTTGCTCATAAAATTAATTTTACTTGTTGTCAGTGCCACGATTAGAATCAATCATTCTCTGACAGACAACCAACATGCGCAGCATATCGTCTGATATATCTAGTTTGCCATTCCCAGTTCCAGCAATTACACCAGTATCAACTAAATGCTGCACAGTGTCACGTGCCCAAGATGGGATATCTTCGATTGTTTCATAATTCTTGTTGCATGCATCGACCATATGCTTAGTAATAAACAGCATACGCAACATGTCCATAGACAAATCTAAATTGCCGTTACCAGTGCCAGAAATCAGACCTTCGTCCATCATTTCACTAATAGTTCCTCTTGCCCAGCTAGGAATATCATCAATAGTGTTGTATCTCATTGCATCTTCCTCCTCTTCATCATTGTCATTATTTTTATTCATGGCTTCATATACATCCTGACGGAACCCATCCATGGTGTAACCCATGCCATATGTGTTCCACAAAAGCTCTGGGTCTGCATGGTTGCTGGCCACACCTCTGCGATGACCTTCTGCGTGACCAATAATCACACCGTCAGCTAGTGGGTCAAGACCGTAAGTGTTGCAAAGCTGTGCGAACAATTCCACGGCTGTGTGATATGTCCCAGTAATCTGTTCAGCCGCTGCCGCATAGCTCATTCCAGAGCTCGGTTCAGTCATTTCCACGCCAATATGAGTATTATTCGCTGCACCGCCACAGTGCCATGCTCTCATCCACCAAGGCAATGTCTGATATACAGAGCCATCTGCCTGTATAAATGCGTGTACGCAAACTGACTGACCACCCGGCTGATACTGGTTGAAGTTACGAGCGAACACCGCAGCACTAGGCTGTGGACAGCCAACGCTATGCAACATCAAACCACTCGGAGTGAATGTCGAACCAATCTTATAGCATTTATTTTGTGTTGCAAACGCTTCAATAATTTCCATTTAAATCACCTCAATATATTACTTTCCGCCTTTAACTCTTTCGATAATTTCGGAAACAGCAGAACTGCCAGACATTAGTGCAAGAGCAGTAATCACAGTGCCAATCGTAGAGCCTTCTTGCACAAGACCAAGTGCCAAAATAATATCAACACCAAAACCAAATGCAATGGCAAATGCGAATACTGCAGAAACAAACATAGTAATATACTTACCATACTTGGTTCCTTCCCACATTTCCTTGAATCTATCAATGATGTACCACATAATAATAGATAAAGAGATAATTAAAGTTAACATTTCCATAATCTTGTCCTCCTATAAATTTATTATTTTTATAATTTATGCCAATCTCCTCCACATATATACGACTAAATACGGTGGCATATTGTTATGAGCCGCGCTACCACCAGCATTATTCATGCCTATTTGTGCCCAGTATGTCGTTTTATCAGTAGTTATACTATCTACCAAATATGAACCTGCATCTGGTGTCCAAGTACTATCGCCGCCGCTATTGCCTGAAGCCATGTAGTGGGCGTGTTCAGGCATCTCATTAGCAGTTAAAGTATGCGTAGCTTCACCGCCAGTTGTGTTAGCCTTGTAAACATCACTCGCACCTAGTAGAAATCTACCTTGAATTTGTACCCACTTACCGCCAAAAAGCGTTACGGGGCTTACGTTATTTATGCTCATATAGATCGAGCCAACAGGATACACCAACCCAAGAATCTCATTTACAGTAGTTGCGCCAATATCCGCAAGCAACTCAAGTGGTGTCCGGGAGTATACCCAGCCAGACTCATCCAGCACAGCAATCTTACCGGGGGTGCGTCCGAGATCGGTTGCTTTTGTCGTCTGTAGCCACGTGCCGGTGATGTATTTGCCACTAAGGTTCCCAGTTAAAGTACCGCCTGACTTATCGAGTTTGCCACTCAATCCGGTATCAACATAATTTTTCGTTGCGGCATGATTGCTGTCTACTGGGTCTGCTATTGTAGCGTGTGCTAAATCTCCTTCTTCTATGCATAAATCTCTTATAACCTTCAGTGATTCTATCGTATCAGAAGACGACCTGTCACACCTCAAAGACACAAAGGAACCAGAGCTACTGCCTTTACCAACAGAAACTCCATTTGTTCCCTGAACCCAGTCGTCTGCTAGAACTTTTCCTCCACCAACAATGACTTCTTTACTCGTACTTGTACCATAATTGACAAACAAATTTCCAGTAATAGTTCCACCGGATGTGCTAAGTTTGTCATTTAATTTTGCATAAACTGCCTGATTTTGAACTGGATTTTTAGATGTTGCATTAAGCGCATCATCAACAGTTATCTTATTCGCTCCATCAGCAATCCCATCCAGCTTCTTTTTATCAGCAACAGACATTAGACCATTCGTAGTTGTATTAACAACATCTCTTTCTGCCTTTTTATCCAACTCAGATTTAATGATTTTATTTTGCACAGGGTTTGTTGACGTGCTGCTCAAACTAGCATCTACTGACGGAATCAAATCTCTTGTCTTTTGATCTTGGAAAGGAAGCTGATTATAAGTCTTCTTGCCGTCTCCAACTTTAAAACGTGTATCCCCGGACGTGGTTGTGACAATGATAATCTCGCCATCAAGAAGAACGGGGTTTTTTTTTTCCCAATTTGCCTTGGTATCACGTTTATTCTTGACACGTGTGTTAAATATTTTATTCGCCATCCGCATAACCTCCTTTAATATATAAAAGAGGCACTGGCAAAAACCAGAACCTCTATTGAAATTTTCTTTATTCATTTTTTATACACTCCCACCATATACATAGTTAGAAGCTGTTCCGCTTGATCCGCCAGAGAATATAGCTGGCAAGTCTGTTTGTTCAACCCAAGTACCTGATACCTTCTTATAGACCCTTATTGCGGATTTATATGACCCGTTGACCTTGAAATACAACATGTCAGATCTCCCAGTTGTTGATCGTGCTCGCGCATATAAAGTCAACTCTGACGTCGCTGCCTCGCCGTCCTGCGGGTCTGCAGAATCCTTATTAACAGAAGGAGTGGCGATAGATAATGGATTATTAGAGCTTATAAAAGTTGTACATCCTTCGTCAGAATACCAACCTTTGAATGTATATCCTTCTTTAACTATTGCCGTAAACATTGCATCCTTCCCCGCGAATGTGGGGGTAGTTGCATCAGCATATTCAATTCCACCTTTTGCAATAGCAGTACAAATGCACGCGCTATCTGAATAATAACAAAAATATTCTTTATCCTGTGTCGGAGTAAAAATATAATATGGCCAATATGTCAGCATACTCCTTTCGCCAAGACTAATGTCTCCGCTTTCCGCAAAACATGTTACTGGAGCATCTGAGAGTTGACACCATATAGCACACGTAGTATTGGCTGGAACTTGCAATGATGCTTTAACTGCTGCTATCGTGTCAGTTCCAGTTTTTGTTGCTTGCCCAAACACTTTAGATGATTCAATTTTATCAAATTCACCAGTTTTAACATATTGCTTTTCATTATAAGTTAATTGATCGTAATATAATGCGGCAATTTTCAAGGTCCACGTACCGGATCGTCCCGCAACCCCTTTTAATCCACGTGTTAATTTAATTGTATACATTATAGCGCCTGATTTTGGGTATAATTTATAATCCGTTGTTGGCGTACAGGTATACGGATTATCTTCACTAACTAGTTGTGTTAACCCTTCATCTGCATACCAGCCATACAATTTATAATCATCACTCTCAGGGGTAAATGTAAATACCGCATTATCACCATAAGTAATAACAGAAGCATTAACGCTTGCTGTTCCATATTCTGCCTGTCCAACACTAATATTCAAATTGCTTATATGAGCTTTTGCATACAGCGTTGTATTCGCGGTAATAGTAACTACATATGGGTTTGCTGTACTCACCAGATTTGTGCAGCTCTCATCTGAATACCATCCTTCAAAAATGTATCCAGTATTAACTGTCGCAGAGAAGGTGCAACTACCATTCGCTGGAACTGTTGAGTCGCTTGTATTAACAGATGATATATTTGCACCAGCAACTGCCGCACATGTAAATAGTTCTGCATCATGTGTAGCCTTGGCATATAATGTCAAATCAGATGTCGGACTGACAGAATAATTTTGATCTGTGCTTACAAGATTCGTGCAAGCAGCATCTGAATACCAACCAACCCAAGTAGCTCCTTGTACTAATTTTGGTGTAAATACAACTGTATCTCCTTGGTATGGAGACGCATTAGAGACAATCGCTTCTTGTACGCCATTAGCATTATCTCCAACCAAAGATTGCATTGTATATTGATTAAAATAAAATGTTAATTTGGTTGATGCAATACTAAACCTAGATACTGTCGAAGAACCTTTAATATGCCATTTGATTTCTGTGGAGCGATTGCTACTAATTACAACTGAATCAGCAATTCCTTCTTTTGTTTTATCTTTTAATCCAGTTCCCCAACCGCTTGACTCCGAATGCACATCAGTGCCACCAAACTGCAAACTAATTGTCATACTTCCGCCAGATTTATTAGCTCTCATAAATGAGTCAATCTTAAACGGATGTGTTGTGGCGGATGGATATAAAACTTCTTTTGCTGCATCGTTAAGAATCGCTGAACCCTGAGTATGACCATTTAAATACAATCTGATAGCATATCCACCAGTATTTAAACTAAGTCCATCAGCAGTGCAATATTGCTCTACAGTGGCTTCAGAAATTTGCAGTGTAGTTTGAACAACTGTTGCCATTAGCTATCACCACCGAACTGATGACTAATAATCTCGCCACTATCATCAAAGCAATAAATTATTGCACCATTTTCAATATCTTCGAAGCGGATAATAATTCTATATTTTTGACCGTCATAGAACCACAATGACTTGCCACTAAAAACCCAATTCATAATATCTTCAAGAGTGGTTTGTGCATCTATAATTGTCATTCCATCTCCGGCTGTATATCCTGCGGAGAAATCATTATAAGTTAAATTAGCATTTTCGCTCATCTGTTATCCCTCCGTTTGCAAGTATAAGTCGCCGTCTGCTCCGAGAGTATTGACTGGATCAGCCGTACCAGTGTAATATGTTGCAGTTGTGACAGATAGAGTGCCGTCATCGGAGATAGACAAGCCGTTTCCGACTTTGATTGCACCAGCAGTTGAGGTCGTAGCAATTGGAGTAACTTTCGGAAGCATGTTCTGCAGCATAGCAATTGTTGCATAAGTGTCTGTAATAACATTGCCAGATGCGTCTGATGTAGCTTGAGGCACTGCACCATATACATCTGCACCAACTGGCTTAGGCATACCTTCTACAACCCACGCAGCTCCATCATACACAATTTGAAATGGCTTATTAATAGAAATCCAAGTATTACTATATCCTGATTGCAAACTTGTTGTAATCGCGCTTAATCTACGTCTAATCTTTTTAGCTCCAAGTCCATTGACATCTATTGTTGGCTCTTTGCTTGCACTAGTTTTATCTGGAATCATAATAAAACTTACTCCTGAGCTCAAAGACTCAATTCCCGGAACTGTCGCAGTATATGCCACACCATCAGAACTGGATGCAACAGCAGTATATACTCCTGCATCAATTGCTGCCTTGTTATTGATTTCATTCTTTAAAACTTCATCTAGAAATGGCAATTGAGTATAAGTTTTTACACCATCGCCAATTTTGACTTTAGTCTCCCCACTTGCTGTAGTAACAACTATTATTTCGCCATCTAAAATTAGTGGATTCTTTTTCTCCCAATTTGCTTCAGTATCTCGTTTGTTTCTCAGGCGTACATTAAATATTTTATTCGGCATAATATTCCCTCCATATTATTTATTTTATAAACAAGAATATTAGTCCGTTGCTTCATGCGGCAATTATACACGCTCCCAGACATAAACTGCAAGATAAGGGGGCATATTGTTATGAGCCGCGCTACCACCAGCATTATTCATGCCTATTTGTGCCCAGTATGTCGTTTTATCAGTAGTTATACTATCTACCAAATATGAACCTGCATCTGGTGTCCAAGTACTATCGCCGCCGCTATTGCCTGAAGCCATGTAGTGGGCGTGTTCAGGCATCTCATTAGCAGTTAAAGTATGCGTAGCTTCACCGCCAGTGGAACCTGCTTTATAAGTATTGTCTGCTGCAAGCAAAAATCTTCCCTGAATTTGCCTCCAAGTGCCACCGAACAAAGTCTCTGGGCTTGTTGCATTCGTGCTGATGTAAATAGAACCAATTGGATATGCTTCCAAAACAGACAATGGGTCTCCCCTATCTCCTTTTGGGCCTCTTAATGCCTCAAGCTGCGCTGATGTAAAATCAGCATAAGTAAATGCGTCTCCCTTTGGGCCTTTTATATTAACACTTGCAGGGTTAGTTTTGCCCTTGTCATTTGTCCAGCTTAAAACGCCATCTGAAGAAACAGATGGAGTAAACGTTGCACCATCAAGTGCCCCAAAGCCACCTGTTTTTATGGCATCTACAACGTACTTTTTATTTGCCGCATCATCATCATTAACAGGAGTAGCGACGGCCATTCTTGCCAAATTTGTTTCAGTTTTACCAACAAACTTGCCTGCATTTTTGCCAGTACATAAAGCTGTAATCTCTTGTGATATATCTCCTCGCTGGCAGATGGTAACGCCATATTTTGCTTGCAATTTTTGATCAGCAGTTAAAACACCAGCGACTTCTAAAGCACCAGTAACTTTGCCACCTGTTTTATCTAATTTCTTGTCTAAATTAGAATTTGTCTCTTTTTTACTTGCCGAAACAGCATTATCAGTATATCCATTCGCAGAAGTAAGCGATGCACTACATTGCCCATCTGCATAGGTTTTTGCACTTGACAACGTAGATTCATCGTTAGTGCCCATGTCTTTTCTTAACTGTGAAATCTTCGCGTCTAATGCTTGATCTTGTTCACTTGAGCTGGTAGATAATGCACTTATTTTATTATCAAGTTCTGTATCTTTTTTATTGGTATTTTTAGACAGGTTGGCAATTTTCTTATCGAGATCTTTATCTTTTTTACTAGTGTTAGTTGTTAAATCTGAAATCTTATTATCCAACTCATCATCTTTATTTTTTAAAACAAACCCTTGCTGAGCAGAAAGTGGTTTATTAGAATAACGGCCTGTCAGATTATCTACAACGTCCCCTTGTAATACAAAAGTATCATCTTTTTGTAATGCCGGTAAATCAACAACATGATTACCATCTGTCAAATTTTCTAAATTATAAATTGTACCATTAATATCAATAGTATTTATGTAAGGCATTTTTTCACCTCCACTATTTTTTGCAAATTGTAAAACGAGAGGCACTTTAATAAGCACCTCTCGCCACATTAATTACATCTCGAATTCTTGCTTCAATGCAATATAAACTTCTGATTGATATTTTTTTGGAATACTCATTCCATAAGATATAGCAGTAACTTTATCCACACTGCGCAACGAGCTAATATACATCTTTAATGCATTAAAATATGAAACATGATATGTCTTAAATGCATTCGTTTTTGCAATAATTTGCTCCATATCAGCAGAAGTATAATATTTGCATTGTTCACCATCGGCATGATAAGGTATTGTTTTTGAACCATCTAGTATCATTTGAGAAGATGTAATCAAATTTAATTGATCTTGCACAGTTAATGAGAAATGATGTGATTCGCCATCACTGAGCATTATATCAAATCCATCTGTAATCATTTTGTTACAATTTGTTTTCATTTCCTTAATTTTAGAATCTTTAATATAACCAATTGTCATTTTTTCTGATTCATCAACATCCGTACTTTCTTCTTTCTCTGTTGTATCAGGTTCAATATCAATCTGAATCTCTTCATTGGATTTAATTGCATCATAAAGTGCCTTATAGTCTGATTGTGCGATTTCTATTACATCAATGATAGGAACATCTTGCGCATTAGGATCTTTAGGTGCCATCCATATCGCACGATACATTTTTCCATTGCATTGAATGTATTGAGCTTCAGACTCATCACACACCAAGAAAATGCCATGTTTTTTTTGGAATTTACGCATATCAAACGAAGTGCCGATTCCAATGAATTCATTATTGCTAATCAATTTGTAATATTTCATCTACACTCGCCTCCATTAAATAGATATGCATGGGCATACACCCAAAGATCTGCTCGACACAACATAACTATTCATATTACCTTGCGCCGACACAGCTCTAAAATAAGTATTATAACTAACTTCAGCCGAACGCAAGTACCAAATACCTGCAGTTCCATTCATTGTCTTAACTCTGTCTGCGTCAGTATTAAAGAACGTAATAATTTTACCTTCAGATACATATGGGTCTTCAGACGTGGCGAATACTTCCGCATAAGATGGTAGATATACATAGTCCTTTGAATAAACAATATCAGAGGATCTATTTCCTGCACTTGCAGGGATCTGAACTTGTTTTATAATTGACTTCCACTCAGTCGGGAATGCATCATAAACTCTACCATTACAGAATTTTCTCATGGCAGAATCGTTCCAACCACCAATATTAGTGTTTTCTGTATTCATGCCATGTCCAAGAGATAATAACCTCGTTGGAATAAATGATGCTCCAGTTATCTTACTGGAATCTGCCGCGAATCTATATCTCTGATCTCCACAATATTCATAGCGCCAAGTTTCATGAGGCCATGCTGCAAGACTTCTAGCAGCAGAATCCCCAACATCATCCAACCAAACTTTAGCCCAGTGAATTTTCCCCTTACCAAGTGTAACAGCATCTATAGCGCCATTGGATAAGAATTTAAATCCGCCAAGCATAATGGTGGCTTCTGTATTAGTACTACGATTACGAGTCAACTCTGTACATGTGATTTCATCCGCATATATCCCAGTAGAGGACGCTCCACCATTAAAGGAATATACATAAAGTTTATCTTCTCCCTTGCGATAACGAAGAACAACAATATCTCTTTGCTTTCCCTTGCCAACCACTTGACTGGTATTGCCCCATTGGATTTCTGGATTTGATCCATTGTATTTAAGTCTAAATCCTTCGGAACCATCATACTCAAAGCATGATAACAATGTCGCATCTGCAGAGTTTTCATCAAATTCAAAGTCTATAGCAATTGTAAATGAACCAGAATCTGCACCAAATAGCTTGATTCCAGAATCTACTACTTTTGAACTAGTTCCGTCAAAAGTAAGCTCATTTCCAAGCATATGATCTTCTACGTTCGTAAATGAAAAATCTTGTCCAACACGAACATCAAGATAGTCTTTTTGTTCGAAATAATCATTTGCTTTTCCAGCGGTTGCAATAGCATAGATTTGAACAGGCGTCATATCCTTCAAATCAGTGCCAGATGCTGGCAATCCATTTTGCGTGCTCCATTTTGCATAAACGTCCGTATCACCAGTAATAAAGCCTGTGCTCTTGTCCCAACCAGTAAAGATGTTATAAATATATGAATCCTCATTGTCTGTCATAGTGGGATAATCCCCATCATATTCAACACAAGAACCATATTCAACATCATTTAATGTCTTTAAAACAACTCCACTTTGTTTTAACCAGCGAACTTTATAAGTTCTTATGCTTGTAGTATATTTAGCAGTAACAGTTCTGTCATTTAATACATTTTCATCAATACCTTCCCATCCTGAGAAAGTATAATTATACTGTGCCGTACTTGGCATAGTTGGAATGTCGATTTCTCCACTGGCAACAGGGTCAATTGCTTTTCCGCCTTGATCAACATATTGGACATATGCATTACCTTTCTTGTCCTTAATCGGAGACCCATCCGAATTCATAAACGTTAACTTATACTGTGTAATAATACCATCATAAGTAACAACCAAATCACTCCATGCATTTGCATAACTATCCAATTCTCTCTGTCTAACCTGTCTAGCAATATGCACACTACCAGAAAGCATACTACTATTCATCTTGACAATTTTATTCAACAGATCAGTATTAGTAACAGTCCAATTAATACCTACTAAACGTAAAATCTGCAATGTATCAATTGCGTCTGTTACAATTGCGTACTCATCAACAATAGAGTCCTCAACAGTTAAAGATTCAAGATTATCATAACTTGCCTGTAAATCAGTAAGGTATTTTAAGTTCTTAAATGTCAAACTGTTAATACTAGCTGGCAAATGAGCAAGAGCGATTTTACCATTTGAAGCGAATAATGCGCCAGTAATTGCAGTGCCTTCCGCATAAAACTTTTCTAGATTACCACAACTTGAAAGATTAATAGAACCAGTCAGGTTCGGGCAATTGCGAATATCTAATTCTTCAAGCAATGCATTGTTGCCAAGGTTTAAATTGGTCAAGAACGCATTAGAATATCCAGCCGTGCTATTACCAATAATTAATTTCTGGAGCTTAGAAGCTTTTGAAAAATCATTATCATGAATATAACATGCAGAAATATCATTAAGCGCCTGAATACGTGAAGCACAATAAATTAATACAGCCGTATCGTCCATCTTAGTAAGTGGGCATTCAATCTCATATGATTGCCCTGCTTTTGCACGAATCTGTTGAGCACTTGGAGAGTTACCAAATAGCACAGACAAATACATGTCAGAATATGGAACAATATTTAATGTATAATTAGGTGCCACAACAACATCAGAAGGAGTGTTACATCTAAACATGATCTGATCTGCTTTGACAGTTGTTGATAAATATTTTGTTCCCATATAAGCAGCTTGGTCACGCTCAAACTGTCTACGCTGATACTTTTTACGACCATTCATCATGGACGCTAAGAAACGAGGAGTTGGCTCTGGCTCTAAACCACCATTTAGGCCACCACCTTGATATGTCCTGTAATACTTACGCTCAATATCAAGTCTCCAAAGTTCTTCTGGGAATTGTGCTTGCCAATTGTCAAATTCATTAATTAGAGATATTGCACTAAAGCAACCTTCTCCTTCAAGAGTTTGATACATTACTGCAAGCTCATCGTGGAATAAATCACGTATCCTACACCAAAATACATTATCTGCTGCATTGAAGATGTAGCCTGAAGACTTATCGCCTTCTATTCTATAATCTGTGTCTTCTTTGCCATAGGTCATTGTTAATTCGCCGGAGTTATTAATTCCAAGTCCTGTATCGTTATCATAGTCCCATAGCTCAAAACGATATTTACCATCAGCGCATTTCGCATAATGGTAGAAAGAGTTTTTTGCTCGGTTATCAATCATTGTGTATCTTTCAGTAAATAGATACCAATACAGAGCAGAATCCTTGATCACCCAATCACCAAGCTGCTCTACAAACTCCTCATCAGTAGACGTAATTACCCACTCATAGAAATCACGCCACACTTGCTTGTTCAATGCTCTTTGCGCCGCTTGCTCTTCTGTAGTGGCAGTTGTCATACCATCCTTAGTCTCTCCACCCATTTCATAGCGGAACTCAAAAGAACCGTCCCAATCATTATAAAGAGCATCATATGCAGTATTACCAGCTTTCCACTGGTTTTTAGCGATAGGATAAACCATATTACCTTCACTGTCGGTTACACCAGTTTGGAAGGTACTATTTGGAAGAGTATTATCACTAACTTCAATAACAAACTCTTTTAAGTCAGAGACATCATTAACACGAGTAGCGTCAGTTTTCTTTGAATCTCCTATGTTACCAAGACCATAGAAGTGCCAATCGTTATCCCTAAATTCCATATGTTTAGAAATATCAGGGTCTGTTTCCCTAATAAACACTACACAGTTTTGAAATTCCATACTATTCTTGCACTTTGGATCATTCTCCATAGCGACAGTCTTATATGGGAGATAATCATTATAACGCTTCTGGAGTAGTGCATTGTTTGCATTCTCAGAACTGGCTATGTTGACCTTGATGTTCCACCAGTTGTTTGGCACAGAATTTCTAGTAAGACTTACTTTACCAGAACCATCAGAATACTTTGTGCCATCGCCAAGAATAAGCTCTGTTACATAACTTCTATCTAGAGGAATCTTGCTAATAATCTGTTTCTTACCATCAGCACAAGCAATAATATCTATATTTCTTCCAGCATAACCATACTCGTTAGAAGTAGTACCCTGTCCAGAAAGATATGTATTGAGGAATTTCCAGTTATCCAAAACAGGATCCCCGCCTTTATAAATGCATTCAACATTTACGTCTTTTACAAAGTCCTTTTTATCCTTAGTAAAGCGAGGACACTCAATCTTAATAACTCTCAATTGAGGACAAGCATTTGCTATAGACTCAGGAGTTAAAGCATTGTTTTCATCATAAATCTGGTTACGATTATATCTTGCAATCATTTCATCAGAATCTCTTGCATCTGCAATAAAGTTAGAAAGGATATTAGAATCTGTTAATGCAGTGGTATATGCCTTCATACGATAAATATGAACATCACAATCACCGGATCCAATTGTAATAGGTACTGACTCATATTGATACAACCTATGGGTTGAATCATAAATCATCGGTCTTAAACCAACACCATCTTCATAACTCATAATCACTGCTGTCGCATCAGGATTTTCTTTATCAAGTGCGTTAATATTAAACTCAAACTCAATAACATCTTCCTCACTATAAGGAATATATAAACTCTTAATGCTAGACTTCAAATATGCTTCATGAGTGTTCATTTGCAATCCGACTACGGTAGAATCAGATTGACAAGTCAAGAATGTCGCGTCTGCTTTTTTAACGTTTGTAGTTTTAAAAACACACTTAAACTCAGAGCCATAAATGCTCGCATCTCTTGCAAATAAATTGTAATTTATAGTTGCAGTAGTTCCTGCTTTTATGCAAAAATACTGATTGCCATCACTATCTATCTGATAGCCACCATTTGACCAGTCAAAATTGTCAGAAACGGTCATGTTGACATTTGTATTACTATCTTGCCACAATCTATTTTCATCGCTATTTGATAGTCCAGTTGGATTAAAATCAAATGCAAGATTTGCTGTAATTGGCTCAATTGTAATACCAAGCTCCTTGATATTCATTATAATTGTCAATGTCGTATTTCTACAAGTAATAGTAAGTGTATGCTCACCAACATCAGAAGATTTATATACCCAAACATCTGATGTACCAGACATAGTTTGAGTGGCAACAACCTTTCCATCGACGCTTCTTGTAATTGTTGGAGTTGCTGTCTTTGGGTCAAATACATAGAATGGAATACTTGTTGAATTATATTGCTTTGCTTCAACTTTACCGTAATAATCATTTCTATAAATACATCCAATCACAGGAATATCACTATTCTCGTCATACCAAATAATGTCTTTAAAGATATGATCTGTTTCTATGTTTTTGCCATTAATGGTTGCTGTAATATAGCACTCAAGTAAATGTGCCCCATGACTTTGAGCTGGCAATGTATATGACTGCAAAGTGCCAGAAGAACTTGTGGATACAGAGCTCAACTCTACGCCATCAAGTTTAAAATGCACAGTCTTATTAATTGCTCCATAAGGCGTATAAGTAAAGTTGACGGAAGTATTTACGCCATATGTAATCTTATCATTAAAAGAAGATTCTAGCCTTACGTCAACTTTCTGAACAGTCCAAGATTTAACTACGACACTCCCTGCCGCATCAGTAACAGTTAAAACAAGTTTCTGCGTTCCAATGTTGACATATTCAGTTGCATCAAAAGTATTCTCGCCTTGAACTAGGGCCCCAGACGCAATAATTGAGCTTCCAAGCTTCCAACTATATGTGCCATCTACAGACTCGCCATCGCTATCTATCGAAGAATAATTAAATTTTATTTCCACCCTATCTGTTGTAGTAACAACAACTGGGGATTCAGTGATACGCTCAACCTTTAAAGTGGTAGTTGTAGTGCCTCCACCGCCTCCACCAGTAATTACAAACTGGCTTTTAACTGCTTCTTTTTCATTTTTGACTTCATAAAGTGTAAATACATTCTCTGCTTCTTCTCCAGTTGTAAGAGTTGCATTGCCATATGTAGCATAATATGTGTAGCCTTCTGTATCAATACTGTCAACATCTTGTCTTATCCCATCTACTGTACGGCTTAATGAGCTAAGATTTGTAGTATTTGTATCAATGTCTGACTTTAAAGAAGAAACTTTGCTGTCTATTTGCGATTTATCATACGAGTCTCCACCAATAATACAGAATTTGCCATTAATATAACGATAATGGACATATAATCCTTCGCTATTTTTGACATAATAATCAGTGAGTTCATTTCCACTATCAGGGAGAGATTCAACAACATTCGCCATAGTCCCCGCAATCATCTTCCATTCATTATCAATCCATTTATAATAAAAACATCCATCACCTGAATGTAGGATATAATCTGTTTCTGCATCACCATTTGTAGGAAGTGTTGTAACTACAACTGTAGAAGACCCCTTAAACTCATCCCACTTTTGATTGCCATCATTATCAGTGATCCACCAATATTTTTCATAACCATGTCCAGATGCTTTTGGCACTAAATAAAATGTATAATCTTCACCTACATCTGGAAGTTCATTAACAACCTCAATATTATAAGAATGAAAATTTTCTAATGCTGTATTAACAACATCTTCTGCTGACTTTGTATATAATCTTCCATTTGCGTCTGCACCAATTTCCTGAGTCATATCTTCAGTTTTTTGTGCAACTTTCACACCACCAAGTGTATTCGTAGCAGCTACAGGGAGTTCGTAATTTTCTAATTTACTAAGTTTGTTTTTATCTGCATCTGTATAGTCATTCGTGGATAATCCTTTTCCGGACACTTTATCCACTTTATTGTTATTAATTTGATTTTGTTTGCTTTGAACAACAAATGTATCATTTTGAGTTAAAGACGGCAAACTAACAGTATATGTTCCATTTGTAAGTGATGACACTTTTATCCCCTGACTTAATGTTTTTTCTGTGACAAATACATCATCACCATTTAAGGTAGGGAGCTTCACAACATGTGTCCCATCTGTTAAATTCTCTAAATTATATGTTTTGCCTCTAACCGTAACTTTATTTATAAATGGCATTCTTTATTTCACCCCTCTTGCAAAATATGTAAAAAAAATAGGAGAGGCATAAACCTCTCCTATCTAATAGAAAAAACTACTTGAATATTCGAAGAGGCTATGCCGCTCAGATCATTGTGGAGGATGTTCCACAGTCAAAAATAATATATGCGTCCTGATTTAAATCCTCAATCTTATGATTGTGATTTAGTTTAGAATAAACAGTGTCATGATTGTGACCAGCAGCAGCAAACTCAGAAGCATTGTGAGTTAGAAGGTCGCCAGTAACAGCAGAAGCGTTTAACTTGCCCTCAATTTCAGTCTTCAGAGCAGAAGCAAGATCTGCCTTAGCAACCTCATCCTTATTAGCAAGAGCGCCAGTAGGAACAGTAACATTGACTGCTTTAGAAGAAGGTGTTAGAGCCACTCCATTAACCTTAACGGATTCAATAACGTTAACCTGAGCGCCTGCTGCGATACCTTCTAGCTTATTCTTCTCGTCGGTAGTATAGTCATTTGTAGATAGGCCCTTGCCAGTAACCTTATCAACCTTGTTATCAATGCTGCTCTGAAGGGTTTCCTGTGCAGCACTAACGGCATCACTAACAGTCTTGGTAACAGAACCCGCACCAGTACCATTTAGAGTAGCAATAGCATTCTTGTTAGTCTGAACTTCACCAGACAATGTGCTATACTCGTCTTGGTGAGTAGCAGCATAGTCGATTAGTTCTTTAAAAGTATTAACAGTCTTGTCATCACTAACCTTAGTAGAAAAATCATTAATGGCATCAGCGATCTTCTTGTCAACAGAGCCTTCAACTGCGGATGTTCCATTTAGTTTGTCAATAGCGTCCTTATTTGCTTTAATGCTATTTTTAACCTCTGTATCATTATAAGTTGCTGCAGCCTGAGCATCAGCAATCATCTGAACAACAGTCTTGCCTTCAGTAACTGTACCAACTTTGCCCTCAAGTGCGTCAACATCTCCCTGTGCAGCTTCTGCAGCAGCTTTAGCATTGTCAGCAGCAGTCTGTGCAGCAGTAATAGCGGCATCCTTTCCATTAGCATAAGTCTTTGCAGCAGCCAACGCATCGTCTGCTGCGCCAGCAGCATCATAAGCAGTAGAATCGGTGTAAGCAGCAGAACCTAGGCCCTTGACTGCAACGTCTGTGCCATTAAACTTGACAGTACCATTAGCAGTGCCAGTGGTAAGGGTATAAACAGTCTCAGGAATCTCGATGGTGCTTACAGGAGTAATGCCAAATTCTCCACCTTTAGCTTTAGCATATAGATAAAACTTTCTACCATTATCTTTATCTGCCTCTAGTTTATACTGCGTGTCAGTGTCCTGAATCTCGCCAGAAATATAATCAGATAGACCACCGATTTCAGAAGCCTGATACGTAGGCTTTTTGTCAGCCTTTGCCCAATCATAAATATCTGCAGCTTTACCGGAAATAAACTCAAGTTCACTAAACTTCTTAGTACCATCGCCAATTTTAATTAAAATTGCTGGTTCCTGCTGGACAGCACCAGTGGAAGCTGGAATAACTGCAACAGCGGCTTCACCAGCTAAAAGCTTTGGATCATTTTTAATCCAATTTGCATAAGTATCGTACTTTAGCTTCAAACGTGCATTAAATGTAGTATTTGCCATAATATATCGATCTCCTTCTATTATATACAACAATTAAGCATTGCCGCCATTTAGGACAAGCTCAGTGCCATCCTCAACATAAACCTTGCTAATGCCAACAGACTTGACGCTAATAACACCATCAGCCGCTTCAATGGTAGAATCATCAACCTTTACTAGACCAAGAGCAGAGGCTGTAGCAGCAGGGATGTTAACAGACTTGTCTGCACCAATCTCAAGAGCAGCGCCATTAGCCTTAATGACCTCAATGACGTTTGCCTGACCAGCGTCCCAAGCGGCAACTTTCTCTTCATTAATAGTGTCAAGAAGAGTCTTATTGGTATGCCCGTGTGCCTTTGCTGATAAACCATCAACAGCAGACTGTAGAGTTTCAACATCACTAGCAGCCGCCTTACCATCAATGATAGTCTGAAGACCATTAATATTTGCAATCTCATGAGTATGAGAAGCTAATGCATACTTTTCTGCACCATCAACCTTTAGTGCTGCCTCAATCTGATCGACAACAGAAGTTTCACCAAGTTTGGTTTTAATGGCAGCAACCTCATCTGATAGAGAAGTCAAATCTGCGGCGAGTGCATACTTGTCTGTCTCGCCGTCTTTAAGAGCTGCATCAATAGCATTTGAAATCTGAGTAGCAACAGCAGTACTGCCAACAAGAGTTTTAAGAGATGCAATATCATCCTTGTTGGTACTAATCTGTGAATTCATTGTGGCTGCGTCAGTCTTATGAGTTGTAATCCAATCCGCGATTTCTTTTAGAGTATCAAAACTCTCATCTGCACCAGCAACAATCTGTGCAATCTGATAAGCGACAGAACCAGACACAGTTTTGTCACCATTAAGTGTATCAATAGCTGCCTTGTTGTCAGCAACTTGCTTTACAAGACCGCTCTTATCATCACCAACAACCGTCTGTAGAGACTTAATTGCAGTAGAAAGACCCTCAACAGTAGTAGTATCTGGCTTTACCCAAGAAACCTTGCCGTCCTCAGTCTTAACTAACTGAGCGCCACCAACAGCGTCAGCAAAACCAAGTAAATTTAGTGTGCCATCTTCATCTTTAGCAAAAACATTTTCATTAATAGCAATATTGCCGCCAACCTCTTTTAGGGTCTTGTCTGGTTGAATAACATAAAGAGTCGCCTTGCTATTTTCAACAACAGCAATGGTCTGACCAAAGTAATAAGTGGTTTCAGAACTACCAGCCTCTTGTGCTGAAGCAGCAGCGGCAGTAGCAAGTTCTAAACTTTCAAAATAGCTTTTAGCGTCAAGAGGGAAAGCCGTCTGACGATTAAAAGCAACTGCAAAATCAAGTGTACCAAAAGTCATAGCCATAATCTTCGTCCCCCTTTATTAGATTTTCACCGTATAAGAATTGGCTTTTGCAACAGGTTCAGCAAAGTCAGTTACATATACCTTGTAAGCAATGCCAGCATCGGCACCAGCACCAGCAACAGTTACAGAAGACTTAGTGAAAGCACTCTTAATCTCCGCATTTAGACCGTTTACGTCTTTTACAGAGCTAACATCCTGTAGAGTGGCAGGATAAGCAAAAATTACACGAACTGCGCCAGTAGGGATATTAATAGTAAAAGAGTTGCCATTTGCAAGAGCCTTGTTGGTCTTGGTTAGTCCACGAATAATAGTGCTAGTAACTTCTGCCTTTTCTTTCACAGCGCCATAGAAACTGTTACGATAACCTGTAATCGCGCCAGAAGTCTTAGAAGCAGAGCCAGCAGCAATCTTAACAACAGGGTTAGAATCAGAACCTAGATTGTCCTTTGCCACTGCGCCTTCACCATAGTTGGCCTTAGCAGTAATCTTGTAATTAGTATTATCAGCAACAACCACATCTGCAAAGGAACCAGTGGCAGTAGTTGCGGTATTACCAGCCGTATCACTAATCTCCCAAGAAGTAGCCGTAATACCAGTAGCAGGGCCATAAGTATAAGAGCCTGCGCTTAGAGAAGCAGAATAGGTGGGAGACACAGTTGTGCCAACCTCATAAGCTTGAGCCTGACCGAAAGTTAGAGTTACAGCAGGAGCAGTAGGAGTTCCGGGCTGTAGTCTCTTCGAGAAGATCTCAAGTAGCGCCTCAGACACAGATTTACCCTTTGTAGCAAAAGTAGCAGTGCCATTCTGAGCTTTGGTTAAGTTGCCAATCTGGCTATAATTGCCAGCCATTGTAATATCGTCCTGTAAAATAACTTTATCTGCATCAACTTTACCAGTCATAGCTGCCCATTGTGCGCCATCATACATGAATGCACTCTGTTCATAAGTATTGCCATCAACTGTAGTCGTGATAACAACAATATCGCCCTGAACTGCAGTGCTCTCACCAAGTGCAGCAGCGATAGCATCAGAATCAGACTGAGAGGCATCTGTACGAGTGTACTTGTAAAGATTATCTCTATGCTGTGCAATGATGTTTTCAATTGCTGCTTCATCAGCACCAGCATAAGCTAGATCATTCCAAGCAGTTGCGCCATCACCAATTTTAAATTTCTTAGTATCATTTTCGACACCGAACTCACCTTTAGACAAAACGGAATTTTTGGTTGCCCAATTCTCTGCGGTGTCATTTCTCATAATAATTTTCGTGTTTAGTGTTTTAGTCGCCATTGAATAAAACCCTCCTTAAAAATTAAGCGTTTCCGCCAAAAATAACAAGTTCATCTTCTTCATCTTGAACTATTTTATTAACAGTAATAGAATTAACTTCCAATGTACCATCAGAAGCAACAGAAACTTTATTAGAATCTGTTGAAGTATTGATAATATCAGATGCTTTAAGCACAACTGCTCCAGTTTTGCCATTTACAGACTCTACCCCAGACAATCCTGAACCACTTGGAATATCCATTGCTTCCCATTCAGTTGGCACACCATCTGAATCAACAGTCTTAATTTTAACAATTTGACCAGAAGTCGCTCCAGTAATATTTAATGGATTCTTTACGGAATCTTTTGTAGCATACTTTATCATATAATAAGGCTGCTCAAAGTTGTGGCAACTTTCATTTGACAAATTAATTCTAATAATATCAGAACCAATTAGTTCATGATTCTCATCATACCAATCGGCATGCCAATACCAGCCAATAAAACCTTTGTCTATAGCAGAAAGAGCCCCCAAATAGCTCCATGTTTCATCTTTTAGCTCTGCAATTGGGAACCATACGAGACTATATTTGCATCCGTGCTCATCAATACCAGCAAAATCATTGCCTTCAAATTCATACTCTGTTTCATCGGTAATTTGCTGAGCAAGAGATTCTTTAAAATACTTCGCATTAGAAGGAGCAAATAACTTTGCACTCATATAATACTTATTTTCTCTATTAGCCGTCCATGTGGTGCCACTTGGAGCCATAACACGAACTTCATCCTGATAATAGTTAACTAAAGTTCCAGTTGGCACATGACCAATCTCGACTCTGTTAAGCACCGCACGATGCTCAAGCTCTTCAACAAATGGAATCTTTTTATTTAACTCATTTATATCGCTTTGCATTTTTGCGGCACCAGTTGTATCATTCTTAATCCAGTCTGCAACTTCTTTTAATGTATCAAAGTCTTCTGGTGCTCCACTAACTACTTCTGCAATTGCATCAGCTACAGTTTGTTTAACAGAGCCTTCTCCATCGCCAGACAATGATTTGATTGATTCTTCATTCGCAGTAATACGATTTTTAATTTCTGTGTCGTCGTATTTTTCGAATCCCTGCGTTGCTTCCTCTATCTTGCTATCGACATACTCAATTTTTGCATATGAATTTAAATCTTCAGTTTTAATATATTTAGTTAAGTCAGGAGTATTTTTAATCTCCGTATAATCATATGTTGGCTTTTCTGCTTGTTTTGCCCACTCTGGAACAGTAGGGTCAGTTTCTTCTGTTAAATAATCTCCAACAGGTTGATATACACCATCATGATTATGATTTACATCTGCCTTTTGAGCTAGTTTCTCATCTATATAACTAGAATCTGGAATGTCTAAATCATTATCAAATTGACTAAGCTTCGTAGGTGCATTTAAAATATTTGCCCAATCAATTTTATCAGCCGTTCCTGTTCCTTCTTGGTATGGCAAATCATTCCACGCAGTGACCCCATCACCAATTTTATGCTTCTTTAATGTGATATCATATGCGGGTTCACCAACTCTTAAAATCGGGTTAACACTTTCCCATTCTTCAGTCGTTGCTCTCCTAAACTGGAAAACACTTTTTATAGTGGTTGTTTTCATTCATCCACCCCCTTTAATAGCCATGAACACCGCCACCATCATATATTATTAAACGGTCAGTATCATCAGACCCATATCCATCGACATTTCCACCATTAAAAATATAAGTGCCATCTGGATCAATACTGCCATCTGGTTCCGTAATCATTCCACTACAAGTTCCTTCTCCAACATGAAATTCAATTTTATTCGTAGAAATACGAATATTTTTGGTAATACCATATAATCCAACCTCAAATTCTCCGGGAGTGGCTAAAACCTCAGGCGGAATGTCACATATTAATTTTTCATCAAGTGTCCTAATATAATAATTATTAAACACTGCTTTAATCTTTTCACAAGTCAACCAATCATCAGTTCTAAGTGCAAATTCTATAAAAACAGAATTGCAATTCCCTGCAACAAGATATTGATCTTTAACAAGAATAAGTTGATTGTGATTTGCAGCTAATTTTATTTTTGCGTAACTGTCAGACATTTTAACACTTCACACTCCTTTCTTTATGGAGTTTTAAAGCCATATTAATTCTCCATCAGTATAGTCTAACGGAGCAGTGTCAATAAGATGCTCAATCTCTTTTTCTTTCCATTTATCCAGCAATGGATTGTAATATGAATAAAACTTTGGCTCAGGAAGATATAAATACGGAGAAAGCTCATCATGCGCTTTGTCATCTCTGTTTATACGAGGTTTATACTTGTTTATCAAAAAAATCTCAAGCAAAAACATATCTGCCTCAGAAGCACATACAGTATATTCTATACGTGTCGTTTCAATAATATCTAACTTCTTAACCATTGGCTTACCAAAAAAGTGTAGCCTTAAACGATCAATTAAATCTTGCGAAGTTCGACCTATGTATACAAGCTCATTGCCATAATAAATCTTATAAAGTATATAATTCTTACAGTTCATGATTATTCCATAGTTCATACAAGTGCTTAATTTGACTTGACTTTTTAAAAACAAACACTAAACAGTCATTCCTAGTATTTGTATATAAAATGTCTACCAAATCATCTTCTGCTCCAGCACATAAATATTTGTAAATCTGTTGGAAGTTTGAAATGTACACGACAGAACTATTGTCTGGATTATATTCCTTGCCTGTAATTGTACTCTTAACCATTCGTTTCTTCTCCTTTTTGTTCCAATATAAATGCCGCCAGATACATCCACGTGTCATGTACCTAACGGCTAAAAAAATAGGATATTAACATTTTGAAGTAGTTAATATCCCATATAATTGTATTTAATTGTAACTACTTCGTAATTTATGCCTGTGCCTTCTTAAACTGAGGCTGTGCAGCCTTCTCTTCAGGCTCGGCAATAATCTTTTCAATATCTTTCTTGACAATCTCATTGAAAGAATCAAGCTCGGACAAATCACATGCCTTTAGCTTCTTCTGTGCTTCTTCCTTAGAGATATGACCAAAATTGAACTCGTTTGCTGCAGTAAATGCGTCATGGCAATTTTCACTGCAGTAAAGTGCAAAATAGGTTGGTTTATAACGATCCTGTGCGCAATTGCCACAGTAACGATATTCCTTGCCACAACAAATGCACTTACGAGATTTGCGCATATTCTTCATCTATAAGTTCCTCCTTTTCAGGTGGTAATTGTTTTGAGTTGTTGAGAAGCTAATTTATTAAGAATTAAATTCTCCATTCTATTAAACTCATTATACCAGATATCTAAAATATCAATGTTGTGATTGTTTAAATAGTCCCTCTTAAGTTTATCATGCATTACCGTTATTTCAAATTTTTCTTCTCCACCAAAAATATCAACAGGTGACTCATGTTGTTCTCCCATAATCTCAACAATTAAATTATAATCTGGAAGATAAAAATCAAATGGCAATGGCCTTTGATCTTTACAATCATCAAATGTATATTGTGGAATAAAATTTATATTATGCTTAACAAATATTTGCTCTGCCATAATTTCGCCGTTACTATAATTCCCTGCGCATTTTTGACAAAAATATCCCTTTTGAATATTTGCCCATCTCGTCCAATATGGCTGATGATCCTTATTCGCACATTGAATATACACAAACAGTTCCCATCCATTTTTATTCTTTTCAGACTTAGAGCCTAATACGATATACCCCGGAACATTTTCGTTTAAATATTCTTGCATAGTATTTATATTCCAATAATTATATCCTACTCTCTTTTTACCATATTTTCTTTCATAACATACATTACATGCCAATCCATGTCGTGACAAATTTCCTACACGAATTCTTTTATATGTTCCACAGGCTGGGCATACGGCATCAATAATTGCTTCACTACCTTTTGTATATTTATAAGCGTCCTCTTTATTCTTAAAATACTTAACAAGATCTGGACGAGTAGTAGCTACATCGTTAACACCTTGCATCACGGCTTTATTTCTACAAACAGGGCATGACATTTTCTTCAAAAGCTTATGAGGATCTGAGTCCCATTCGTACCCATCAATTAAGCATCTACACTTTATGTATGTATTCATATTCATATACGTTCCAATAATTTCAATTTGTGGATTTATTTTTTTAACTTCACTTACAAACTGATCATGTGGTTTTGTACGAGAACTAGAGTTTTTCTCTATCCCACACAATTTACAGCCATGCCCTCGTAGCATATTGTTCGGGATGGAATCAAATTCATAATTATGAATCATACATAAACAATGTATTTTGGTATTAGTATTTATATATTTTCCAATGACTTTAATGTTAGGATGAATCTCTTTTAATTCTTTTTCAAATTCTTCTTGAGTTTTTCTTTTTTTCATATAAATTCGCCTCTCATTTTCATATGCCTCTTTCTTTAAAATAAAGAAGAAAAGGGGAGAGTGAGGCTACTCTCCCCCGTATCAACGAGGTTAATTACTCCTCATCTATTCTACATTTTAACTATACCACTATAATTTAGTATTATCAACTATGCAACTTATACAAAATTATTCATCACCCGGCACGATGATTTGGAATAATTTCTTGTCTTTGTCACAATCTCATATTTTCAACTAAAGTCGTTAATTTTAGTCAGCATCATTACATGCGTCTTGTATTTTCATACAAGGAAAGACTATATCATCATCCTGTTTTTATTACAGGAGCATACCACTTCGGCTCACTTGAGCCTACTCTCTTTCGAGATAGTCGTTGAACGTTCTCCTATTCGGAGCTTCGCTGCTGATTGCCCATTAAAAAAGTACTTAGGATTTAACCATATACCATACAACAAATTCTTTTTACTTTCGTTACCATCACACTTATATATATTTCACTATTATGTTGTGGTTTTGTTGTCTTTAGGGGTTTCCAGCAATTCGATATGTTTATTTTATCGAACAGCTTACGCTGCACGGGAACTATAATTTAATTCCTGCATGGCCTTACCAGAAAATGGATGCGTACCGTCAGTCTGGATATTCCAATCGAAATCAGGGCTAAGCTTAAAGTTGGGGAAGATAATATATGCAAATACGAGTTTGGTCTGATCGCAGACATCGCATCCAAGCACCTCAAGAACTAGCTTGCAAGCAGTTGGGAAGTTGTTAGCAGAGTTCATGACAGAAACTGCCTGAACTGCCTCATACTCATAAATCACGAATAGCTGATCACCCTTCTTAAGGCCAGTGGGAGGAGTAAGGGTGCTACCGGTCATCGCAAATGAAGAAGCAGAAGCGGAAGTGCTCTTAGTAAAGACTGTACCAAGAGTACCATCACCATTTAGAGCATAAATATTCTTAACATCCTCAGTAGGAACATGTTTGAGAGTGTAAGTGGCTGAAGTGCCATCAATATCAATGGTTTCAAATGCAGGAGTAATAATCTTGTCAGAATCAGAAGCAACCTGTTTGACAGTACCAACTTGGGTTGCCATTAAGTTCATATCAAAAATTGCATTCTCTGCGGAGAACTCTGCATTTTTTGCACGGTAAAATGTACTGATGGGAACGCCTAATGCATCGACTGCATCAGTGCTCTCAGAGCTGCAAGATAAACTTGGGTTAGTAATCTGGTTTAGTGCGAACATAACAGAGTCATCAGTCTGAGAAAGAGCAACACCTCTCACGACTCTATCAATTACGAAGTTATTCATATCAAAAGCCATAATAAATTACCTCCATTAAAATAATAAATTTAAATTTCAATATAATAAAAGAGCTAGTCTTTATCTAGCTCTCTCATCCAATTTAATTCTGATTTTTTAATTTTCTTAGTATCAATCATTCCTGAATACATCCCTCTTAACAGTGCATCAGAATTGTTGATAACATTCAATCTCGCAATATCATCAAAAAATTCATAAACTTGCATATTGCGAACGTAATCTTTTGTATATCCCATACGACATTTTACAGAAGAAACAAGTGGAGTAAGAAACGATTTGTAAGGTTTATTTTTATTAATCTCAATTTGCTTTCTGTCTTCATCAATAAGAATCCTTTTAGTGTATTTGTTACCTGCATATTCCACTTTCTTCTTCAGTCCATGGACTTTACGCAAATAATTTACAATACGCTCATAAATAAGCATATCTATAACAAGCCCAGTTTCTCTATCCGCAAGAACAATCTGATCATTTTGATTATTCTTATATGGTTTAAGTTTGGACAAGTCAATATCACCTAAAACAATTCTAGTTGTTTCAACATTAAGCGTAGGCGCAAGCATCATAAACAGATCAAAATCAGAAATCTCTTCCCAATCAATACCAAGATCCCAAAGTTGACTTTTCATATCACTAGGGATTGCAGTTATTGTATGAATAACGCTAAAATACTTGCGCTCTCCATATTGAGCAATTTCACCAATACTTGGTTGCAACACAGATATATTATCATTAATTACATATGGATCTCCAAAATAAAGACCTAACTCATCAATTTCTAATAAATCCATGTTCATCCACCTCGTCGCTTCTTCTTGGCTGTGGCTTTAAGTATCCACTATTGAGCCTCATATTTGGTTTAACAGCCTCAAACTTTAATGTACGACAATAATAATCATTGTCCATAATGCTTTCTCTATTATAAACAAGTTTAAGCTTTAAACCGAGCAAATTACTAAAGTTGAAATCATCTTTTACAAAATAACTTAAGAGATCATGACGTGAAATCCCAATTCCAGTATCAATATCATCGCCATGGCAAAACACAACAAATTGAATATATTGCATTTTCATTACTTCATTATATTTCACGTCCTCAATATCATCTACAGAAAAACAAATAAAGTTTTTAACTTTATCCTGCGTTTTCGGGATTCTAATAAAAGGATATATATTACAATTGAAATAATCTTCTGGCTCTGCATTGACTCTTTCCAATTCAGTATTATGCAGATATTTAATAATATCTAAATCTTTACAAAGCTTTTCCTTAATCTGACGCTTGGCATAAAGAATGTCATCATCAAGATTCTGCAAATCACGACCCATAGATGTCATCATAATCCTTCCACCTCCACAGCCAAAGTAGCAGAAGGAGTTTGTATTTCTGTTGGATCATCATCAACACTAATAATTATACTTCCGCCAATCATATTTACAATCTGCAAACATTTCAGTTTCAGATCCATTGGCTTCTCAATATTATAATCATATTGAATGCCAAATAATTGCTCATTATTTTCTTTATAAATAATCTTATTCTTATCAACAACGAACTCACCATTACTGTTATCGCAAACAAGTTGGTCATTTATGTAAATAAATCCCACAGTACACACAAGAGAGTCATTATTATAATACTCAATGTGCCAGTAAGGTCTATTAGTAACAAATTCGCCATTCTTGTATAGATTTGCAGTAAAGGTTTTATAACTTCCTCCAGCCTTCATGCTTGGAGCAACTCCAGTATAAGAAATTACACTAGTTTCTACATCCCAAGCATCAGAAGGTGAATGAATATTATTGTCATTAGTTCTCTCTTTGTAATAGTCGTACTCAACTCCAGTATTTTTGTCTGAGAAATTATTACTCTGGAAATTAATCCAAGAAACATTGTCTACGACATCAAATTCAAGCTCCTGTGTAAAAGTTAATTTAGTCAGTCCAAAAGTGGTAGTATTCTCCACCTTAGAAACTTCCCACGCAATCCTGCGAAGAGGATTATCACTAATAACAAAATGCTCATTATAAGTTATCGTATTTGTATCTACATTGGTTGGCAAAACTGCTTTCAATTGGTTTTCCACCGACTGTACATAGTACATAAAATTACTCCACCTGTTCGTTACACAGGCGGAGTGTTATTTACATTTTAACAATATAAATCTTTATAAATATCATATTTCCTAAATAAATATAAGTTGGCATCATTATAAATATAATCTAAGAAACGCTTAACTTGGTTTCCCCCTGCTATTTGCAATGTTCTTGTTGTAGTATTTTTATTTCCATGACATAAATATATACCACAATTAATGTTCAACACTTCATGCAAAATATCTGCAAGCTTCCTACAAAACGTCTCTGTACCAATTAAGTTAATTCTCTTTTCTTTTTTTGCTATATTGCCATCACCATCCATATATCCTCTAATAAAATCAGGATATAAATCCTCTGATAACCAATCTGGAAATGTCAATATTAAACTTTTGTGTGGAACAACGCCCAAGTTCATTAATTGTGTTGCCATATATTTATTAGTAATACAAAAGCTATATTGATCACTCCACCTCTCATTTTTCTGATGGTATGGCATCAACTTTAGTTGTCTATTACTACCAATTAACTTATTGATTTTTTCCAAAATATATTTATCTTCACTTTTTAAGCTAATAGATATGCTTTTCCCAGTATTGCATCCATCAGCATACAACAACCCAAGAATGTATGCCTTATCTGGATTGTCGATAATGTCAAAATAATGTTCATCCAACGTATATTTTTTAGAATGTTCCCCATATCTAGAAATATGTGCGCCTGACAAATGTAAAATTTCTGAAACTGTTTTATTACTAATGCCATATTTTAAAGCAATTTCATCCATTGTATTGCCAGACTTATATAAACTAACAATATCCTCTTTGTCGTCTAATGTTAATTTCGGCCTACCAAAAACATTATAACTACGCAAGAAACGTCCAATAGAAGATTTTGACGTATTAAACATGCTAGCAATATCTTTTTGCATCATCCCATTAATGTATAATGTTATGATTTTATCTTTATATTGTTCTAGTTCTTTTTTACTCATAAATTATGTCTCCTCTCAAAAGTCACAATATATAAAAACACTGGTAATTGATTGTTTGAGAGCCAATCAAAACGGTAGCTACTCCGCTGTCCCAATGCTTTTAACAAAGTAATATAAATAACATTTCTTATACTTTCGCATAAGTTTAGATCATATCTTCACCCTCACAAGAGGGGCCCTCCATTTCAGGCACTTGCCCTACGAGATTACTCTCTGATCGTTGAACCTTCTTCACGCTTAGTATTATACCACTATAATTTAGTATTGTCAAGTGCGAAGCTTGGCTGCTGATTGTCCAATCTGTCTACTTTTTAAGCATTCACGCTCGATTTTTCAACCCACGTTGTAGCAAGACAGCTCTAAGGAGTTTCCAGCAATTAGAAGGGTTTCTATACATTGTTGCCAAATGTACGGAACTACTATCGCAATCCATCCAAACACCTGAGTTATAACTGCTCTGTGTTCTTTGCACAGCCCATGAAAAATATGTACCAACATCAACATGTTTCCCTTCATACAATGGCCAGTCTTTTTCTTCAACTTCCCATTTTAACAAAAGATTACATTTTAAAATATAAAATTGTGGAAATTGTGGCCTATCATCACGAGCGACAATTAACCACAAATTATATACGCCAAGGTCATCTGGCACAAAAACAAATGAACCAACTCGCACATTCGGGTTCCTTCCATGTTCAAGTGGACGAAATTGTAAGTAATAATCTACCTGATCCCCTGAAACACTATAATATACATGTACCAGATACTTTGCGTCTATAGGCTCAAAGCCCATAATTTTTTGTGGATTATATTTTTCTGATCCCTGAAATACAGCTTTTGCTTTTTTATAGCCGACAAGAGTCTGTTCTGGGAAAATAACATCCTTATCTTGAATATAACACTTGCGATAAGCAACATCATTTGTGAAAGTTGCATCCATAATCTTATCAGATTGGTGCTTAAACACTTCTCCCACATTACGACCTTGAAGTCTCATCCGATTATTAAATAAATCATACATCGGAATCAACCTCCTCTATTTCATTTACAAGAGAACATGCATCTAAAATATCTTTTCTATACTTAAGAAAATTAGTTTCATAACGTGCTGATTCTAAAATACTCATTAAAGTTATAATTTTAGGCTGTTCCATAAATAAACTATTTAGTCCACTAATGCGCTGTAAAAGAGTTTGAAAATATTTATCCAACAGTTCATAGCCGTCTTCTTTATATGGTAGCAACTTATAAATTGCACCCTGAAGACGTATTTTTTCTTCATGGATTTGGTTTTGAGGCAATACCCCGTATTTAAAATTCATACGCAACACCACCCTTAACCAAAATAATCATTTGTCACATAACTATAGTCACGTGGTAGTTTTCTAGCTTCGGTAAACGTAGCGTCCCTGAGAGCTTTTAATGTTTCTAACTGATTCGCTTGACTAAAAAACTTCTCTTCTTTACCACCGATAAACTGATTTGTAAGCAATACACTATTAATCCTTTGATCAAGCCATGCACAAACCATATACAATGATAAAACTTCAATCTCATAATTAGTTAAATCAGCATTAAATGTCTTATTTTCATCATCTCTATTAGATAAATCAGACTTACATCTTGTAAAATTTGCAATCGCGCTTGTTAACCAACCACACATCATCTCATCCAAATCTTCTTCTGGAAGAAGAGGAAGATCGTAATCTGTAATTCGGTTAAGAAAACGCTTAAAAATTGTTTCGTAGGAAGTCATTCCCTAACCTCCTTACTTATTACTGAATTAGCAACTTCAATTCTGTGCCTAGGATCTCATCAAGTGCGTTGATCTTCGCAAGACTATCCAATGAGCCATTGCGAATCTTGTCACCAGCAATATTCTTAATAGAATTTTTGAAACCAACTGGAATCTCACGAAGTCTATGCTTAAATTGATTAATAGGAAGATTAAACAAACTATCAACATCAATTGCTGCTACCTTCTCGTATAATGACTTAAACTCTGGCCATTGCTCAAGAAGTTCTTCATCCTCAATCACAAAGAGAGGATCATTAAGATATGCCGACTTTGTAGATCTTAGCGCTTGAAGATCTTGGAACTCAACTTCTGTTGTGTCTCCATAATCTGCCCATGTATAAAGAAGCTGAGACTTCTTACCGGGGAGCAGCAGTTCTCCGAATGTAACGGACTTACAAAGAATTGGTTCGTCCATCGCAAACTTACGTGGAGTTTTCTTCTCGGACACATTAACTGTTTTATTACTAACTGGAGTACTTACATCTTCTGTAGAGGCATCAACCTCTGTCGTTTTAGTTCTCGTATTTGCCATTAAAATTTCTCCTTTTATTCCTTAAAATAATTTTGTATTGTTGATAATTACTTCGTAATCTTCCACATACCGAACTTAGCATTAGTAATAACACCAACACCAAGCTTAGTCTGTACCTCAGCGTCATACGTCATATCCATGTGAGTACCAGCGTCCTGAACCTGATACATACGAGTATCGCCTTCATAAACAAGCTTGATCATTGGATCAATACCAACAGGCATAACAAATAGGACATCGTTTGCAATTAGATACTGTGTAGTATCATTGAGCTTGAAGCCTTGTTTCAACTCCACAAGACGAATTCCCTCAAAATATCCAAACTTACCAGTTGTATACATCTCGTCCTTCATATTACCAGATGCCCACTGTACATTAGTTAGATTAAATACACTTGAAAGAGCTGCGCGAGTACCCATGATTACAACTTCAGAATCAGATGCCATACCAACATCCATGCATAGAGTACGTAACTCTTCCTTAGTTGCCTCACCGATGGCACCAGTCTTATACCACTGAGAACCTAGCGTTGCACCAACACCAATTAATGCCTCATAAAGAGCCTGATTGACATAACGGTCAATTGCCTCAGTAATCTTACCAACTAGAGTTGCAAAATCTTCAACACCAGTAAGTAGACGCTCCATCTCTGCATACACCTTCACAGCAATCCAACTAGTCTCAACAGAAAAGACCTTGCCAGAACCTAGTCTCTGACGAATACTTTATGTTTAGCTTATATTATTTTCAAAATTTACAAAAATTATATATATTTTGAAAAATAATTTTATAGGGACGCTACTCCCCGCCGAGCAATTAAGCCCCTCTATCTTTCGAATAGAGTACAGACTATATCTTCACCCTCTGCGTAGGGTGCCCACCACAGTCCATGCCAATCACTTGCATGGAACTTAGTCGTTGAACCTTCTTTACTTTGTATTATCAATAGTAAAGCTTGGCTGCTGATTACCGATTGTAAAAAACACTTAGGATTTAACCTTATGCCATCTCATAATTTTTTTCTACTTTCGTCACCATCACGCCCGACTTTAAAGTCCACGTTGTGGTATTATGAGCTTTACGGATTCCCAGCAATTCAATGGGTTATTTAACATACAAATTACTTTGTACGGACACTAATCGTTAGAAAAATGTCGTGATGATTGCCTGAGACCTTCATAACAGATAGAACACTATCATCTGGGCAATAAAACTCATTCTTATCACCTAGAGCGAGGTTCTTGACATCAACATACTCTCTGAAGAAAGGATTCTCCTGCCAACCACTAACTAGAGCATCATCAATAGTTTCCTCAATAATATCAAATAGAACGGCCTGATTCTTACGAATACCACGTCTAATATCTGCCTTGGTAGAATGCTCATCGCAACCGATCACCTGACGGAAAACTTCTACAATCTTGTCATTAGCTTCCTTAGCAGAGTAACCTTCAACCTTGCCACGAGCAGCATCAATCATTAACTTATTAAAGGCCATAAAATCATTTGCATCATCATTAAATGCATGCTGAACTCTTACATCAAAATTCATAAACTTAGACATAGTGAATTTCCTCCTTCCTCAATCTTTAAATTATACACCTAGACTTACTACATGAAGTCTGTAGGAAGTGCCATTTGTATAGTTAACCTTTTCTACGATCTGAGCAACAAAGCCAGCAGTGCCTGCAGCAGCAGCTTCCTTATAGAGCCCACCTTCGACGCTGACATAATTGCCAACCATGGGAGCGGTAGAAAGAGCAGTTATTGCATCTGCAGAAACTTCAAAGATGTCATCAACATAAAGCTCATAAGCACGAGCAATCTCTCCTGTGGCATTGTAGAAATACTTTTCCTCTTGATAATACTTACGATCACTATTGTAACCAATAGGAGTAGTAAGCACTAAATAGGGCTTCTTACCAGCAGCATAATCAGCGGACTTAAAGACCTGTGCCTCAACCCAGTCACCACGAGTAATAATAGAACCATTATCAAGATCCTTATGGCACTTAACAGATAGGATATGACCTACTTCAGTGCTCTTAAGCAAGCTTGAGCTGCAAACTACGTGTTCAGCTCCAACAATATTGTCAAAAACATTTGCCATAATTATTTTCATCCTTTCATAATTAAAAATTTGTTTGAATATAACAAAAAGCCATTATATACAACAGCTTTAAGTTTAAATAAAAAGTGTATTATGTATTAATCATTGAATAGATTACCATATGCCTTTTTCTTTGTAGGCTTACTAAAATTAAGACCAACCTTACCAAGAGGTTTCTTCTCTTCCTTATGTTCAAGAGCAAATTGACCCTTCTTGACAATGCAGTCAGCAAAAATAATTTTTGCCTTCTCTTCAATTTCTTCTACAGAATATTTATCTGCATTCTGCTTTAACTCAGCAAATGCTTCGTCATCGCCAAGCACTGCATATTCTTCACGAGCAAAGATTTCATCTTTCTTTGATTTAAGCTCAGAAGCATCGAAACTATCCTTAAATTCTTTAAGTTTGGCATAATCTGCCTTTAGAGCTGCAATAGCATCTTTCTCTTCCTGAGTTAGCCATTCACTAAATACTTCAATCTTATCTTCACCAAGTGTAACATGATCACCATCAACGGAGTAGCCACGCTTATAGAATCTACCATCTTCACCATCCTGATAAATAAAACTATCATTATAAGTTTCAACAATCCAATTCCACCATTCGCTCTCAGCACACATCAGGTTATAAATGCTATTACGAATATCTTCATGAGACAATTCCCAAGTGAGCGTCATATTGCCATTCTCATCAATAGAATATTTTCTCTTGCTTTTAGAAGGCTCATCATCGTCAACTTTAGCGCTCTCATCTTCATCATCGTCACCCTTACCATCGTCGCCGCCTTCAGAAGGATTTTGATCCGTAGGATTTTCTTCAGGGTTTTCTTCACCGCCAGCAGGATCAGTTTCACCTTCACTGCTACCAGCTCCATCACCAGTAGTATCATCGCCACTTCCATCAGAAGTGTCATCAGTACCGTCTTCTCCATCAAAATCTTGATTACCAAAATGTTCTGCAAATGCAGCAACAAGTGCGTCATCACTTAAGCCTTCAACTTCAAAATCAATATCATCCATAGTAACTTTATACTCTTCCATCAGAGTTTCTAGCTTGTTCATCTCTTCGTTCACCCCTTTCAAGTTGCAGTCTTTATATTGAAACGTAGAAAGCACATTATTAAGTTTTTCTAGCGTATCAATCAATTTCTCTTGATAATCCTGTGAAAACATACTATTCTTTTCACCAAAATCTTCAATTGTAATCTTAGAACCTTTCATACCTTCCTCAATAGGAGTTTTACCATCTTGTTCATAGCCAAGAATAGTCACCCCACGGAATCCAAATTTATCAATAGAAAGATAATTCTCTTCCGCATTCCAACTCATTTCATCAACAGCAATTTCAACAGAGCACTTACAAGTTTTATGTCTCTGTAAAATTTCTGCTGCCTTAGAATAATCTTCAAAAACATGACCTTCGACCATTAAATAAGTCTTATCATTTTTCTCGTCGTATTCTAAATATGGCTCCTTTAATTGACTGATAACACCAACTGGCTGCTCAATATACTCTAAATTGCCATCTTCATCTATATCAATATCATGTGAATGAAATTCATATTCTCCATTGTCTGCTTTAAAAATTGACCCAAGAATTGGACGCCCTTTGAAAGAATCCATATATTGTTTCATTGTATCTTCAGAAATTGAAGAGCCATTACGATTAACACCTATATGACATGCCTTAAGCTTTACATCAAGTAAACCATCTTTGCTAGTATCATTAGATTCAAAAGATTCAATAGATTGTATAATTAAAGGTTTATCATTATGTTCTTTAGAACTAAATTTAGAAAAGTTATTTTCTTTACAGAATTTGTATAAATCATCAACTGTATAAAATGTTCTCGGCATATATTCTCCCTCCTTTCTCATAAAAAATATATTTATGTAATGCTCGGAAGGAGCTTACATACTTAAAATATTACTAAAGCAATATTTGCTTTTATCAATTGCACCAAAACTAAAATATTTCGGTGGTTGATTTAAAAAAGTATAAGTGCTTCCAATTTGAGATATAAGTTTAAATCCAGAGGCAATAAAAGACTGCGCGGTTGCTTGGTCTTTTGTCATAATAAATTTTTGGTTATTTTCAGACATATGCATATCTCCTTTAATTAGCTTTATCTCGTTTATCTATACTGGCCTCGCCGTCATCTGTTAAATCGCCTAAATCCTTAGTCGGCGCTCCACCAGTATCAGATCCACCAGTTTGAGTATAAGTGCTCTGTAGTGGCACCATCTTATCTTGAAGCTTCAAAATATCATTTTCAAGATACAACATTGAATTCATATCTAATGGACTCATCCCCATTAAAGCGGCAAGTTGGGTCTTCATAGGAAGCCCAAGTGTACAAGCCTCTTTAACATTTTGAATAACTTCATCTTTTAAATAAGGGCTAACTTGCATGTATTTTACTCTCATTCCATTATCTGTCAAAACATAGTCCAAAAACATATTGACTCTTGCCTCTATTTGCCACAATAATGGTCTTTGAACAAACAATGCATCAAATCGCATTGCAGCAGTTACAGCAGTAGAACCAGTTAATTTTGAATTGTCCATAATCTGACTTACGCCAGCAGATTCCCACAAATTCTTATTTGCCTTTGAAATGCTATTTGTCTCGTCGGTGGCGTCCTTATCAAAAGTAATTGGCTCAATTTCCATAGGAGACAATGCGAGTCCGATTTCTTCTGGAAGTATTTGATTGATTTTATTATAAAAATCTACTGCCAAATCAAGACTTACTGCAAAATCATCTGGATTTTGTGCATTGGAAAGTGTATCAATCTTTGCAACAAGCAATTTATAAATAGATAACTTGTCTTTAACACTTGTAATCCCACGCAAATCAATTAAATCAATAATATCTTCAAACAAACTCGCAAATGGAGGAATAACCCTGTCCAATTGATCATAATCCATTTTAAAAACAACGGTTCTTTCTGGATCAAGTTCTGCCCATCTTTGCTTACTGTCCGATTTATATGCATTATACCCAGATGTAAACTCTTTATCCCAATAGTCAAGATATATCTTATTTGTAGAACTGTCAAAAAATGAGAAGTCAAATGCACAATTAAGAGTTCCATTATAATTAACAGAACTTATCTTACAATAATCACCATCTAAAGGAATAATTATAAAAGAATTTCTATCTTGCTCTTCTCCATCCTCATAATAAATATATCCATAGAAACAATCTTCTCGAAGAATTGTAGTTAAAATTCCATGAATCTGTCCTTGAAGATTCATCTTTTCAACCCATTTTAATGTTTCTTCATAATTTTGAAGAATCTTCTCATCATCATTGTCTTCAGCTATAGAGACATTTGGAATTACATTGTATGCACTTAAATCTACATGTGTAGCGAAATATGATATAATTCTTCTATACTGTGCGCTTAAAACATATAAAAATTGACTCAATTTCCTTAAATTCTTCTGGTTCGTATCAGTAAGTGGATTTTTTAAATATGTTCTAAGTGAATCCTTAGAATATACCGTATATGTTTTTGTTGGTAAATTTTGTAAGTCTAATAACTGCAATGCTGCCTTTGCAGCTTGTTTAAACTGCTCAATTTGCTGTTGTTTAGCGGTGAAATCCGCTATTTCCTTAGTTGAATGAACTGTTCCATGCTCAACTGTGCTATCATTATTTTTAGTTGGCAATTATTTCACCGCCTTTCTTAATTAAATAAACTATTTGGACTCTGAGGTGCTCGAATCTTAAACTGATCAAGCATATTTGCGCTACTAGGACGCTTTTTATTACGAATACGTTCTGCTCGCTTTTCAGACAAGAACCATCCCAATAGTGCAGCACAATAGCTTCTATCATCGTGCAATTTATTTTCTTTTTCTGGAGTTAACTCAAAAGAGTCTTTTCCAGATTCTCTTTTTTTTCTAACCATATTGACCATTTCTTCTTTTAATGCGTCAATATTTTTCAATGCAATTTCCTGATATGGATCTAATTTAACAACTTTAGTTTTCATACAAGAAGATTTTTTCATTTCTTCGTCCAACTTAATTGAAAATTCCATTTCATCTATGTCTTGCTTTTTTAATTCATTTGTAATTCTTTTCTTTTCGGAATTATATAACTTTTCATCAACCTCAAACAAGGTTAAATATCCTTTATTGTCATAATCTGCAGTAAAACTAAGACAATCTAGATTCATCATTTCAATTAATGCTTCGTAAATAATGGATTTATATTGTGTAGGGGAGATTAATCTAATTTTATCTATTGCGTTAGGATACTTACGAACATAATCTGCACTATATTCTTTATCAATTAATCCTCTATGCATATTCCCCTTTGAATCTTTCCAATCTTCCATAAGATAGTCTGCGATATTAACACCACCGCCACCAGAACCAGCATCAATTAAAATGGCCTCAATATTTTCATAATCTGGCGCATCACCATTATAATCCAATATAAGCTCTTTTAAATATTTCACTTGATCTGGAGTTTGCATCGGAGTTTTCCGCTTTTTGGCAACATCCAAAAGATTTACACAGTTTACAAATCTTCCTTTGTATTCGCCTTTTTCATCCATATACAATTCCATAACAAGAATAATACTATTATCACGACTTCGTGCAGGGTCATAAGCAAATACAAATTTTTTCTTGTTTGTATCATTATGTAAGAGTGGTACGCGAGTTTCACTATTTCTAGCAATAACACCACGTTTAATAATTGCATTTAATCCTGCATCTGTGGTAAATTCACAATAATATTCACGTCTTGCCTTTTCAGAGTTTGTTGCCATTTCTGTCTCTACAGTACTTTGCATTAACAAAGGAGCAATAACTTTACCATGCATGGTTGGATGAAAAGCTACTTCACAATCAATATGTGCCACAAAATAATCTGGATCACCTATTAATTGACGTTTGGCAAACTCTCTATACAAACGATAAAATTCTGTATCAGTACTTGAAGCAGAACTAATATAAAATTTTTGGTTTGGAATATTAGATGGAAATGTACGAAGCCTGATTGGATCAATCAAATTACCATCTCTGTCCTTGCCAGTTTTAAAACTTTTATTAACAATTGCAAATGCGCCATATACTTTCATCATTTCTGCCGATAAGAAACCTGACTCATCAAAAATTACAGTTCCCCTCATTTAACATGTTATCAATTTGGCTTTTTATCCAAATTTTCTATACATTTCGTGTTTCTGTATAGTACGGCATAACTTTTCACCTACGACTTTACGTTTAGGTGGTGCTGACTCGTGGAGATATTATATTCTGAAAAACAGGTTCAATCTCTATGCTCTGCGTGTGACTATGCTTTTAGACGTAGCCTTCCACTCGGATTGGCATTTCAGCGTTCCCGATTTCTTCAGCACTTTAACTTTATCCGTATATTTCTATACGGCGAGGCCATTTTGGGTGAATTGTAATTTTATATCTAAATATTTTTTATACTTTCTTTCTAAATAAATATTGCAATCTTCATATATCCATTTTAAA
>OMNP01000090.1_pt1 | contig 47048 bp, 42 predicted proteins | sample 1673811 | NCBI WGS metagenome assembly OMNP01 (sample SAMEA103958127, study PRJEB25191) | human gut metagenome | biome: human-associated habitat [ENVO:00009003]; feature: intestine environment [ENVO:2100002]; material: feces | place: Germany | collected 2013/2015
ACACCGCCACTTGCCCGACTGTCAGAAAGCAGATCGGCAAGACAACCTATATCGTCCGTGTCCATTTCAGCCAGACCGCAAAAGAGACAATGGAGGACAAAATCAAGCGTCTGCTCCGTGAGGAAGTCCGCAAAATGTGACTTCTTTTTGAATTTGATGAAAAAGTCCTTGACTTTTCGTCTCTGGCGGAACGGATAAATCCGTTCCCTACGACTATGGATTTTGGTACAGGCAAAACCGATACATATTGTAACAATGTAGCGCCTACGGCGCGGATATAATTACACCTCATCTGCCGCAAGCGGCATCTTCCCCTCAAGGGGAAGACAAAAGGGGGCGGTGCAAAATTCATCAGCGCACTAACGTATGGCGAGGCAAATGCGGTTTTCTCTGCATCCTCGACACCGGGCAACCAGAGATAAATGTATTGGTAGCTGCGTCAATTCGCCTCTAAAATTACGCCTCTAAAACACCGTAGTGGTTTTTGAGGAACTTGACGAAGCGGCGCGCGGAGGTCGAGGCGGACTCGAGCGACTTGATCGCAACGCCGACGCGCACGACGACGGGGATCTCGAGAGGTATGGTTTTTACCTGCTCCTCGTATCCGGCGAGCGAGAGCGACGACAGGATCGACACTCCCAGGCCGCACGAGACCATGGATAAAATCGCCGCATCATCCGAAGCCGTTACATGGATGCGCTTTGCGTCCGGCGGCAGCAGCTTTTCGGAATACTGCTCCTGACAGGTGATAAACGGCTCCTTCAAAAGCCTGTCTATGGAAATGCGTTCCCTTTCCCAGTGGAACGTCGGGGGGACGACCGCGATAAGCGGAACGCGCGTAAGAGGTATCCACTCGAAGCCCTCGGCGCAGGTCTCGTCCACGAGTGCAAGCTGCACCTCGCCCTTGTGAAGAAGCGCCGGCATCTCATAGCCGCGGATGGTCACATCTATCTGGATATCGGGGTAAAGCGCCTTGAACTCCTGCAAAAGCTGGGGCAGCGCAGAGCGCGCAATGCTCGCAAAGCAGCCGAGGCTGAGCTGGTGGCGCTGGGTGCGGCTTTGCGCGGCAGCCTCCTGGCGCAGCGCGTCGCAAGCATCGATAACGCCTTTTATATAAGGAAGAAGATGCTCTCCCTCTTCCGAAAGGCGGACGCCGTGACTGCCGCGATTGAGCAGCGTGCAGCCCAGCTCTGCTTCAAGATTATTCACAAGATGCGTCATTGCCGATTGCGTGTAGCCAAGCTCCGCCGCGGCCTTGCTGAAGCTGCCGCGATCGACCGCTGTCAGCACTGCGCGCAGTCTTCCGTCATCCATAACGCTCACACCTTTCTTATATCTATAATTATTGCTATGCAAATATAACACGCCAAATCGACACATTCAATAACATTTGGTTAACATTTTATCACGCGTAATATGAAATTATTTTGTGCATAGTATTAAAGTTTTTAATACAGAGATGAATAAGAGTGATTTCCGCAATCATGAAAAAAATGATATCCTTTATTCACATTTTTCAACACATTGCACATATTGGGTTGAAGTGTAACAGTGTGCAGCGTTTTTACAGAGGCGCTGCGCAGCAGATGAGAAAGAAAATGATGAAAGAGGAAAATTGAATGAAGCTTCAGAACAAACCCCACACTGTCCGCGACATTATCGTCGTCGGCTTTGCGTTGTTTGCGATGTTTTTCGGCGCAGGCAACGTCATTTTTCCGCCGTATCTCGGCGTTGAGGCAGGTCCCGAATGGCTCGGCGGCTTCTCGGCATACTTCATTGCGGACATCGGTCTTGCAATGTGCGCGGTCTTTGCGCTTCTGCGTGTCGGCAGCAGCGAGGCCGTCACCGCGCGTCTGGGCAAGGTCCCGGCCGCAATACTCATGAGCGCGCTTATCCTTTGCATCGGCCCCATGGTCGCAATCCCCCGTACCGCCGCGACCACCTTTGAAATGGCAATCGTTCCGAACATCAGCGGCGTTTCATCCGTTGTGTTCTCCATAATATTCTTCGCGATCATCCTGTTTTTGTGCATCCGCCAGTCGGCCGTCGTCGATATCGTCGGCGCGATCCTCACTCCGCTGCTGCTTATCGGCCTTGCGGTTATCATAATCAAGGGCGTTGCAACGCCGCTCGGCGAGATAGCGCTCACCCCGAACGCCGACAACGTTATTCTCGGCGGCATCAAGGCTGGATATCAGACAATGGACGCGCTTGCGGCGCTGCCCTTCGGCATCATAATCCTCCAGAGCGCCGCCTCCAAGGGCTACACCACCAACGGCCAGAAGTTCAAGATCGTCTCCGGCTCGGCCATCCTCGCAGGCGTGCTGCTGCTCGGCGTTTACATGGGCCTGTGCTACCTCGGCGCTACCGTTTCGACTCAGTACGGCCTTGAGATCGGCCGCGCAGAGCTTGTTATGGCCATCGTTGAGGCGCTGCTCGGCAAGGCCGGCATGATCATCTTCGGCGTCGTCGTGGGTCTTGCCTGCGTGACCACCGCCATCGGTCTGACCAGCTCCGCCGCAGCTTACTTCACCGAGCTGTGCAGCGAGAAGGTGCCCTACAAAGCATTCGTCATCGCCATCTGCGTATTCAGCGCAGTTGCATCCAACCTCGGCCTCGACCGCATCGTTTCGATCGCAGCTCCCGTGCTGGACATCGTTTATCCCCCTGCGCTTGTCGTTATCTTCATTTCGCTCATTATCCCCAAGGCAAACGACTATGTCAGCCGCGGCGCGGCTCTCGGCGCAGTTGGCGCGAGCATCCTGTGCGCGTTCAAGGTCCCCGCAATGGAGAATCTTCCCTTGTACGACATGGGTCTGTACTGGATTTTCCCGGCCGTCGTTTTCGGTCTGCTCGCCTTCGGCCTCGCGGCTGTCGTAAAGCCCAAGAAGTCCGAAGCGGAAGCAAGCGTCTGATATTTCAAGCCACGAGCTTCGGCTCGTGGCTTTTTCACGCAAAATACGCACAACAAAGCCCCGGAACTTGTCCGGGGCTTTGCCGCAAAGTGTGCATAAAGTGAAGATAAAAGGAGTATAGAACTTTGCTATGGTAAAGGGAAGGTTGAACCATGCCTTTCGGCTGTGATTCAATATCGCGCAGAGCGGAGACCTGACCGCCCTGCGGACAAAGAAGATACATATGGGGGTTACGATATGCATTTTAGCTTATATACCGCCCTTTGTCCGCTCCAAAACGTCATTCCTATGATCCAAATAGGTTTTAGCGGCGCATTGAAGCAGCTACGGATACATATATTGCGGTATCCCGGTATCGAGACTGCCGGCAAAACCGTGACTGCTACGCAACCCGGTAGTACGCTGCCGAGTTTTGCACCGCAGCCTTGTAGGGAACGGATTTATCCGTTCCGCTTGTATCGGTTTTGCCTGCATCCACCGGTCGGGCAACCGCAATATATGTATTTGTACAATGTGAATGCGCCTCTAAAATGCCTTCCCCTGCGTAGCTTGAGGGGAAGGTGTCACCTTGGTGACGGATGAGGTGTTATTATATCCGCGCCGTAGGCGCCACATTATTAAAAAAAGGGCGAGCAATGATCGCCCCTACAGCTATGGTTTTTGTGCAGGCAAGGTCGGTACAGACGGAACGGATAAATCCGTTTTTTCAGTGGCGCATCAACGCTGGTGCCGATACGGTTATTGCGTCAGCCCGACCGAAAGGTTCCGGCAAAATCGCAACACACGGAACGGGCAAGCCCGTTCCCTACAAGGCGCGCCGTAAAACTCAGCACCGCACTAACGTTACGCGAAACAGCACGGTTTTCTCCGTACCCTCGAACCGGGTTACTGCAATCACCGTATCCGTAGCTGCGTCAATTCGCCTCTAAAAAACAAAGGAGGTATCGACGGTGACGACGGCGAAGTGGCCGGGGAGCTTTTCCTCGACAGTGCGGCAGATGATATCGCGGAACTGCTCGGGCGTTTTGCCGCAGCCGGTGTCCATAACGACGTCGAAGATGAGGTTTGTGTGGCTCGGTCCCATGACCATGCGGAAATCGTGAATGCCGCGCAGCCCGTCAATGCCCTTAAGCGCCTCCTCAAGCGCGGCGTGTTCGGCGTTTACCTGCTCGTTGTCGGTCTCGACGGGGTCCATGTGTATAGTTGCGTCGCAGCCGAGCGTGCTTTTCAGCTCGCGCTCGACGGTGTCGATGCTGTCATGCAGCTCGAAGATATCGCCGCGGCCGTCTACCTCGGCGTGCAGAGAGATCATCATTCTGCCCGGGCCGTAGTCGTGAACTACAAGGTCGTGCATGCCGATGACGGCGTCCGAGCTCATGACTATATCCTCGATGCTTTTGACAAGCTCCGGATCGGGCGCCTGACCGAGCAGCGGAGAGAGTGTGTCCTTTGCAACGCCGTAGCCGGCAAAGAGAATAAACACCGCGACCGCCGCGCCTGCCCAGCCGTCGATATTGACCTCAAACAGCCAGCTTACGCCCATTGAAAGCAGCACGACCGCCGTTGCGACGGAGTCGGACAGGCTGTCCGCACCTGTGGCGGCCATGGCCGAGGACGAGATCTTTTTGCCGATGCTGCAATTATACGCAAACATATACAGCTTGACGAGGATCGACGCAAGCAGTATCGCCGCCGGGAGCAGGCCGACCTCGACCGGCTCGGGGCTGAGTATCTTTTCAACCGAGCTTATCAGCAGCTCAACGCCCATGATGACGATCAGCGCCGCGACCGCGAGGCCGGAGATATATTCTATCCTGCCGTGGCCGAACGGGTGGTCGGGATCGGGCTTTTTGCCCGAAAGCCGGAAGCCCAGCAGCGATATCGCCGACGCGCCGGCGTCGGATAGGTTGTTGAACGCATCGGCGGTTATGGCGATCGAGCCGGATATCGCGCCGGCGGCATATTTTCCGGCAAACAGCAGCACGTTGAGGAATATCCCCAGCAGGCTGCACAGCGTTCCGTAAGCCTTGCGCACCGAAGGATCCGTATACTCCGTCGGATTTTTTATGAACAGTTTTGATAACAGCTTAACCATTTTACGGCAGCGCTTTCGCGCTCTCCTTATATTGTTTTGCACCTTGCGGCGCACATGAATTATATAATGCTTTTATCCCAAACACAAGGAAATTAATAAAAACTTGACAATAATCCCTTGATGTTTTTTTATCTGTGTAATAAAATATGTAGATACATCACCCGTGGGAGAATCAGATGCACAAATTAGCCAAATTTATCATAGACAGCAGAAAAATAATACTTATTCTTTTCATTGCGGCCGCATGCATGTCGGTGTACACGATGCGCCTTACGACGGTTCAGAACGATCTTTATCAGTTTCTTCCCGCCGAAACGGAGACGCGGCGCGGCCTGAAGGCGATGGACGGCGAGTTTATCACCTACGCGACGGCCGACCTTATGATCGAACACATTTCGTATGACAACGCGCTGGCGCTTTCGCAGGATATAGAGAATATCGACGGCGTGCGTCAGGCAAGCTTTGACGATACGCAGGAGCACTACAAGTCCGGAACGGCTCTTATTTCCGTGAGCTTTGCCGGAAAATCGAGCGACGAGATATGCACACAGGCTCTTGACGAGATAAAATCGCTCGTCGGCGGAAAGTTCGACCGGGATAACGTAAAGCTCTACACCGAGGTCGGCACGGATTTCAGCAGCACGCTGCTGGGCGAAATGCTCATAATCGGCGCGCTGAGCGTTGTTACCGTCATAATCCTGCTGCTGCTTACCTCGCGCAGCTATGCCGAGGTGCCGGTTCTGCTGATAACCTTTGCAATGGCCGCGGCCATCCAGCAGGGAACAAACTTTCTGTTCTCGGAGATATCATATGTCGCAAACTCCGTAACGCTCATTTTGCAGCTTGCTCTTGCGATCGACTATGCAATCATCCTGTGCAACCGTTTTTCCGAGGAGCAGCGGTATTTTGAGCCGTATGACGCGGCGGTGGAGGCGCTGTCGAAGGCTATACCGGAGATAGCCTCGTCCTCGCTGACGACCATCGGCGGCCTTGTCGCGATGACGTTCATGCAGTTCGGCCTCGGCGGCGACCTCGGCAAGGTGCTGATAAAATCCATTCTGGTCTCAATGCTGACGGTGTTCCTGCTCATGCCGGGACTGCTTCTGATGTTCAGCCGATCCATTGAAAAGACAAAGCACCGCAGCTTTATGCCGAACATAAACGCCATCGGGCGCTTTGCGTGGAAAACGCACAAGATCGTGCCGCCTGTTTTCATCTGTGTCGCGGCGGCTGCGTTCTTCTTTTCGAGCATGTGCCCGTTTTCGTATAACTACAGCGACGATTACCCCCTGCGCCTGAACGATTCGCAAAAGGCGCATCAGGAGATCATAAACACATTCGGGAACAATAACATGATGGCGCTCGTCGTGCCGACGGGCGACTATGAGACGCAGGCGAAGATGCTCGACGAGATATCGGAGCTTGACCACGTCACCTCGGTTCTCGGCATTGCCTCCGTTGAGGTCATGGACGGCTACCGCCTCGGCGATAAGCTCACCATCGGCGAATTTTCCGAGCTTGCCGGGCTTGACGACACGAGCGCGAGCGCGCTTTTCGTCTACTACGCCGCGCGCCACGCCGATTACGATCAGGTGCAGAGCAACATGCGCGAATATAAAATTCCGCTTATAGACCTGTTTTTGTTCCTGTATGACGTTGCCGAGGACGGCACGATCGAACTCCCTCAGGACAAGATAGATATGATAGAGAGCCTGTATGCCCAGCTTTCCGACGCCAAGGCTCAGCTTCAGGGTCAGCATTACAGCCGCATGCTCGTTTATTCCGACCTGCCCACGCAGTCGGACGAAAGCTACGAGCTTATCACGCAGATCCACGGCGTTGCCGACAGCTACTACGGCGACGATGTTTACGTCACCGGCAACGCTACCGCCGCGCGCGACCTGAAGGATTCGTTCTCGACGGATAACATTCTGGTCAGCGTGCTGTCGGCAGTGTTCGTCGTGCTGGTCATCATGTTCGTGTTCCGCTCGGCAGGACTTTCGGTGCTGCTCATTGCGGTCATTCAGGGCAGCATCTGGCTCAACTTCTCGATATCGTATTTCACGCAGAACTCCATCTTTTTTGTCGGATATCTAATCGTAAGTGCGATACAGATGGGCGCGAATATCGACTACGCAATCGTCGTTTCAAACCGCTATCTTGAGCTGAGGCAGCGCAATGTGTCGCGCCGCAAGTCTATACGCCTTGCACTCAACGGCGCTCTGCCCACGCTTGTTACAAGCGGCAGCATCCTTGTCATCGCCGGACTTCTCATCGGCTTTATAAGCACCGAGAGCATAATTTCCGTCATCGGACTTGTGCTCGGCCGCGGAACGATAATATCTCTGCTGTTGGTGCTGTTCGTTCTGCCGCAGATGCTCGTCTGGGGCGATAGATTCATCTCGCGCACGACCGTCAAGGGCAGAAGGCTTCGCCTGCATCCGCTTTTTGACGAGGACTTCGAGCAGATAGCGCTCAGAGACAGGGCGCGCAAGGGAAAGTAATTCCGCAGGAAGCATTGGGGGGGAAACGTGTTTCCGCAGGAGAAAGGAAGATATAATGAAAAGAACACTGTTAATGATCATGAGCATCCTGCTCGCTGCAAGCTCGGTATTCGGGATCATTGCGGCAGGACGCGGCTCGGACGAGCTGTCGGACATCATGCGCTTCAAGCGTGGGCAAAAGGCAGACATCATCGACTTTGTAGATGTACTCGATAAGCGCGTTGCCGATCTGCGCAAGTCGGAGGAAAACCGCACCGAGGACGAAAAGGACTACACAGAATCCGTCGTGACCGATCAGAAGGGCAACGAGCAGCTCAGTCAGGGCACGCAGGAATATAACGCCGGCGCAGCGAAGATTGCGGCCGGTCAGGCGGAATACGATGCCGCCGAGAAGCAGTATAACGAAAAGCTCGCCGAGTATCAGGCGGCAGAAAAGCGCCTGAGCGAGGGCGAAGCACAGCTTGCCGACGCGAAGGCTCAGCGCGATGCGGCGCAGGCCAAGCTCGATGCCGCAACGCCGGCATACCAGCAGGCGCAGCAGCTTTTTGCCTTTATCGACAAGCACCCGGCGCTCCAGATAGCCGAAAGCGTTTTGCGCGGCTTCGGCTTCACCTCGCTTGACGAGGCGAGGGCCGCGATGAAGGAATATGAGGACGGTCAGGCGCAGCTTGCCGAGGCAAACGCCCAGATATCCGCCGCCGAGCAGGAGATAAACGACGGCAAGGCGCAGCTTGCCGCTGCAAAGACCCAGCTGGATAACGGCAAAACTCAGCTCGATGCGGCAAAGGCGCAGCTCGATAACGGCAAGGCGCAGCTCGCCGTGGCCAAAAATCAGCTCAGCGCCGGTCAGCAGAAGCTCAACGACAACGTTGATAAAATGAATGATCTCAAGGAAACGCTCACCGAGCAGGACGATGCCGAGGCCGCAGTCAAATCGGGTATTGCCGTGCTCATGGAAAACGAGGGCATTGCAAAGCTCGTGAGCGACGAGAGCGACTACGAAGCTGTGCTCCAGGCCGCGCGCGACTATGTTGAGGACGACGCCGACAAGCTCAACAGCGAGCTTGACGTTCGCCAGAACCTGTATAACCTTCTGCGCATCATAAGCATCGTCGGCGTTATCGCCGGAGTTATCGGCGTTCTCGCCTCGCTCAAGCCCAACCGCACGCGCATCTATGCGGCGACCGGCGCCGCCGGCATTGCCGCTGTCGCATCCCTTGCGCTGAACATCTACGGTCTGTCAAACGATTACCGCAGCTTTGCTTATGCGCTCGAGGACGGCTCGGGCAACGGGCAGACGCAGCTTATAGCAATGCTCGTGCTGCTTGCCGTTTCGGTCATAGCGGCGATAGTCACCGTCGTCTGCGGCAGAGCGTACACCGATGCCGTAAACGGTAGGGAGAGGGAAAAGTATGTACGCCCGTCGGAGGCCGTCGCCGCCGCTCAGCCCGAGCTTGACGCAGACGAGGAGGACGACGATGACGAAGAGCCGGCCCCCAAGCCGCGCCGCAGGGACAATAAGAGCAAAAAGCACAGCGCCGAAAAGCTTGAATACACTCCCGAGCCGGACAGCATCGACGAGCTTACCGAGCAGACGCGCCGCCTGAACGAGGAGGCCGAAAAGCTCGAGGCCGAGGCACGCAGGAACGATTACGAAAAGGCACGTCAGGAATACGAGGAGGCGCGCCGCAGATTCGAGGAAGCGCGCCGCCGCTCGGAAGAGAATAAGTGACAAACGGTATTACGCCATCCGGGTCCTCCGGATGGCGTTTTGAACAGGAGAACAGAAATGGACAGAGACACTCTGCGGCAGTATATCCTTGAAAACTATGCCGCCGTAAACGATTTCCCTTGGATATCGAATCCGACCTACGAGGTCTTTCGCCACGAAAGCAGTAAAAAGTGGTTCGGCCTCGTCATGGAGCTGCCGCGCCACAGGCTGGGCGAGCCCGGTGATGACATGGTCACGGTCACAAACCTCAAGTGTGACCCGCTGCTTTCCGGCTCACTGCGCGCCGAGCCAGGCTTTTTCCCGGCCTATCACATGAGCAAGGAGCACTGGATAAGCGTTGAGCTTGCCGCAGTCGATGATGATAAGCTGCGCTTTCTCATAGACATGAGCTGGGAGCTTACAAGCTGACGAGAGTCGAACCCATACCGTTACATAGCACTGGATTTTTCGACGGTGATGATATATAATCATTTGTATCACTTGCCGCACGGCGGCAGATCGGAGTAAATTTATATGAACAAGCACAGAATTAACATATTCATCGCCCTTGTGCTGGTGCTCATCATCATCGCCGCGGTCTCCATGTGGCTTACAAGCCGCGACATAAAGGACACCGTACCGGCCGAGAGCGCGCAGCCGACCCCGGCGCTCACGCCGAGCGTCATTTCGACCCCGACCCCGGCCCCGACCGAAAGCGCACAGCCGACCGCCGAGCCGAGCAGCTCTCCCTCGCCGAGCGCGCAGCCCGGCCAGACCGCCGCACCGCAGCCGACGCAGAGCGCCGTCATAAACCGCACGATAAATCAGACCGGCAGCTTTGAGAGCAATACCGGTACGAAAATGATAATGTACGCAAACTGGACGGCCACATCGCAAAACAGTGAGACCGTCACGTTAAAGCTCGACGTTGTCCTGAGCACCTACACGCTGTCCGTCGGCCCTCACAACGGCGTTATCACCGTTGCCGGCGTTGACTACAGCTTCACAAGCCCCGGCATAAGCTACAAGAGCGAAAAGGTCAGAAACAATGCTGTTTTGACAAGCCGCAGCATCGAAGTCACCGTTCCGGCAGGTCAGGCGACGGCTATCCCCGTTTCCGTCAAGTGGGACTTTTACGGGACCTACGGCGGTGTGGAGATAAGCCGGGTCTCCGCCGGCGGCACGATTAACATTCAGGGATGAAGGTGATATCATGAGATCCACTCTCCGCAGAACATGGGCAGAGGTCTCGCTCGACGCGATAGAGCATAACTACAAGGCTCTGCGCGCTCGCATCGGCGAAAATGTCAAATTTCTCGGCGTCGTCAAGGCCGACGCTTACGGTCACGGCGCGGTTCACGTTGCGCGTACGCTTCAGGAGCTCGGCGCGGACTATCTGGCCGTTTCAAGTCTCGACGAAGCTATGGAGCTGCGTGCAAACGGCATCGTCATGCCCATCCTCATCCTCGGCCACACGCCCACCGAGCAGGTGCCGAACCTTATAGCCAACAACATCACCCAGACCGTTACCTGCCTTGCCAAGGCGCACGAATACAACGCCGCAGCAGCAGCGTTCGGCGCAAAGCTGCGCGTTCACATCAAGGTGGACACCGGCATGTCGCGCCTCGGCGTTCTGTGCGCCGGGCGGCATTTTGAAACGGGTGTTTCCGGCATAGTTGACTGCTGCGGCATGCCCAACCTCGAGGTTGAGGGCATGTTCACGCACTTTGCCGTTGCCGATGAAGCGGACGAGGCCGACGTTGACTACACCAAAAAGCAGTTTGAGCTTTTCAAAAGCACCGTCGCCGCCGTCGAGGAGCGCATCGGCCGACGCATACCGCTGCGCCACTGCGCCAACACCGGCGCCGTCGCGCTGTATCCGGAAACGTACATGGATATGGTGCGCCCAGGACTGCTGCTGTACGGTTACGGCGAGTTTGCCGAAAGGCTCGGCCTGCGCCCGGCAATGGCGCTCAAGGCCATGATAAACACGATAAAGATCTATGACGAGGGCACGGACATAAGCTACGGCCGCCTGTTTACGACAAGCGCGCCGACGCGCATCGGCGTCATCCCCTACGGCTACGCCGACGGGTTCTTCCGCTGCCTGTCGAACCGGTGCAGCATCATGACCGCCGACGGCCCAGCGCCCCAGCGCGGCAGGATATGCATGGATATGAGCATGATCGACCTCAGCGAGCTGCCCAATGTCGGCGTCGGCGACGAGGTCGAGATCTTCGGCCCGGATAACCCGGTCGAAACGCTCGCGCAGCTTGCCGGAACCATTCCGTATGAGCTGACCTGCGCCGTCAGCAAGCGCGTTCCGCGCGTTTACTTCAAAAACGGCCGCGAGATCGACCGCGAGCTGATGATGCGATTTTGAACATGAAAAAAGCGCCCTCGGATGAGGGCGCTTTTTTCAATAGATATCAGCGTTTGTTGAATTTGAGCTTGGGCTTATAGAACTCGAAAATGACGGTGTCGTTGCCCTTTTCGTTGGCCCATTCGTGGCTGGTCCAGCAGACCTTCATCGCGCCGAGTGCTTCGCACAGCTTCACGGGGAACGGCTTGGGCGCGATCTTATACGCGATAAACTGCGGCCGCGCGAGGAAGTTGAGCAAGACGTTGCCGAGGATGAAGCCGGTCACTGCGTTTACCTCGCCGTTATAGTCCTTTGGTGGATTTGCCAACTGGCCGCGCACGACCTCGGGCGCGTTGATTTTAAACCAACGCACGATAAAGGGGTTGAAGCTTTCGATGCAATAGTCGCCGGTGTAGCGGCGAAGAAGAGCATAGGTTTTTTCGCACAGCTCCTTGTTGTTTTTGCCGTTTTTCAGCTCGACGATGAGCGCGCCGCGGCCTCTGACGGTTTTGAGAACGTCGGAAAACAGCGGTATCGTCTCGTCGGTTCCGCAAAGGCTGAGCTGCTGAAGCTCGGCAAGAGTCTTGGAATCGACGCGCGCGTCAACTCCGCAGACGCGGTTGAGCGTATCGTCGTGGAACACGACGACCTGTCCGTCCTTCGACAGCTGAACGTCGAGCTCAATTCCGTAGCCGTAGGACGCGGCGCGCTCGAACGCGGCCAGCGAGTTCTCCGGCACGGATTTATCACGTTTATGCAGCCCACGGTGGGCAAAATTGCGGTTTTGGAAAGGCGATCTCTGCTTCTTGCGGATCTTGCCGGGAGCAACGAGGTATATAAATCCGCCGACAGCGGCAGCTCCGGCAAATGCGGCAAGCTTTGCGGCGTTTACCTGTTTTTTCATTATAACACCTCCGGTGAACATTTCTATATCCACATTTTACACCCCTGCACCATCCCGGTCAAGGATTTTTAGAGGCGAATTGGGGCAGCTACGGATACGTTTTTTGCGGTTGCTCGGTTCGGGAGTGTGGAGGAAACCATAGCAAAAGGGCGATCAATGATCGCCCCTACGGCTATAGATTTAAGTGCCGACAAACCCATCACAACGGAACATGCAAGCCCGTTCCCTACAAGGTGCGGCGCAAAACGCAGCTCCGCACTAATGTTACGCGACAGTTTTCCGGTTTTGTCGGTAACTTCGACACCGGGATACCGCAATAAATGTATCCGCAGGTGCGTCAATGCGCCACTAAAAAATCATTTAATAAGAAGGGTGTCCATGATTGCGAGCATTTCGGGGTTTGAGCGGAGCTTTACGCGCTCGTCCTCGTTATCGTCGCCCATGAGCACGACCGTTGTCAGCACATAGTCGGACGTCGAGTCAGCGGCCGGGAACGCCATGCAGTAGCTGCCGCCGTTTGTGAAGCAGATGCCTTCGGCGTTTTTGAAGCTGACCTTGCCGAAGTTCTTGTAGTTCTCGGCAACGGATCTCTCGAGCGCCGCGAAGTCCTCGCCGTGATAGTACGGCGCATATTCGATCTGGATGGAGAAGTCGTCGGTGTTTATGATCGCAACATGCGAGTCGCCCGAGTCGGTGATGTAGCCCTCGGATACTACGCCGAACGCGTGCTTATCGGCATCGTATGTGACCGTGACGGTGACCTCCTTTGCGTCCTTATAGCCGCTTGCGAAGCTGTAAACTCCGGATTTGGGGTTCTTGAATGAAAACTCCGCATTGTTTTTGCCGCCGGACTTCGGAGCAGCTTTCGCCGTGGGCTTTGCCGCTGCCGGCTTCTTCTCCGCGCCGGACTTGCCCTTGAGCGCAAGCGCAGCGCCTGCTGCCGCCGCTGCCGCGATGGGTGCTATGACCAGCCATTTTTTCATGGTTTCGACCTCCGTTTATTTTCATTTTCTGGCTTGCTATGATTTTAACCCATACCGGTATGCATAGTCAAGCGCATTGACGCGAACCGCAAGTTTTGCTACAATATTTCAGTGGCGAATTGACGCTGCTACGGATACGGTGATTGCCGGTGCCCGGTTCGGGGCATTGGCAGAAACCATAACGTTTCGCGTAACGCAAGTGCGACAAATGGTTTTGTCAGCACTCACTGATCGGGCTGACGCAACAAATGTGTTGGCATCAGCGTAAAGGCGCTACTAAAATGCCTTCCCCTGCGTAGCTTGAGGGGAAGGTGTCACCTTTGGTGACGGATGAGGTGTCATTATATCTGCGGTGCTAACCGCCACATTTTTAGATGCGAATTCACATTATACCGATACATTCATTGCGTCAGCCCGACCGGAAACTGCCGACGAAACCGGTATATGCGGAACGGATAAATCCGTTCCCTACAGCTATGGATTTTGGTGCAGGCAAAACCGTTACATATAGCAACAATGTAGCGCCTAAGGCGCGGATTTATTTACACCTCATTTGCCGCAAGCGGCATCTTCCCCTCAAGTTCCGCAAGGGGAAGACAATCGGGTGCAGACAAAGTTTTGCACTAATATAGCACAATCTAATGTATGGCGAAACGTTACGGTTTCTGCCAATGTTCCGAACCGGGCACTAATATAAATGTACAGGAGCGGCGCTAATTCGCCTCTTAAAAAGCGCCACTGAAAAAATGGAGTTGTGGAAAGACGGGCCGCAGTTTGAGCAGTCGGAGCATTTCCGACTGGGCACGGACTCCGTGCTGCTGGCCGATTTTGTGAATATAGGCGCGCGGCGCAGAGGCATTGACCTCGGCTGCGGCTCGGGCATACTGCCGCTGCTGCTTCTGACAAGGAGCACGGCGCTGCACATGACGGGGCTTGAGCTGAACCCCGAGGCCGCGCGCGTTGCGCGCGAGAACATTGCCGCGAACGCGCTGGACGATCGCTGCGATATCGTCGTCGGCGATATCCGCCGCTGCCGGGACGAGTTCAAGACCGGGCAGTTTGACCTCATCGTGTCAAATCCGCCGTACTTTGCCGCCGGAAGCGGCAAGCTCAGCCCGAACGCGGACAAGGCCGCGGCGCGCGGCGAGGTGCTGTGCACGCTGGAGGATGTCTGCCGCGCGGCAGCGTTCCTGTGCCGAACGGGCGGCGCGTTCTGCCTTGTGCATCGCGCCGAGCGCCTTGCGGATGTGATATGCCTGCTGCGCGACACGGGCTTTGAGGCAAAGCGGCTGCGCACGGTCGCACACAAGCCCGGCAAGGAGCCATCGCTCGTGCTCATCGAGGCGCGTCGCGGCGCAGGCTCGGGACTTAAAATAATGCCGCCGCTGCATATCTGCGGCGACGACGGGCGCGAGAGCGCCGAGATAAAACGCATCTATCACAGGGAGGACTGACATGAGCGGTAAATTATTCTTGGTTGGAACGCCGATCGGCAACCTCGGCGACCTTTCGCCGCGCGGCGAACAGGCGCTGCGCGACGCCGACTTCATCGCCGCAGAGGACACGCGCGTTACGATGAAGCTGCTCAACCACTTCGACATACGCAAGCCGCTCGTGAGCTATTTCGAGCACAACAAATATGCGTCCGGCGCAAAAATTCTCGAGCGCATCATCGCCGGAGAAAACTGCGCGCTCGTGACCGACGCCGGCATGCCGGCCATATCCGACCCCGGCGAGGAGCTTGTGCGCATGTGCGCCGACAGCGGAGTTGAGGTGCTTGTCGTGCCCGGCCCGGCCGCCCTGGTTTCGGCCGTTGCGCTGTCCGCGCTGCCGTCGGGCAGGTTCTGCTTTGAGGGATTTCTGTCCACCGCGAACAAAAGCCGCCGCGAGCACCTTGAAAGTCTGCGCGGCGAGAAGCGCACCATGATTTTTTACGAAGCGCCGCACAAGCTAATGCGCACGCTCGAGGACATGAAATCCACCTTCGGCGCGGATCGCCGCATTGCGCTGTGCCGCGAGCTGACAAAGCTCCATGAGCAGACGATACGCACGACGCTCGGCGAGGCGGTCGAGTATTTTTCCGCAACGCCGCCCAAGGGCGAGTTCGTGCTGGTCATTGACGGTGCGCCCGATGCCGAGCCGGAGTTTACGCTCGCCGACGCGCTTGCCCTCGTCGAGCACTATCGCTCCGAAGGCCTGTCGCGCAAGGCCGCCTGCAAAAAGGCTTCCGCCGAAACCGGCCTGTCCTCCAAAACCCTCTACGACAGTTCTTTAGAGGCGCATTTTTAGAGACGCATTTTTAGAGGCGATTTTACATTCTACGAGTACATTTTTTGCGGTATCCCGACCGGTGGGTGCCGGCAAAACCGATACATATGGAAACAATGTAGCGCCTACGGCGCGGATATATTTACACCTCATCTGCCGCAGGCGGCATCTTCCCCTCAATCTCCGCAAGGGGAAGACAATTGGGGTGCGGTGAAAAACTCAGCGTCGCACTAACGTTACGCGAGGCAAATACGGTTTACTCCATTGTCTCCGGTCGGGCTACCAGAGATAGATGTATTGGTAGGTGCGTCAATTCGCCGCTAAAAGTACTTGACAAATTAGGAAATGCATATATAATAGGTTTGCAATTGAACAAGGCATGATAGAGGCGCGGTCGCCATCAGTAGCTTAGTCAAAACGCCGGGAAGCGTTAAGCGAAAGGGGCTATCGCCGAAGGGTTCGGCTTTCCCGAGGTCGGATGCCTGGGATGCAGGAAAATATTCTGCATACTGTCGCTTTATGCGGAGAGCTGTCATGATCGGCAAGATGTTTTTCTGTTGAGTCATGATCGCGTCATGGCTCGATTTTTTGTTCAAAATTCAAAGGAAAAGGGAAGAAACATCATGGAATTTGTAAACACCTTTTGGGCTCTGGTCCCTCCGATCGTCGCGATCGTTCTTGCGCTGATCACCAAGGAGACCTACAGCTCACTGTTCATCGGCATCCTCGTCGGCGCGCTGTTCGTATCGGGCTTCAGCCCCGTCGGCACGCTTGACGCAATGATCACCGAGGGCTTCACCCCGGCGATCTCGGATAACGCGGGCATATTCATGTTCCTCGTCATCCTCGGCATCATGGTCGCGCTCGTTAACTCCACGGGTGCCGCCGCAGCATTCGGCAAGTGGGCCGCGCGCCACGTCAAGAGCCGCGCAGGCACGCTGTTTGCCACCTTCGTCCTCGGCGTTCTGATCTTCATCGACGACTACTTCAACTGCCTGACCGTCGGCTCGGTCATGCGTCCGCTGACCGACAACCAGAAGGTCTCGCGTGCAAAGCTTGCTTACATCATCGACGCAACGGCCGCTCCCGTTTGCATGATCGCCCCGGTATCGAGCTGGGCGGCAGCAGTTTCCGGCGTTGCGGAAAAGCTCGACTCCGGCATCTCCGGCATCCAGCTTTTCATCCAGGCGATCCCCTTCAACTTCTACTCTCTGCTGACCTTCGTGTTCGTCATCGGCATGATCGTCATGGGCTTTGACTACGGCCCGATGGCAAAGAGCGAGCTTGAAGCGCTCAAGGGCAACCTCGGCTCCCTCGGCAACGACGAGGAGGTCGAAAGCACCAAGGCAACCCTGTGGGATATGCTCATCCCCATCATCGTTCTTATCATCATGTGCATCATCGGCCTTATGTACGTCGGCGGCTTCTGGGATCCCGAAAGCGGCGTTGCAGGCGACTTCGTCGGCGCATTCGGCAACACGGACGCATTCGTCGGCCTGCCCTGGGGCTCGCTCGTTGCACTTGTGTTCACCATCATCTACCTGATCTGCCGCGGCGTTACCTCCTTCAAGGACGCAATGAGCTGCGCAGTCAAGGGCTTCAACGCAATGGTTCCGGCTATCCTCATCCTCACCTTCGCGGTCTCGCTGAAGAACATGACCGGTCTGCTCGGCGCTGCAACCTATGTTGAGGGCGTCATGAAGGCCGCTTCCGCAGGTCTGTTCAGCATGCTCCCGGCTATCATCTTCATCGTTGCCTGCCTGCTCGCTTTCGCGACCGGCACGAGCTGGGGCACCTTCGGTATACTGATCCCCATCGTTCTGCCCATCTTCAAGGTCGGCGATCCTCTGCTGATGATCGGCATCTCCGCATGCCTGGCCGGCGCTGTCTGCGGCGATCACTGCTCCCCCATCTCCGACACGACCATCATGGCCTCTGCCGGTGCAAACTGCAACCACATCGAGCACGTCCAGACCCAGCTGCCCTACGCAGTGACCGTTGCACTTATAAGCTTTGTAAACTTCATCATTGCAGGCTTTGTTAAGAACGCATGGATCTGCCTGCCGATCGGCGTTGTGATGACCATTGTCGTTCTGTTCATCCTGCGTGCAACCGTTGGCAAGAGGACAAGCGTTGCAGCCGAAAAGTAATAGTTAATAGTATATAGAAAAAAACCGGCGTCGAAAATTCGACGCCGGTTTTTCATTCGGTTTTTCATGCCGCCAGCAGGATAAATCCCGAGACGATAAGAAACTCCGCGAGCAGATATGTAAGCATGACTCCGAAATGCGTTTTAAACGGCCTGCCTTTTCGGAAGCGGACGTAAAACAAAATCGAATCGGATACGAAAAAGCTTATCGCACCGGCATACATTATGGCCGTTGCAAAGCACGGCAGCGTCACGAGCTGGAACAGCGCAAAGCAGTTCATAGTCCCGTTTATGATAAGGTAGCTTATCATACCGACATACAGGCTCTTCGGCCGCACATTTCCGATAAGTCCTCGGAAAACCAGTGTAACCGCCGCAATGTACACAGCTGCCGCAAGGATCATCAGCCACACGGGCACGAGCGAAAAATCAACGTGCATGCAGTAGGCCGCCGCGAAACACAGGTGCGATATGAAAAAGCTGAATCCTCCGACAGCAAACCCAACGGTGCCGAATATCAGCATGACATCGCCAAGCCAGCTCGTTGCCACTGCGGCAATGACGATATCAAGTGGCGTCTGAACCGTTGTAAGATACCATCCGAGCAGCGTGGGCAAAAGGAAAACCTTCGTCACGGCGCGCAAGATCTTGTCGCACCGCCAGCTTGCGTACAGGTGCACCGCGGAAAAGGCAGCAAATGCACCAAGAAATACATAATTCATTTAATCTCTCCCATCTATACCAGCAATACAATAACATACATTGCGTATTATTTCAACAAATATAAGACGTTGAAAACGGGAAGATTTTGTGATAAAATTGATAAAGCTGACGAGAGTCGAACCCATATCGTCTGTCAGTGCGCCCTTCCGGCTATTTTCGCCTTTTTTGTCTTGATGGGCGCCAGCCCACCTGCATCAAAGAAAGCCGAAAATATCTCGAAAAGCACAGCCGACAGATGCTTTGCAGTTTTGCCGGAGCAGATTTTTGCTCAGGCAAGACAAAGCACGAAGAGAATACTGTCGTATTGTCAAGTGCTTTAACGCAGCATGGGCTAAAATCTGCCCGTCAAAACCGATACGTGTTCGACTCTTGTCAGCTTAACCACCGCAAAGGACGGCTTTTTTTGATGAAAACTCCGCTAATGATGATAATAAATCCGGCCGCAGGCAAGGGCGGCTTCAAGAGGTCGCTGCCGGATGCGCTGCGGCTGCTGTCGGACGCAGGGTACGCCGTGAGCCTGTATTTCACCGAGTGCCGCGGCCACGCGACCGAGCTTGCCACGCAGTATGCCGGCGCGTTTCCGTATCTGCTCGTTCTGGGCGGCGACGGCACGCTTGCCGAGGCCATCGCCGGACTTATGCCGCTTGCAGAGCGTCCGAAGGTGGGCTATATTCCAATAGGCACGGCAAACGACGTTGCGCGCACCATCGGCCTGCCGAAAAACGACATTCTTGCCGGCGCACAGCATTTTATTGACGGCACGCCCCACGAATTTGACGAGGGCCGGCGCGACGGCGGATATTTCAACTATGTCGCGGCCTTCGGCGCGTTCACCGAGGTCAGCTACGCAACGCCGCAGGAGGCAAAAAAGCAGCTGGGCGAGGCGGCGTATCTGCTGGGCGCGGTCAAGAGCCTTTCAACTCTCAAAAGCCGCCATGTGACCGTTGAATACGACGACGGCTGCATCGAGGGCGAGTTTTTGTACGGCAGCATGTCAAACTCCTACTCCGTCGCCGGTCTGATCGACCTGCCGCGCGACGAGATAAAGCTCGGCGACGGGCTGCACGAGCTTGTGCTCGTAAAAAAACTGCCCAACGCGGCGGCCATGGCAAACCTTGCGGCAAAGGTGCTCAGCCACGATCTGAGCAGCGAGTACATCATCCTCAAGCACACGAAAAAGGCGCGCTTTATCTTCGACGAGCCGGAGAGCTGGACCTTCGACGGCGAAAACGGCGGCGCGCACAGCGATATAAGCTTTGAAAACTGTCCGCAGGCGATAACTCTGATTTATTAGAATTAATAAATCAGAGAATTAATAGTGAATGATGAATAATGAATAATTATTGTGTGCGCCTACGGCGCAGATTCTTAATTGCGCATTCACATTGTGCCAATACGGTTTTTGCGGTGTCCCGACCGGTGGGTGCCGACGAAAGCATAACACACTGATTTATTAATTTGTGTTTGCCTAACGGCAAATAATTAAAATAACACCTCATCCGTCACCAAAGGTGACACCTTCCCCTCAAGCTCCGCAAGGGGAAGGCAATTGGGTGCGGCGCAAAATTCAGCATCACACTCGCGTTACGCAAGGCAAACGCGGTTTCCTCCGCACCCTCGAACCGGGCAAGCGCAAAACGTAGCTTGCACTACTGGATCGCGTAGCATTCACGGTTTCCTCCGCAGTCCCGAACCGGGCACCAATATAAATGTATAGGAGCAGCGCTAAAGCGCCACTAAAAAGATGGATTATAGGAATTTTAGATTGAGCAAATTGAATACCGATGAGTTTCGGCATGTCAAGCTGCTGATATTCTGGCCGCTGTTCGGCATAATGTTCTCGTTCGTCGAGCGGTTTTACAATGTCGGCTCGTACTACGTCATGCACTGCGCGTTTGACGACGCCATACCATTCTGCGAATGGTTCCTTATACCATATCTGTTTTGGTTCGTGTACCTGATAGGCACATTGGTGTATACCTTCTTCTTCGACGTTCCGGCGTTTAAGCGGATGATGCGCTTTATCATCTGCACCTACACGATAACGATGGTCATTTACCTGCTGTTCCCGACATGCCAGAACCTGCGGCCGGAGGTGTTTCCGCGCGACAACGCGCTGACGCGGTTCATCGGCTGGTTCTATACCTTTGACACAAACACGAACGTCTGCCCGTCGATACACGTTCTCGGTTCGGTCGCGGCGATGTTCGGCCTGCTCGACTGCCGGAAGCTGCAAAAGCCGTGGGTCAAATTCACCGTATGCGTCATGGCGCTGCTCATCTGCGCATCCACGGTGTTCATGAAGCAGCACTCGATCCTCGACGTGCTCGCAGCCGTGCCGCTGTGCCTCCTCGGCCACTATCTGTGCTATCAGCGCGCAGACGAGCCGAGCACTGCCGCCGTGCATTAAAAAAGTCCGTCCCAAGAAGGCCGGCTGACACAAGAAAACACACGCCCAAAATGGCGGAGCAAGCACGAATGTCTTCGTTGCGACGGCTTGGTATACACAAAGTATGCCTGCGCCGCCGCGCCTTGACCTCGCACTTGCTCCGTCATTTTTGGTGCTTTGCAGTTTTGAAGCTGCGATTTTTGTTCTTGCAAGGACAAAGCCACAGAGCATTACTGACGTATTCTCAAGGCTTTGGACACCTCAGGGCGAAAAAGATCTTTTCAAAACCGTATGTTTTCTTGCGTCAACCGGCCTGGGGCGGATTTTTTGCTGTTATTTAAGCGTTATGCCGAGGAACGCGGCGCACTTGCCGTCGGCGCGGCGAGCGCCGAGAACAAAGCCCGTGTCGGTGCGCTTTTTGAATATCTTAAGCTCCTCGCCTTCCATGCAGGCGGTTATGTAGCGCGCCTCCATGGTCTTGACAGGCATGGACGCGACCTCGTCGGCGGTGAAGCAGTCGAGGAACGCACGGACATAGGCGACGTTATTCATATGGCGGCCTATATCAATACTTGATGTGCGCACGGTGAAGGTATAGACCTCATCGTCATCGGTAAACTCATCGCGGAAGCGGCAGAGCTTGCCGCCGCAGGCAACGTAGTCCTGAAATTCAAAGCCCTCGGGGAAGCCGAACTCGGAAAAGCGTACAAAGCCCGTTTCGCGGTTTAATACGACCCACTCGGTAAGCCCCTCGGCGATCTGCTTATCGCCGACAAAAATATCATAGCCTCGGTAGCCGCGCACGGCATTGGGCTTTGCAGGATTTACCCAAGTCGAAACGGTCAGCGTGTCCAAAAGATTCGCGTCGTTGTAAAAATCGATCTTCGAGTGCGTCGCCACCCAGTAGCAATCGCGCTCGGCAAGCGCCGCGGTGCCGTTGCCGATGGCCTCGGCGTGCAGGCTGGCGGCATTCTGGAACAGCAAAAACGCAGCAGGCGGCTGCATTTTCGGCTGCTTGCCGCACAGATCCGGCGTCAGCGGCTGAGTAAAAGAGAACTTCTTCATTTTTGTCCCTCCATGTAACCATACAAATGTACGATTATATTATACCACTCTCAGCGCAGCATGGAGTGAAGCGTTTGTTAATAAAAAATTAAAAAACTCTAAGGATTTCTCCTTAGAGTTTTTTGCATCTATAGGTGTTTACAGCGCAGCACCGAGCGCCTTGCACTTTGCAAGTGCCTGAGCATCCGGCTCGCCGTTGCAGATAACGCTTTCATGGACGAGGTTAATGCCGGCTGCGCGGCAGTCGTCCTCCCAGATCTGCATCCAGTCGCCGTCGCCCCAGCCGTAGGAGCCGAAAAGCACGACCTTTTTGCCGGCAAGGTGGCTCTTTACGCCATCGAACATAGGCTCGAATTCCGATTCCTCAAGCGCCTCTGCGCCCATTGCCGGGCAGCCGAAGGCTATTGCGTCAAACTCGTCGGCCTTTGCCGCAGAGAACTCAGACGCGGTGAAAAGCTCCGCGCCGGCCGCTTCGGCGACTGCCTTTGCCATGGCCTCGGTGTTGCCGGTGCCGCTCCAGTATACAACTGCTTTTTTCATGTTTAAATTCGTCCTTTCACTGTATGATCTCATCGAGAGCCTTGCCGCGGCTGCGGAGAGTGCAGCTCTCGAAGCTTTCAAACTTTTTTCTTGCCGCGTCCACGTCGCCGTATACCTTCCAGCAGCCGATGAGCTTGAAGCCGGAGGCCTGGTTTTCGATAAAGCCGCGCACATCCTCGGGCGGATAGCCGAGAAACAGGCCGACCTCGTGCGGAAAATCGGCATTGTTTCTGAGCCTGTCTATGAGGCAGCTCAGGCAGCTTTCGGCGCGGCTGCATTTGCCGTAGCCGCATTCGCGCAGAATATCCTGCGCAGCGCTGTCGGCAAGATCGCGCCGCAGCGCCTCGGGGCGATAGAGATATAAAAGCACGCGGCTTTGCATGAACCGCATGGGCACGATGCGCAGTCCCCTCGGAACGAGCACGGCATTTAGCCGCCGCAGCTCGGCCGTGACTTCTTCGCGGCTTTCGTACTCGGCGGAAAACATATTCGCGGTTTTAAGCCCCGCAAGCGTCGGTGCGCACTGCGAAACTACCAATTCGTCGCTCATTTTATCCTCCACACCACAATGCCGGGGCTTTGTGATGTCTCGTCAAAATTCTACACTATATCCTATCGTTTTACTGTGTATTTATTATGCCATAAAAAACGGAGCCTTATCCGCTCCAAAAGGAATGAACAAGGCTCCAAACAGACATATTTGATTTTGCTCTTTTCTGCCCCAATTTTAACGCCGCATGAGCGGAAAAGCACGTCACCCGTGGCTGTAGATTTTGCGTTCAGGCAAGGCAAACCCCGACGGGAATACTCTGTGTATTTCCGAGAGCTTCAACGAAGCCTGAGCGGAAAAGCGCGTCATCCGTGGCGATGGATTTTGCGTTCAGGCAAGGCAAACCCCGACGGGAATACTTTGTGTATCTCCAAGGGGTTTAACGAAGCACGAACACAGAAGTACGTCATCCGTGGCGATGGATTTTGCGTTCAGGCAAGGCAAACCCCGTCGGGAATACTCTGTGTATCTCCGAGAGCTTCAACGCATTACCAGCACAAAAGACGCGTCACCCGTGGCGATGGATTTTGCGTTCAGGCAAGGCAAACCCCGATGGGAATACTTTGTGTATTTCCAAGGGGTTTAACGATGCCTGAGCGGAAAAGACGCGTCACGGCAGCAGGTTGCGCATGCTGCGAAGCCCAATACCCAGTGTTGAGATGTTGTGCAGAAGGGCTGAGGTCGAGGGCGGAAGAACGCCGGCGACGCCGAGGACGATGAGTCCGGTGTTGAAGGAAATGATGAAGCGATAGTTTGCGTGGATGCGCTGCATGAGGCCGTCGGAAATGCGCTTGAGGGTGACGAGACTCTCAAGATCGTCCGAGCAGATGGTGACGTCGGCGATCTCGCGCGCGATGGCCGCGCCGTCGGACATTGCAATGCCTGCGTCGGCCTCGCTGAGCGCCGGCGAATCGTTCACGCCGTCGCCGATCATGATGACCTTGCGCCCCTTTTCGTGCTCGGCGCGGATGAACGCGGCCTTGTCCTCGGGCAGCACCTCGGCGTAGTATTCGTCAACGCCGGCATATTTTGCAACGGCAGCTGCGGTGCGCTCGCTGTCGCCGGTCATCATGACAAGCTTATCAAGCCCCAGCGCACGCAGGGAATCCATAACGCCACGCACCTCGCTGCGCAGGGGATCGGCGATGCAGATGACCGCCGCCAAAACGCCGCTTATCGCAAGGTAAAGGTGCGAATACTGCGTGGGGAGCGAGGCGAACTTATCCTGCTCATCATCCGGCACAGTGCAGCCCTCGTCCTCGAAAACGAAGTGGTGGCTGCCGAGGACGACCTTTTGGCCGTCAACGGTGCTGTGAATGCCGTGGGCAACGACGTATTCGACCTTGGAGTGGCGCTCGTCGTGGTTCAGACCGCGGCGGATCGCTTCGTTTACGACGGCGTTTGCTATCGAGTGCGGATAGTGCTCCTCAAGGCAGGCGGCGAGGCAGAGCATCTCGTCCTGCTCGTGTCCGCCGAAGGTTATGATATCGGCGACCTCGGGGCTTGCGTGGGTGAGCGTGCCGGTTTTGTCGAAAACGACGGTGTCGGCCTTGGCGATGGCCTCAAGGAACTTGCCGCCCTTGACGGAGATGCCGTTTGCGCCGCTCTCGCGCATGGCCGAAAGCACCGCTATCGGCATGGAAAGCTTCAGCGCGCAGGAGAAATCGACCATGAGTATGGCAAGCGCCTTGGTCGGGTTGCGCGTTATCAGCCAGGTCAGCGCCGTTGCGCCGAGGCTGTACGGTACGAGCCTGTCGGCAAGATGATACGCCTGCGACTCGGTGTCGCTCTTGAGCTTTTCCGAGTCCTCGATCATGTGAACGATCCTGTCGTAGCGGCCGCTGCCGAGGCTTTTTTCGACCCTTATGACGCACTCGCCCTCTTCGACGACCGTTCCGCCGTAGACATAGCTGCCGACCTCCTTGCGAACGGGCATGCTCTCGCCGGTCATGGACGACTGGTTTACCGCAGCAGAGCCGGAAATGAGCTTGCCGTCAAGCGGTATCATGCTGCCCATGCGCACGATGATATCGTCGCCGACATTGACATCTGAGATGTTTTTAAGCTCCTCGGTATCGCCGGACTTTACCCACACCTTGTCAACATTCAGGCTCATGGTGCGCGCAAGATCGTCAACGGACTTTTTGTGCGTCCACTCCTCGAGGATATCGCCGATCTTGAGCATGAACATTATTGACGACGCGGTGTCGGTATCGCCGCGCAGGACGGAAACGGTTATGGCCGTTGCGTCCAGAACGGCAACGTCAAGCCGCTTATGCCACAGCGATTTTACGCCGCGCGCAAAATACTGCGAGCATTTTGCAACGCAGATAGCTGCGCGCCACGGTACAGGCAGGAATGCCTGTTTAAGCACCCTGCGCAGCACGACGCCGGCGAGCTTATCCTGATATTCGCGGTTTAGCTCGCGGCCGGTGGGCTTGGGTTCGGTTATGCCGCAGGTTTCAAACGAAAAGCCTGCAAGCGCCGAAACGATGGCTGTGCGGTCGGAGTATTCAACGACAACGTCGCAGTTGCGGTCGAACACCTTGACGCTTTTGACTCCGGCGACAGCGCCGAGGTATTCCTCAACGATGTCGGCCTGCTTGAGGCTCATGCGCGGCATGGAAAGACGCACGCGCATTCTGCCGTCAATTTCGCTGAGAATTCTGCATTTCATTTTACTCTGCCTCGGTTGCTTCGATAACTGCCGCAGCCTCTTCCTCTGCGCGGCGCTCGTTGATGTTCTTTGCTCCTGCATAGATATCCTGGCAATCGCAGCGGATATCGTCGGCAGTCTGCATTACGCAGTCCTTTGCGCGAAGAACGGCGGCGGTGACGTGGGTGTACAGGGTCTTTGCGTCACGGCTTCTGAGGATCTTGATGCCGGCAGTGCCGAACAGCACGCCGTAGCCGAACATTTTTGCGGTGTCTTCAATGTGGAACTTCATGATTTTTTGTCTCCTTTTATCTATTATTTGCAGCTCACCCGGCGTTGCGGTACTCGGTCGGACTCATGCCGACGGTATCGCGGAACGCCTTGGCAAACTTGCTGCCGTTATCATAGCCGTAACGCCCGGCTATCTCCATGATGCTCATTTCCGAGCGCCGGAGATCGGCCGCGGCGCACTGCATTTTCTGTGCGCGGATGTAGGAATAAACGGACTCGCCGTAAACCGCGCGGAAGCAGGACTTCAGCGCCGACTGCGACATGTGGAAGCTGTTTGACAGCTCCTCGAGCGTTATGCGCCTGTCCATATTCGCGGAAAGATACGCGCCGATGCGCTTTGCAAGCTCGACCTGCGTGTTGGATATCCTGCGCTCGGCAAGGGCGGAGCTGTCCAGCTCCATTGCGCTCAAAAACAGCAGAAGCTCAAGGATCTTGACCTTGAAATAGCCCTTGCGTATGCTCTCGGGCACACTGTAAAGCTCGGAGAAGATGTGCTCAATGGCCTGCGACGAGCGCGCGACAAAGCACTGCCCCTGCGGGCAGAATTTTTCGCGCAGCGCATCCGGCTGAACGTTGACGTCGGCCAGAAAGCAGGACAGGCAGCGCGGCGCGTCCTTACCGTTTATGCGGATCGTCACGCCCTCGTAGCTCCCGGTCGGGAAGCTTGAATGGGATATCGCCCCGTCGGATAGGCTTATTGACAGGTCGCCCGGCGCGAGGTAGAAAAAGTCCGCACCGATCCTGCACTCCATGCGCCCCGAGCGACAGTGGTGGATCTCAAGCAGCGTCTTATCCTCCTCGGGTCGGAAATCGTGCTCATAAAGGCTTATATCGTTGTAAATAAGCTCGATGCCGGGAAAAACGTTGTAGCTTGTTACGCTGTAGCTGCCATCGGCGCCGGAATATGCTTCAGTTTTGCTTTGCATCGTGGAAATCCGCTTTCATAAGAGTGTAAACACCAAGATCGTTTATTGCCTTGCGCAGGGTGTCCTCATCGACGGGGGCTTTCATGAGAACATCCACCCGGCCCGCGCCGGAGCTTGCCTTTGCCCAAACGCCGCCGATGGCATTGAGGGCGTTTTCAACGCGCGTTTCGCAGGCTGCGCACATCATGCCGTCAACGGTGAGGGTCGCAGCGTAGGGATAGTGCGCCTTGTTTTTATCCGCGACCTTAACCTTTTTGGCCGTATCGCCGCCCGCTCCGCAGCAGCCGGCCGCGAGCTTTTTTGCGTAGCTTTTGATCACAAGCACGGCAAAAGCTATGAGAATAATACCGAAAATAACGTATTGCATAAATATCACTCCATATTCTTCAGTGCCTGCGCCAAGGGGATCCTTCCAAGGCGTTTTGTTTGTATAAGATGAACGATGAAATATGTCGCCGCGCCGAGGCCGAGCATCTCCGGCCATATCCACGGCGCGATATAGAACGAAAGCCAGCCGCTCATTTCGTGCATGTAGTAGTAAAACAGCCACTTCATGACGAGCGCCGAGATCGGGATCGTCACGATGAGCGACACGCCGACGGCGATGGCCGTTGCCGAGTTATAAAGCGAGCTTATCTCGCGCGGCGTGTAGCCGAGGATCTTGAGCATGGATATGCTCTGCGCGTTTTTCTCGATTATCATTTTCGAGAGCAGATACACCAAAAGCATATACAGCGCAAGCGAAAATCCGCACATGAGGGGGAACATGAGTCCCATAGAATCGGTCAGCTGATCGGCGATAACGGTGAGATCGTGCTCGGTTATGACGGTGGACACGGCCTCGGGGTCGAGGTCTGTGAGCCTTTCGTTTGAAAAATAGCCGTTAAAAAAGCGCAGATCGAGGTCAAAGGTCTCGTTAAAGCTCGTTTTGTCCATGAAAACGGCAAGCCCGGCGGCGTAGTCGGCGGTGCCGAACACGTTGAAGGTGTACTCCTTATCGCCGTATTTTTCGTGCAGCGTTATCTTATCGCCGACGGAGAGGCCGTACTTTTCCAAAAAGCCCTCGGATACGAGGATATTATCCCTGTGCGCCGGGAGATAAGAAAAATCGGCATATTTTGAGTCTGCCTTTATGCCGTAAACGCTGATCTCCTCATTGTCGCCGTATTCAAGCGAGGCGATGCAGAAGGACTCTGCGCTTTCGTTTTCCGTCAGCGTCGGGGTCTTGAGGATATACTGATAGTCGGCAAGCTTTGTTTCGAGCACCTCGGTCTTGAAGTTATCCAGCACCGGCGGCATGATAAGGCCGAACAGCAGCAGGATATTTGCAAACAGGATGCCGATAAACAGCGTTATGTAGGCGCTGCGGTTTTGCAGAATGACTCTCTTGCGGAAGCGCTCGGTTATGCTGCCGGCCTTGAGGCGCGGAACGAACTGCTTTTTGCGCACGCGCAGGTCATGGCGCAGGAAGCTCTGCACCGGCAGGCGCATCACGCGCCAAAGCACGAGATAAACCGTCAGCGCGATGAGGACGCAGGGAACGAGCGTTGTTTTCACAAACGCCTCGGCGTTCCAGACGGTAACGTAGGTCGGAAGCGAGTAGCTGTGGTAATACATCGCCGCGCACACATCTTTAAACACCGTGTAGCCGAGCACGTTGCCGATAACGGCGGCTATGAGCGTGACTATAACGGGCATGGCCATGTAGTGTCGGATAAGCTCACCTCTTGTGTAGCCCGAGGCAAGCAGCGTTCCGACAGTGCCGGACTCCTGCTCGATCGTCGAGCGCGTGGTTATCGCAAACACAAAGCCGAGAATGACGATCACGACATACAGAAGAGTTGTCATCATTGCCTTATCGCTGCCCATATCCTCGCCGGTGAAGCTTATCGCCTGATTTTCGCTTCTCTCGACGATATCGCTTATGCCGCAGTCGGCGGCGAGAATTTTGCCAAGCTCGTCGGACTTATCGCGGCACTGCTCATCGCTGAGCGTTTTGTCGTTATTGAGCCATGCGTAGCACAGGTGAATGTTTTCGTCAATTTCGTCGAATGTCTCGGGCGTCACGACGGCGACGCAGAATTTGTTCGCGTCGAGCATCATGTCGGTGTTGTTTTTAAACAGCGCCGAATAGTCCGACAGCGCGACGGCGCCCGTTATTTTAAGCCCGGCAAGCTCATCACCGATCGTAAGGCCGTTATTTTCAAGATACAGCCTGTCGGCCGCTATCTCGCCTTTACTCTCGGGCAGGCGGCCTTCGAGCACATCGGCCCTGTTTACCTCGCTGCGGTTTTTGAAAATGCGCACGGTGTTTTCGTTATTGAGCGTTGCTTCCTTGTAAAAAAGCTCATACACCGAAACTCCGGCAGCTTCAAGCTTTGCTTTCGTCTCGTCCGGCAGCTTATCCTCAAGGATGAAGTGGCCGCTTTCGATATTGTATTTTTCAAAGCTCTCGTCATATGCCCTGACCATGCTGCCGTCGGCGACGAGAAAGCCCGAGATAAAGCCCGTTGTGAGCATCAAAAACAGAAACAGGGCGATGTATTTGCCGATATCCTGCCGCAGCTCGCGCAGCAGACGGCGGCTGAGTGGATTTTTCAAGCGTCCGCGCCCCCTTACCAGTCGAGCTGCATTGCACTGAGCTTCTCGGCGTTTAGCTCATCCGAGCGTATCATACCGTCGCGCAGGCGGATAACGCGGTCGGCCATGCGCTTTATGGCGTCGTTATGCGTGACAAGGATAACGGTGTTTCCGTATTTTTTGTTCACGCGCTCAATGAGATCGAGTATCTCCTTGGAGGTTTTGTAGTCAAGCGCGCCCGTCGGCTCGTCGCACAGCAGGATGTCGGGGTTTTTGATTATCGCCCTGCCGATGGCCGTTCGCTGCTGCTGGCCGCCGGAAAGCTGCGAGGGCACCTTGTCACGGTGCTCCCACAGGCCGAGCGTTTTGAGGATATCCTCCGTCGGCAGGGGCTTATCGGCAAGATACGCACCGACCTCGATGTTTTCCTTGACCGTCAGGTTCGGGATGAGGTTATACGACTGGAAAACATAGCCCAGGTGCTTGCGGCGATACAGCGAAAGCTCCCTTTGGCTCATCGCGGCGATCTTCTGTCCGCCGATGCCGATGCTGCCCGAGTCGGCCGTTTCGATGCCGCCGATTATATTCAGAAGCGTCGATTTGCCGGAGCCGGACGGCCCCAGCAAGACGCATATGTGTCCTTTTTCAATGCCGCAGCTTATGCCGCGGAGAACCTCGCAGCGGCTGTCTCCGCTGCCGAAGGATTTGTGAAGATCACGGATCTCAAGATACATTAAGTGTCCCTTCCGCGCCGCATCGGGCGCACAGCTCCTCGAGCACCTGCTCGTCAAGTTCCGCCACAAGGGCGCACGCTGCATTCTTTATGTCTGCCGCAGGCGGCAGGGTGCGCGCGAGCGTCGCGGCGACTGCGCTGTAATAGCGCCGGCACTGCTGCGTAAGCTCAACTCCGTAGCCTGTCAGGTGCGCTATGCCAAGCTCATCCTTCGTCAGGATCTCGGCGTCTTTTAAATTGTTGAGCATCGTGTGCGCGCTCGGTTTTTTGATGTTGAGATATCGCGCAACGTCGGTCGTCCTTATTCCGCTGGCGCCTTTGAGCGCATCGAGGGCGAGAAGATATCGAACCACCGAGGCGGAAACCGCAAGCTTGGGGTTAGTCATTGCTTACTCCTGTTTGTAAAACCGGGAGGTGCATAATGGGGAAAGAATGCACCTCCCGTCAGAATTTTAGGTGTTCTGATGCTTCAGGTTTTTAACATCCCTGAGGGCGCTGCCGCCGCAGCCGGAGCCGCCGTGGCATTTTCCGGCCATGGCACAGGCTCCGCAGCCGCCGCATTTTGCGCCGCAGGAGGATATGCCTGCCTTCTTATCCCTGACGATCGACCGGATTATGAGCGCCACGATGACGATAAGTCCGATGGTTATCAGTATAGTTCCGATATTTTCAGCCAACCATTCCAGCATTGCTTATTCCTCCTTTGAAAATTATTCGTTAAGTTATGTTGCTTATTTTACGCTTGCAGTGGCTTCCTTGGTGTTGAGGGTCTCGGCTTCCTTGTAGGGACGGAAGAGCATGTAGATCATAAGTGCCAGGATCGCGATTGCGAAGATCAGGCCGATGACGTTGGTCTTGCCGACGAAAACGCTGCCGAACTGATTGATCATCAGGGCGATGCAGTAAGCAAAGCCGCACTGATAGCCGATGGCAAACCAGGTCCAGCCACGGTTGTTCATCTCGCGCTTGATAGCGCCGATCGCTGCAAAGCAGGGAGCGCACAGGAGGTTGAACACCAGGAAGGAGTATGCGGTTATGCCGGTGAAGGCTGCTGCGATGTTCTGGTAAACGGTGCCGTCGCCGCCGCCGTAGAGGATGCCGAGAGTGCCGACGATGTTCTCCTTTGCGACAAGGCCGGTGATGGATGCGACGGTTGCCTGCCAGTTGCCCCAGCCGAGCGGGCTGAAGATCCAGGCGATCGCGTTGCCGATCTTTGCGAGGATGGAGGAGTCGATCTGATCCTCGGTGAGCATCTGGAACGTGCCGTCAACCCAGCCGAAGTAGGTGGTGAACCATACGAAGATGGTCGAGAGCAGGATGATGGTGCCTGCCTTCTTGATGAAGGACCAGCCGCGCTCCCACATGGAGCGGAGAACGTTGCCGAGGGTGGGCATATGGTATGCCGGAAGCTCCATAACGAAGGGAGCCGGGTCGCCTGCAAAGCGTCTGGTCTTCTTGAGCATGATGCCCGAGCAGATGATAGCCGCCATGCCGATGAAGTATGCGGAGGTGGATACCCATGCGCTGCCGCCGAACAGTGCGCCGGCGATCATTGCGATGAACGGAACCTTTGCGCCGCAGGGGATGAAGGTCGTGGTCATGATCGTCATGCGGCGGTCACGCTCGTTTTCGATGGTACGGGAAGCCATGACACCCGGAACGCCGCAGCCGACGCCGATGAGCATGGGGATGAAACTCTTGCCGGAGAGGCCGAACTTGCGGAACACACGGTCAAGAACGAAGGCGATACGCGCCATGTAGCCGCAGGCCTCGAGGAAGGCGAGCATGAGGAACAGGACGAGCATCTGGGGAACGAAGCCGAGGACCGCGCCGACACCGGCTACGATACCGTCGTTGATAAGGCCGCTGAGCCAGGGTGCTGCGTTTGCTGCGTCAAGGCCGTCGCCGACGAGAACGGGGATGCCCGGTACCCAAACGCCGTAATCAGCAGGATCGGGAGCGTCAAAGCCGTTTTCCTCGAGGTAGGCAACTGCATCAACATAGGTCATCTGGACAACGTCGTCCATCTTGTCAGCGCCTTCGGGAAGTGCGTCATAATAAGCAGTCATGGTGTTGATCGCGAGGGTCTCTTCATCCTCGACGTCAACGGTTGCGGTCTTGTCGGTGGTCTGGAGAGCCTTCATATCGGCAAGCAGTGCGTCTGCGTCGAAGTCGTCTGCTTCAACGTCAACGTCCTCGCCGAGGAACGCGCTGACTGCCTGGATAGCTGCGGTGTATTCGTCGTTCGTGTCGTTATAGTCGGCAGAGCCGATGCCCAGCAGATGCCAGCCGTCGCCGAACACGCCGTCGTTTGCCCAGTCGGTAGCCGGTGCGCCGACGGCGACCATTGCGACCCAGTAGACAAAGAACATTACCAGCGCGAAGATCGGCAGGCCCAGCCAACGGTTGGTGACGATCTTATCTATCTTGTCGGAAGCGGTGAGCTTGCCGGCGTTTTTCTTCTTGTAGCATGCCTTGATGATGGATGCTATGTAGAGGTAGCGCTCGTTGGTGATGATGCTCTCGGCATCGTCGTCAAGCTCATCCTCGGCGGCCTTAATGTCCGCGTCGATGTGCTGCATGATCTCGGGCTTGATGGCGAGCTTTGCAAGCACCTTGTCATCGTGCTCGAAGATCTTGATTGCGTACCAGCGCTGCTGCTCTTCGGGCAGCTCGTGCAGGACGGCCTCCTCGATGTGAGCGATAGCGTGCTCGACAACGCCGGAGAACGAGTGCATGGGGATGGTCTTGCCGTTTTTCGCGGCATCGACCGCAGCCGCAGCGGCCTCGGAAACGCCGTCGCCCTTGAGCGCGGAGATCTCCATGACCTTGCAGCCGAGCTGACGGGACAGCTCCTTGATGTTTATAACGTCGCCGTTCTTGCGCACGATATCCATCATGTTGACCGCAACGACAACGGGGATGCCAAGCTCGGTGAGCTGAGTCGTCAGATAAAGGTTACGCTCGAGGTTGGTGCCGTCGATGATGTTGAGTATCGCATCGGGGCGCTCGCCGAGCAGGAAGTTACGCGCGACGACCTCCTCAAGGGTGTACGGGGAAAGCGAGTAGATACCCGGAAGGTCAACGACCGTTACGCCGTCAAACTTTTTGAGCTTGCCTTCCTTTTTCTCAACGGTGACGCCGGGCCAGTTGCCGACGAACTGGTTCGAGCCGGTCAGCGCGTTGAACAGTGTGGTCTTACCACAGTTCGGGTTGCCCGCAAGGGCAATTTTGATGTTCTTTTCCATTATTCCACCTCGATCTTTTCTGCATCTGCCTTGCGCAGAGAAAGCTCATAGCCGCGGACGGTGAGCTCAATGGGATCGCCCAGGGGAGCGACCTTGCGGACATAGACCTCGGCGCCCTTGGTAATTCCCATGTCCATGATGCGGCGCTTTATCGCGCCCTCGCCATGGAGCTTCTTGACGGTCACGGTCTCGCCGATCTTAACGTCTCTCAGAGTCTTCATGTTTCTGCTCCTCACACATATATTTTCTGAGCCATTTCCGCGCTTATTGCGATCCTGGCTTCTTTTACCTTGACGATTACATTCTCGCCAACGGCAGTTAACACTTTTACATCGCACCCGACAACAAAGCCGAGGTTTTCGAGGTGCTTCTTCACCTCAGGCTTGCCGGCGATACGCTGGATGGTGTTATCCTCGCCGACTGCCGCTAATGTTAAAGGCATCATTCTATATCCTTTCTCCTTTTTGATTAGCGTCTGCTAACCGTGGGGCCAAACTAAAGTTAGCTCTCGCTAACTGCCATGAATAATAGCACTTATTTTGCCATTGTCAAGCCCCTGTCACAAGGTTTGGTGACTTGCACAATTAGTTAGCGTCTGCTAACCGCCAAAATTGTGCATAATATCCCACCCGTCTTGTAGGGATTAAGTATTTCCTTGAATTTATTTAAGTGTTGTGTTATATTTTATATTGTATTATTCTAAGCATTGGAGAAGAGCAAATGAATTTGCAGGAATCGGGCGAAATGTATCTTGAAACGATCTACGTTTTGTCCCAAAAATATAAGGATGTGCGCGCGATAGACGTCGGCGAGTACATGGGCTATTCCAAGCCGAGCGTCAGCCGCGCGGTCGGGCTGCTCAAAAGCGGCGGCTATCTCGTTTCCGACGAGATGGGGCATCTGAGCCTCACCGAGTCCGGCGTCGAGGTCGCCGCGAAGATCTATGAGCGCCACACGCTGCTGACCCGATATCTCGAGATGCTCGGCGTCAGCGCCGAGACCGCGGCCGAGGATGCGTGCAAGATGGAACACATTATAAGCGACGAGTCGTTCCACGCAATAAAGGAGCATGTCTCGGCAATGGAAAAAATGCGCCCGGCGGAGTAACTTCGCCCGTTTGGAGCAGGAGAGAGCCGTTTTGGAGCTGAAATCCTATCACGGAAGTAGTAAATTAAAATCACAAAAAGCCTCCATCAATATGTGATAAGCCCCCGGCGGCGGTTCAGGACGCCGTCGGGAAAAATCAACACAGTGCGAGCTTTTGTTCACATCTACACCTCTCTTCTTTAATTATGGAAAAAACACGAACGACCATAGTCGTTCGTGTTTTTTTAGTGGCGCATTGGGGCACCTATGGATACGGTTATTGCGGTAGCCCGGTGTCGAAGGTACCGATGAAACCGGAAAACTGCCGCCACACATTAGTGCAGCATTAAATTCTGCACCGCACTCGCAGGGGCGAGCAATGCTCGCCCGTTTGTTATGGTTTCCACCGTACTCACCGGTCGGGCTGACGCAAAAACTGTATCTGTACAATGTAAAAGCGCCTCTAAAAAAGCGGATTTATCCGTTCCGCTTTTTACAGGATGCGCAGAAGCTCATCATATGTGCAGTTATAGATGTCCTTTAGCTCGTCGAGGACGGAAATTCGGACGTTAAGCTCGCCCGACTCGTACTTTGCGTAGGTCGTGCGGCCAATGTCGCAGCCGCGCCGCTGAAGCTCGGCGCACAGCTTCTCCTGCGACAGGCCGTTAGCACAGCGCAATCTGCGCAAATTCTCTCCGATGTTGCGGTCGCGCCGCAGTTTTTGTTCCATCACATATCCCCCGATCCAGTGGCTTTTGACCAATATTGGTTGCAACTGAACAGAGTTTATGCTAAACTGTAAGCAAATATTGACCGCTATACTGGTCAATTAATGTGAGGGGATGACTTTTTTGGCAGATTACAAGACGATGTATTGCCGACTGTGTCGTGCAGCCGACGATGCTGTCAGCATGATCGAGGACGATGCGCAGAATGCCGAAGCTGCGGCTGCACTGCTGCGTGAGGCTTTGCTCGATGCCGAGGAGCTGTTTTTAGAGGCGAATTGACGAGCCGCCTTTTGCCTTCCCCTTGCGGAGCTTGAGGGGAAGGTGTCACCTTGGTGACGGATGAGGTGTGATTAAATCTGCGGTGCTAACCGCCACATTATTGAACCGGGCGAGCAATGCTCGCCCCTACGGCTATGGATTTTAGTTCCGGCAAAGTCGGTACAAACGGAACGGATAAATCCGTTCCCTACAGCTATGGATTTTGGTACAGGCAAAACCGATACATATGGAAACAATGTAGCGCCTGCGGCGCGGATATAATTACACCTCATCTGCCGCAAGCGGCATCTTCCCCTCAAGCTCCGCAAGGGGAAGACAATGGGGTGCAGCCTAATTTTGCACTAATATAGCACAACCTTGCGTAGCGCGAGAGTTTCACGGTTTTGTCGGTAACTTCGATACCGGGACACCGCAATAACCGTATCCGTAGCTGCGTCAATGCGCCACTAAAAAAGTGGAGGGGTAGTAGTGGGCGAGGATCTCGCGATAGTCGGAGCCGGAGCGCGCCATGGCGTTCGCGCCGTACTGGCTCATGCCGACGCCGTGGCCGTAGCCGTGGACGGTGAAGGTGAAGCTGCCGTCGGCGTGGGTAAGCTCAAAATCGGTCGAGCGCAGCTTGAACAGCGAGCGCAGCTCGCTGCCGGTGAACGAAACGCCGCCGATAACAATGCTCGCGACCCTGCCGGATGCCGTGCGGGTAGTCTCGCCGAGCCAGGAGCCGGCGTCGCCGGTCATGTCCGCCTCGGGCTTGAGATATAGTATCGTGTCGCGGAAATCGAGGTCGGAGTTCACAACGGTGCTTTGGAAATTCGGCACGGAGTCGCCGGTTTCGGGCGAGGAAACGCTTTTGAGATACGGCACATCCGACCAGATCGCCCCGGCATCCTCGGTCGCGCCGTCGGAGGAGGAGTGAAACGCCGCGAGCGCCGGCTTTCCGTCATAGCTGAGGTATTCGCCGTCGGTCGCCTTGACCGCGGCGCTTATTTTTTCGCTGTACTGCGCGTACTTGTCCCCCCAGTTCGACTTGAGCTGCTCGGGGCTTAGATACGCCTGGCAGCAGGCTGAATCGGTGCAGATGTCCGCGCCCTCGTGCTTTGGCGAGGCCAGCGCGCGCTGGAGATAGCTGCGCGCCGCGACCGACTGCGCCTTGAGCGCCTCCGGCTCGAACGACACGGGCATCTCGGCGGCGACAACGCCCGTGAGATAGTCAAAAACGCCGATCTCGACGACGGTATCGCCCGAGAGCAGGCGTATGCTCCGGCTCTCGTCGGGCTTTAACTTCTCGGCGGCCTTGTCCGGCGCTGAGTCCGGCTGCGGCGCTGCATCCCGAACGGGAAAAAGCCGCGGCAGAGCCATGACGATAAGCGTCATGAAAAGCGCGGCACAGACTATTCTTTTCATCCGGCATCACCCTTTCATCTTGACTGTTTGAGAAAATGAGTATAAAATCAATATTGATACAAATTTATTCTAACAGGATTGATACTATGCTTAAAAACAACAAAAAGGCCGGCGACGCACTTATAATGCTGTGCTACACATGTGCGTTCGGCGCGTTCGGCGCGTTCTTCCGATGGCTGCAAATGCAGGTCGCGCGCGATACGGAAACGGGCTTGATAAACCCGAGCATTCTCAACATTCTGCTGCCGCTTCTGCTCGTCGCTGCCGCCGTTGTGCTGTGGCTGCGGTCAAAGAAGCTCACCGATGACGAGACCGTGTTCCCGACCGGGATGAGCGAGGCTCTGCGCGGCCTTTCTCTACTATATATAATATTCGCGTGGATCATCGCGGCGCTCGCCGTGCTCGGCGGCATCCTGACCATTGCCGAGACCTCGCTTGACAATCTGCGATCGATGTATGTCATCATCGCCGCCCTCGCGATGCTCAGCGGTCTGAGCTTTCCGCTCATATGCAGCGCCTCGCGCAGCCACTATTCGCCGAGCCTCGTGAGCGTTTTCATGGCGCTGCCCATCCTGATGTACTGCGTGTGGCTCATCGCAAGCTACCGCGCAAACGCAAACAATCCCAACGTCTGGATGTTCGCGATCGAGATCATCGCCGTATGCTGCGCCATCCTCGCGCTGTTTTACGTCGCAGGCTACGCCTTCGGCAGGCCCGATCCGAAAAAGGCCTGCTACATGAGCCTTCTGGGCGCGTTCATGTGCATAACAACGCTGGCCGACAGCCGCTATATGGGCCTTGAGCTTATCATCCTCGCAACGGCCGGCATGCTGCTGATGTACAGCTGGCTCATCATCAAAAACCGCTGCGCAAAGGACGAGCTTCCGCCCGAGCCGGAAAAGGCCGCGCAGCCCGAGCCAGAGGAGCCGGACGCGGCAGATGAGGCCGAGGACACCGTCATTGAGCCCACGCCCGACGAGGTCTCGCCCGAGCCGACCATCGAAGCGCCGACGCGCGGAACCAAGTCGCCGTCTGCCGACGACGAGGTTGAAAAGATACTGAACGAATATAAAAAGTGATCATTAAAGCAGGTATTAATTTTTTTAATACCTGCTTTAATGATTTGATTGGGCTTGTGGGTAAATTTCATGTGAAATACTATGTGATTTGATTGACAAAAAGGCGTGTTTTTGTATAATTATTTTTGGAAAAATAGAAGTATAATCGGAGGATGACCCTATGAGAGGAATGGAGACCGGCAAAACACGAATAAGGCACGAGGTTTTCACGGAAATCGCGCGCATGGCATACGAGGGAGGAGACTACGCGCAGAAGCTTGAAGAGCTGCCGTACAAGATCTGTCCGGGCGACCCAGACGAGATAGGCCCGTTCAGAAACAATCTGCTTATCGAGCGTGCAGTTGTCGGCGAAAGGCTGCGCCTTGCAATGGGTCTGCCGATGCGCAAGCTCGGCGTACACAACAATATTTCCGACAGCGTCGAGGAGACCGTCATTGCCGAGAAGTATTACGAGCCTCCGCTGATAAACGTCATCAAATTCGCGTGCAACCGCTGCCCGGATAACATCATCAAGGTCACAAACGGCTGCCAGGGCTGCATCGAGCACCCCTGCATCGAGATCTGCCCCAAAAAGGCCATCAGCAAGGTCAACGGCCACGCGCATATCGACACCGAAAAGTGCGTCCGCTGCGGCAGATGCATGGACGCGTGCTCGTTCTCGGCGATCATCCGCCAGGAGCGCCCCTGCAAGAAGGCCTGCGGCATTGCGGCCATCGGCAAGGACGAGCTTGGCCGCGCGGCGATAGATTATAAAAAATGCACCTCCTGCGGACAGTGCCTTGTCAACTGCCCCTTCGGTGCAATAAGCGATAAAAGCCAGATATTCCAGACCATTATGGCGATAAAAAGCGGCGTGCCCGTCTATGTCGTGCTCGCGCCGGCCTTCGTCGGCCAGTTCGGCCCCGACGCAACGCCCGAGAAGATGACCGCATCCTTCAAGCGCCTTGGCTTCACCGATGTTTACGAAGCCGCCATCGGCGCGGATCTGTGCGTCATCGAAGAGGCCGCGGACTTCCTTGAGGAGGTTCCGGCCAAGCACCGCTTCATGGTCACCTCCTGCTGCCCCTCGTGGAGCGACATGGTCAAGAAAATGTTCCCCGACATGGCCGAGAACATATCCGTCGCGATGACGCCCATGGTGCTCACCGCGCGCTTTGTAAAGAAAACCCACCCCGGCTGCAAGGTCGTTTTTGTCGGCCCCTGCGACGCGAAGAAGCTCGAGGCCAGCCGCCGCACCGTGCGCAGCGATGTTGACTTCGTCCTCACCTTTGAGGAGGTGCTCGGCATGTTCGCCGCCAAGGGCGTGGATAAGGAGTGCATCCCGGCCGAGGAGGCGCAGACGCTTTCCCAGGCAGGCTCGGACGCGCGCAAGTTCGCCGTTTCCGGCGGCGTTGCGCAGGCGGTCGTCAACGCTATCAAGTCCATCGACCCGACGCGCGAGGTCAAGATCGCAAAGGCCACCGGCCTGCACGAGTGCCGCAAGCTGCTGATGATGGCGCGCGACGGCAAGTATGACGGCTACCTGCTCGAGGGTATGGCGTGCCCGGGCGGCTGCGTCGCCGGCGCCGGTACGCTCCAGCCGATCGACAAGTCCACACGCGCGGTCGCAAAGTTCGCCGACTGTGCCGAGTACAGCTGCGCCTACGATACGCAGTATAAGGACTTCCTCCCCCTCATCGAAGAAAAGACTATTTAGAGGCGAATTGACGCAGTCACGGATACGCATATTGCGGCTGCCCGGTGTCGAAGCTACCGACAAAACCGGGAAACTGCCACGCCAAATGAGAGCGGCGCCGCGTTTGCGGTCGCCCGGTTCGGGACAATGGCGGAAACTGTGGTTGCCTCGCGCTACATTAGTGCTGTGCTAAGTTTTTGCGCCGCACCACATTGGCTCTCCTGCCAATGTGGTGCGGCGCGAAATTCAGCAACGCACTGCTGGGTTGCGTAGCACCCACGGTTTATTCCAACGTCCCGAACCGGGCTACCAGAGATATATGTATCCGTAGCTGCGTCAATGCGTCTCTAAAAATCTCCTCCGGCAATGGAGGAGACAGCGTTTAATTCTTCATTTATTCTTTCCCCGGGATGGTGAAAATGCCGGATTCGACAAGCTCCTTGAGGCCCTTATGCGACTCATACATGACGAGAAGCCGGCTCTCGATCACCGCCCACTTTTCCTCGATCTCGGCATCGGCAGCCGCCAAACGCTTGCTCGCAACATCCTCTGCCTCGGCTATTATCTGCTCTGCCTGCTTCTGAACATCGGAAAAAGCAGCCTCGGCCTGCTCGTCGCGCTTTTTCATGTTCTCAAGATATGTATCGACCGTGAGCTGCGCCGCTTCAAACAAACCGCTGACCTTTGCGGCAGCCTCGGCAAGATTGCCGCTCTCGCTTACCTTGATCTCATATCCGTCGAGCTTCGCCTGAAGCTCCGCTACCTGAGATTTAAGCTTTTCGATCTCCTGCTCCTGATCGTGCATGACCATCATCATTTCGTTCTTTGAAAGATTCATCGATTCGTTTCTCATAGTTCCTCTCCTTAGCTATAAAATGTCATTACCATCGGTTAACATGATATCATCCAAAGCATCACATTTCAACACAAATGTATCAAAAAGGCGCGGCTAAAAGCCGCGCCTTAAACCATGCTTTATTTTGCCGTGATCCCTTTGCTGAACGCGCGGAACATGAATGCCGCGACTTCACAGCGGGTGCAGGTCGCACCGGGCGCAAACTGCGTTGCCGTTTTGCCGGTGGTAACGCCGTTTTCAACGGCCCAAAGCACCGCTTTGTAGTAGAATGCGTTTGCATCCACATCACTGAAGCTGCAGCTCATATTCTTGGGTGCAGGCTCGCCGGCATAGCGCCAGAGGAAGGTGACAAACTGGGCGCGCGTAACGGTTGCGTTCGGCGAGAAGTGCGTAGCGTCCGTGCCCTTGGTTATGCCGTTTTCAACAGCCCAGAGGATAGCGTCATAGCAGTATGCATAGGAATTGGTCTTCGGAACATCCGAAAACTGCTTTACGCTGCCGCTCGGCTCGGGTCTGCCGGCTGCGCGCCAGAGGAAGGTCACGACCTGTGCACGTGTGCACGATGCTTTGGGTGCAAAGTGGCTTTCATCCTTGCCGTTAGTTACCTGCGGTGTGTTGTAGTATGCCCACATAACGGCACTGTAGAACCAGTCGGTTCCGTTTACATCATAAAACGGATTTGAAAAGCGCATGTTGCACTTTTCGCACACGCCGTACTTGATAATATGTCCGGTCTTTACGGTCTCGTTATCCGTATAGCTGTCCTTGCAGCCGGAGCAGGTGTGCTTCGTATATCCGTTCTGGGTGCAGGTCGGTGCGACCACAACGGCGTCGTATCTGTGAGCGCCCAGCTCACCGTAGGCATCGCCGCATTCGTCGCAGACGGCCTTTTCGGTGCAGGTGGCAGTTCCGCCGGTGTGGGCGGTCTTGCGGCTGAGCTCATACCACTTTTCGTTTATCTCAAAGCCCGCCGAGCTCAGCTCGTCTCTGAGATCCTCCAGCGTCTTTCCGCAGCGCTGGCAGCCGAGCCAATGATATGTATCGTCACTGCAATGGTCAATATCCTTGATCTTTATCATTCCGATGATATGATCGAGGTCAAACGTGCCGTCGCGGATCATCTGGACGATCTGCGGCGTGCTCAGGCCGATGGTCTTGGCAAGCAGCTTCAGATTATCCTGGCTTATGCTTCCGACCAGATCGGTGCCGGGGTGCAGATCGTGGCCGGTGCATTTATCGACGAGATCATCCTTTGTGATGAGTATGCTTGCGCGCTCATCCTTGTACATATTGCCGCACTTTTTGCAGCGATAGTAATCTATCGTGCCGTCCTCGGTGCAGGTCTTGGGCGTGCCCTTGACAAGCTCGATATCCTTGCAGCCGCCTGCGCACTGGGCGGAGTAATAGCTGCCTTTTTCAATAAACGCGCCGCAGTCCTTGCAGTATTTATCGCCGGTGTAGCCCTGAGTTGTTTCGGTTGCCTTTACTTCATTTCTGATCTCGAAATTCACATGGGTGTTGGGGTCAAGCTCGCCGTAGCTTGCGCCGCACTTAGCGCACTTGGCCTGAGCCTTGCAGCTGGCCGTGCCGCCGCTGTGGGAGCTTGTGCCAGTGGTCGTGCCGCAAACTCTGCACTTCTGATAGTGCACGCCTGCGACCTCGTCGGCCACCCAGTAATAATCATGGTCATTTTTCGACGTGGAGACCTTGGCCGATGTCGTTTTGACCGTTCCGGCAGCGTCGGAATAGTAATTATCGCAGCCGGAGCAGTACCAATATTCTATGTTGCCTTTTTCGGTGCAGGTCGCTGCCTTTGAGGGGAAGTGCTTGAGGTCGGTGTGATTGGTCTCATCCTTTTTGCCGGTTTCAAAATCCTTGAGTTTTGCTTCTTTCGTGCCTGCGGCATCAGCAAAAATCTGTCCGCATTTGCTGCACTGCCAATACTGCGAATGTGCTTTCGCCGTGCAGTTTGCCTCTGCTGCATCAACTATCTCGATTTTGTGCTCGCATGTCGTGGGATCGGTGCTCGGCGTCGGAGTCGGCGTGGGTGTAGGTGTCGGAGTCGGCTCAACGCTCGGGCTGGGGCTCGGCGTGGGATCGGGGTCCACCGTGCCGCCGGTGACTGTGAGGGTGGCAGCATCACTGATTTTATAAGCTAAATCCTTGCTTCCGCTAAGCGAAAGCTCCCCGCAATAGGCGATGCATTTAAACTTTTTACCGTTATGCGCCTCAGTGACATTATTAATTGTGTACGTTTCCCCCTCAGGGAGAGGCAAAAGTTTAGCAATTTTCAGGATATCTGAAAGAGATAGTTTTCCATCATTCCCTATTTCAGTTGCATCAATCCACAAGTATTTGATGTCCTTTGAAAGCAGCGTGCTTGATTCCGCACTTGCTGAAAATGTTGCCGATTCGCCAACCTTGACAGTAACGCTTTCGGGCTGTTCTGAAAAGGTGATGCTGTCATTATTCAGTGCCAGCGCGCCCATAGGCACGATCGAAACGAGCATCAGCGCCACCATCAGCAAACTGATAATGCGTTTTTTCATTATGTTCCTCCTAAGTTTTGATTTCTCCACCGTGCCGCTTTCGCGGCTGTATACACAGCAATTATACTATTTCGTCAGTTTAATGGCAAGTAATTCATTTCCGTTATTTTCAACAGTAATGCACGGCCAATTTGGTATAGTTTGACCGCTGCATAAGCTCCGCGCCCACGTCATATATATTGACTATGTGAGTTTGGGGAGTGGTGCATGTGTACACTAATATTGAAGAGCGCGCCTGCGATCTTGCCGAGTACATCATCGAAAACAAGGCAACGGTGAGAGCCGCCGCAAAGCAGTTTAACATCTCAAAAAGCACCGTACACAAGGATCTCACCGAGAGGCTGAAAACGGTTAGCCCGGCACTGTATCATCAGGTGCGCGAGCTGCTTGATATCAATAAGGCCGAGCGGCATATCCGCGGCGGCATGGCCACACGCAGAAAATATAAGGGCGAGAATGCGTAGAAATTGCAGGCAGGCATAAAATGCAACTGACATTTTATTGCTAAGCTCGCCGCGCATTTATATCCAGTTTTAAACAATCCTCGAAGAGGCTGCTGTCTCAATCGGGGATTGTTCTTTTTTTCTCCTCCGATTGACTTATTTGCCGGCAGGAAATATAATGTTAATTAAACAACAAAAAGGAGAAGACACTATGAACATTCTATCGCTGCTCAACAGTGCACCGATGTACGCCATATGCGGCGGCATTATCGCATTCGTAGCCGTTGTATGCGCCGTGTTTATGGTTCGCGCCTACCGCGCCGGACTTGCCATGGGCATCGACCGCGTTAAACTCAAGCGCGCCATCACATCGAGCGCAACATTTTCGCTTCTGCCCAGCGTGGGCATTCTTTTGGGCGTTATCGCCCTGTCGGGCAGCCTCGGCACTCCGTGGCCGTGGCTGAGGCTTTCGGTCATCGGAGCGCTGCACTATGAAACGCAGGTGGCGCAGGCTGCGGCCGAGCAGGTCGGCATGTCCTCCCTCTCCGCCGCGGAAATGACTCCCTCGGGCTTTGCTACGATCGCGCTGCTGATGAGCGTGTGCATCATGTGGGGTATGGTGCTTTCGATTTTCTTCAACAAACGCTATCTCGGCAAGCTCGGCAGCGGAAAGAAAAGCTCGGGCGGCACAGGCTTTGGTGACACCGCAATGACCGCGATGTTTATCGGTCTTGTGTCGGCATACATCGGCAGCTACATAGGCGGCTTTGTCTCCGGCGGCGGTCTGTTTTCGTTCTCGGGCAGCTTTATGCCGCTGATAGTGGTGGTCGTATCCGGCCTTGTGATGGCAGGATTTATATACCTTGCCGAGAAAAAGAAGCTTGCCTGGGTCGAAAGCTTCTCGATCGCCGGAAGCATGCTTATCGGCATGGCCGCGGCGGTCGTGGTCAAGCTATTTATGTAAGGAGGCGCACAATGAACAACAATTATTTTGAAAGCTACAATAAGCGCACGCACGTTATCGGCCGCATAAGCTCGGCAATAGTGCTCGTCATGCTTGTAGGTGCTCCGTTTCTCATCGGCAAGGTGCTCGGTGCGATGCCCGATATCGGCGCTGCCGGAAAGGCGTTTTTGTCCGTCGGCCTTGTGTGGACGGTCAGCAGCGTGGTCGAATTTCTTGTTTACACCCCGATGCTCGGCGCAGGCGGCGGCTATCTTGCATTCATAACGGGCAACCTTATCAACATGAAGATACCCTGCGCGGTGAACGCGCGCGACATCGTCGGCGCAAAGACCGGCACGCCCGAAAACGAGATCGTGTCCACCCTGTCTATCGCCACCTCGTCGCTGGTTACGATAATCGTGCTGGCGCTCGGCGTTGCGCTGCTCGTTCCGCTTCAGCCGGTGCTGCAAAGCCCGACCCTTCAGCCGGCGTTTGAAAACGTCGTGCCTGCGCTGTTCGGAGCAATGGCATATAAATATTTCCGCGGCAACATGAAGATCGCCGCGGCGCCGCTTATCGTTATGAGCATTCTGTTTATCCTCGTGCCCTCGCTCACGGGCTCGACGAGCTTTATGATAATCCCTGCCGGTGCGCTCGCCATCGGCATAGCATATAAATTTTACAAGAAAGCCGGTGCTTGATAATGAAAAAATCACTGTTTTTGATTCCGGCCGCGGCGGCGCTTTCGCTGCCTGCCGCAGCAGTTGTGCGGACGGTTTTGACGCCGAACAAGCGTTCGGACTACGCAGCGCCCGAAGCCGACGATTACGCACTTGAGCTTGCACGCAAGCTGTCGGAAATGGTGCGGTATGAGACGGTATCGCACGCGAATGTTGACGAGGCCGAGAAATTTCTCGGCTTCCACAAGGTGCTCGAAAGGCTGTTTCCGCTCGTGCATGAAAAGCTTGAAAAGACCGTCATTGACGGAAATCTGCTGTTCAAATGGCAGGGCACGGGCGACGGCATGCCGATACTGCTCATGAGCCATCAGGACGTTGTCCCTGCCGAGGGCAAATGGGAGCACGAGCCGTTTTCCGGCGATATCGCCGACGGCAAGGTCTGGGGTCGCGGAACGGCTGACACCAAAGCCTCGGTCATGGCATTTTTCCAAGCGGTCGAGGAGCTTCTGAAGGAGGGCTACACGCCCAAGTGCGACGTATATCTCGCCTCGTCCTGCACGGAGGAGTGGGCCGGCGACGGCGCACCGAAAATCGTAAAAGAGCTTCAGCGCCGCGGCGTTGAGCTGTTCCTCGTCTGCGACGAGGGAGGCGGCATAATCTCCGAGCCGATCGGCGGCGTTAAGGGCAATTTCGCCATGGTCGGCGTTTTTGAAAAAGGCAAGGGCGACGTTAAGTTCACCGCGCGCTCATCCGGCGGTCACGCAAGCGCTCCGACGAAGAATACGCCGATAGCGCGGCTCGCAGCATTTGTTAACGACGTTGAGACGCACAACTATTTCCGCCGCGAATTTCCGCCCGAGGTCGCCGCTATGTTCAAAAGTCTTGCACCGTATGCAGCATTTCCGCTGAAGCTCGTCATGGGCAACCTGTGGCTGTTTGCGCCGGTGCTCAAGCCGGTTCTCGGCAAGATAAGCGCTCAGGCAGGCGCAATGCTGCAAACGACTGTCGCGTTCACGATGCAGTCAGGCTCGGACGCATGCAACGTTCTGCCTCAGGAGGCAACGGTCAGCGCTAACATGCGCTTCATTCCGCATCAGGGTGAAAAAGAAAGCCTTGAGATCATCCGCAAAGTTGCGGAAAAGCACGGACTTGAGACTGAGGTCATCCACTCGAACGACTACACCCCGGCGGTCGATATAAACGGTGCTGCGTTCCGACAGGTTGAGGCCGTCATAAACGAGACCTTCCCCGGACTTCCGGTCAGCCCATACGTCATGACCGGTGCTACCGACGCGCAGTTTTATCAGCCGGTGTGCAAAAGCTGCATCCGCTTTGCGCCCGTGATCTATGGTCCCGAGCAGATGAAGGGCATGCACGGGCTGAACGAAAACATCGAATACAACTGCCTGCCCGGTGCCGTGAGCTTTTACAAAAATCTCATCCGCGCGCAGGAAAATCGCTAACAAAAAAGGCCGCCGATGGCCGGGTGGTCGTAAAACAGTAAATCCTCCGTATGGTTCAGATCATACGGAGGATTTGTTTAAGCTGACGAGAGCCGAACCCATATCGCCTGTCGGCGCGCCCTTCCGGCTATTTCCGCCTTTTTTTGCCTTGATGGGCGCCAGCCCACCTGCACCAAAGAAAGACGAAAATATCTCGAAAAGCACAGCCGACAGGTGCTCGCAGTTTTGCCGGAGCAGATTTTTGCTCAGGCAAGGCAAAGCTTGAAGAGAATAC
>OMNP01000107.1_pt1 | contig 42204 bp, 35 predicted proteins | sample 1673811 | NCBI WGS metagenome assembly OMNP01 (sample SAMEA103958127, study PRJEB25191) | human gut metagenome | biome: human-associated habitat [ENVO:00009003]; feature: intestine environment [ENVO:2100002]; material: feces | place: Germany | collected 2013/2015
ATGAAAAAAAAGATATTAGCAGCCTTATTAGCACTTTGCATATGCACGGTATTTTTGGCAGGCTGCTCCGAAGAAAAAAAAGATATAGCCTCGGAGGAAAAATATGTTGTAAGCGATAGTATAATTTCCGAAGAGAAGCAAAGAAGCATAGAACATCTTATAGAGATTTGGGCATTTGCATACAAGACTCACGACCTGTTAAATTATAACGACAGCGTTGCGGATGCTTTGGAATTTGGCGACAATTCAGATGGGAAAAACAGCAGAACTAATAATTATTTTGAAACTGTTACGGACTGTCAAATTATTAATATTGATTTTTCGGAGGCTAGTGCTATAGAAGAAAACAAATTTTCAGTGCCTGTAAAATACACTATAAGCTTCAATGATAAATTTAAGGAGGATAGTCAGCTGAAGCAGGGTAAAAATACTGTGAACGCAGTTTTTACCATAGCTGAAAACTCCGGAAATGATTTTTATATAAGCGACATAAATTAGTCTAAGTGCTGCCCTTTGGCAGCGAAGCTACCGGTAAATATTTATATAATTTTTCAGCAGTCTACAGGGCATATATGTGCTTGTACACTGCTGATTTGTTTTTTAACACTTCAAAATTAAATGCTTACGGTGGCGGAAAAAATTGTAAAACAGCTTTGCGGTTTTTAGGACTATTGTGCAAGGATTCAGTACAATTGTGCTTGATGTTTTTTGAAAAAGTCTTAAACTAATACTGAACGCCTTTATAAAGCGGCAGAAAGTTTTCAGCGATTTATACTGAATACCTTTGCGGCTTTTAAGCATACACAGTTATAATTTATCGGCTGCCGTTTAAACGGCATAAGTATAACCATAGTAATTCTTATATTAAGAGGGATCGGATATGAAAAAGCTAAATCTATTCAGCTTGGCTTGGCCAATATTTATTGAAACAGCACTTTTTATGCTGCTGGGCTTTATTGATGTTTTTGTCTTGAGCAAATATGACGATCTGGCGGCATCTGCCGTAAACACCGCCAATCAGGTTGTATCCATTGTCACTATTGTTTTTACCGTTATTTCAGGTGCAAGTGCCGTGCTTATTTCTCAAAATTTAGGTGCAAAAAACAACAAGCACGCCTCAAGAATTGCGGCACTGTCTATAACCTTCAGCGTGCTTTGCGGCTTGGTTGTAAGCATCCTGCTGTTATTTTTTAACAGACCTATTTTGGTATTTATAGGTGCCGAGGGCAAAATACTTGAATTTGCAAGTCAATATTTGCTTATTGTAGGCGGTTTTCTGTTTTTGCAGGCATATTTGAATGCACTGTCTGTTATAATCAGAAACCACGGTATGACGCAGGTGTCTATGTATGTCACCGTAGTTATGAATATTATGAATACGGTGCTTGATATTTTCTTTGTACTGGGGCTGTGCGGCTTTCCTAAGCTTGGCGTTTTGGGAGTAGCTATTGCAACCACCTTTAGCCGTATAGTTGGTGCTGTAATACTTACGGTTGTTGTATTTAAAAAGGTTGAAAAGCCGTCAATGTTTAAGCTGTTAAGGCCCTTTCCGAAGGGCGACATTAAAAATATGCTGAAAATCGGTATTCCGTCTGCTTTGGAGTCCTTTTTATACAACCTGTCGCAGCTGGTAGTTACAGGTATAGTCTTGACCTGCCTAAGCGACAAAGATCTGGTAGCAAAAACATATGTGCAAAATATAACTATGTTTTTCTATATATTTTCAGTTTCAATAGGTCAGGCGTCGCAAATACTTATAGGCCATTTAGTAGGTGCCAACAAGCAGGACGAAGCGTACAAGCAGGGCTTTAGAGGCTACAGAAATGCTCTTATAATTACTATGGCTCTGTCTGTAGTGGGAATAATATTCAGAAGTCAGCTGATAGGACTTTTCACCGCCGACCCTACCGTAATAGAGCTTGGCTCGAATATAATAATAATGAACATTATTTTGGAGCTTGGCAGAACAACCAATTTGGTAATTATATCCTGTCTGCGTGGTTCGGGAGATGTTATATTCCCTACCGCCTGTGCAATATTCTCTATGTGGGTTATCAGTGCATTAGGCTCGTATATATTTGCGGTGGTATTTAATATGGGAATTTACGGCTTGTGGGTAGCCTTTGCGGCTGACGAATGCTTCCGTGGTCTGCTTATGCTAATCCGTTGGAAAAGCGGAAAGTGGCGTACCAAACGGTTTGCCTCCACTGATGAAACAATCTCCGCAGCTTAAAACACAACCATATATACAAAAGGCAACAGACTGTTGGTTATGCCAACTGCCTGCTGCCTTTATTTTTTCCGTTCTGTTTTTCTATGGGTGCATAAAAAACACTTTTTGTATTAAAAAACTAATAGCTTAAAATTAATTGCTTTCCTTTTCCAGCTCAGCTCGGTTTATAGCGTTTAGCACGCCGAACAGTGAGCTGCGGTAAATATTGCTTGAAATACCTACACCGAATATGCTCTTTCCGTCAGGCGTCATAAGCTGAATATAAGAAACAGCCTTTGAGTCTGAGCCTGTGGAAATTGCGTGCTGCTCGTAATTAATAAACTTGTAGTCACATACGCCTACGCTTGCCAAGGCTCTAAAGAAAGCGTCAATAGGGCCGTTGCCCTCGCCGCAAATGTTAACATCTGTCTTTTCGTCGCCATCTGTGCGAAGCAAGCCTGTAACTCTTATTTTATCGTCGCCGATTTCAGTTACGGTTGGGTGTCCTACAATTTCGTACTTCCTTTTGGTGTTTATATAGTTTTCTTCAAAAATCTCCATTAGCTCGCCGGGAACAAGCTCTCTGCCCAGCTCGTCACATTTTTTCTGTACCAGCTTACTGAATTCAGGGTGCATCTGCTTAGGCAGCTTATAGCCATAGTTGTTAGCCATAACAAATGCCGCTCCGCCCTTGCCGGACTGGGAATTTATACGGATAATCGGCTCATACTGTCTGCCGACATCGGCAGGATCTATAGGCAAATACGGAATTTCCCAGTAATCCGAGCCGGACTCCTTCATATATTCCATTCCCTTGTTAATAGCGTCCTGATGAGAGCCTGAGAAGGCTGTAAATACAAGCTCGCCTATATACGGTGTACGCTCATGTATTTTCATATTTGTACAGCGTTCATAAATTTCTTTATATTTTGGAAGATTACTGAAATCAAGCTTAGGGTCAACACCCTGTGTAAACATATTTAAGCCTACTGTAACAATATCCAAATTGCCTGTACGCTCGCCGTTGCCAAACAACGTGCCCTCTACCCTTTCGGCACCTGCCAAAAGTGCAAGCTCTGCAGCCGCAACGCCGCAGCCACGGTCGTTATGCGGATGCACGCTTATAATAGCTGCCTCTCTGTTTGGTAAATGCTTTATAAAGTACTCCACCTGATCTGCGTATGTATTTGGTGTACACATTTCCACAGTGTTTGGCAGATTTAGAATAATAGGATTTTCCTTTGAAGCACCCAGCTCCTGCATTACCCTTGAGCATATTTCTACAGAAAAATCAACCTCTGTTCCGCTAAAGCTTTCGGGTGAATACTCAAACCTAATATTGGTGTCGCCTGTGTAAGCGTCTGTAAGCTCCTTTATCAGCCTTGCTCCCTTTACGGCAATATCCGTAATACCGGCCTTATCCTTTTTAAACACAACCTTTCTCTGCAGCGTTGAGGTGGAATTGTAAAAATGAACAATTACATTTTTTGCCCCCTCAATAGCCTCAAAGGTTTTTCTTATAAGATGCTCTCTGGCTTGAACCAAAACCTGTATAGTAACATCGTCGGGAATATAGTTGCCCTCAATAAGCTCTCGGCAAATTTCATACTCTGTTTCCGACGCAGACGGAAAGCCTATTTCAATTTCTTTAAATCCCATATCGCACAGGGCCTTAAAGAACTCCAGCTTTTCCTGCAAATTCATAGGGTCAATAAGTGCCTGATTTCCGTCACGCAAGTCTACACTGCACCATATAGGTGCTTTGTCTATAACATTATCAGGCCATTGTCTGTTTTTTAGGTTTATCTGCTTAAAGGGTTTATATTTTTTATAAGACTGATTCATAACCTATTTCCTCCTTAATCACAAAAAGCCCCTTTTCCCCTGCACAAGCAAAGAAAAAGGGACGATATTACACAAAGCGTTACCGTGGTACCACCCAAATTTAAGCAATAAATTGCTCCTTAGTAAGCCTCTGACAAGGCTCTGACCTCTAACGCAGTCTTGCGTACTGCCCTACATTTCGGACAGTCAACTCCGGGATGAGCTATACACACAGGCATAAACATTGGCTCGCACCATACGCCAACTCTCTGCAGCCTAAAGCACTGTGTCTTATTCCCTTCACAGCTTTTCAAATATTTGTACTGTTAATAATAATTATATTCAGCTGTAGATTTTTGTCAAGTGTTTTTGCCTGCTTATATTAACAAAAACTCACTGAAGGCTGTTTTTCTTTGTTTCATAGATAAACACAACATTTTCTACTGTAGTGCTCCACATTCCCGAAACCTCGCCGATACTGTTTAACACCCTGCCAAGCTCTTTTATAGGCATAGCAACATAGGTATCCTCACTACACTTGTTTTTTCCCTCAATAACAACATCATCTACCAGCTTGTTTCCGTTTATGTCAACATGGCTGACAACAATTTTAGAGTCGAAATAAACTCTTTGGTTTTTTATCCAAACCTCACCGGCAACAGCGTAGCCGGGGTGATTTGCCGCCGGATCCTGACCAAATATGCCGTCGCTGAACATAACCTGTGCTTCGTCTATGTCTACCTCGTCAAAGCTCCACCAGCCGTTGTCACCCTCGCAGCTCATAAGTGCACCCGGCCATTGCTCTGACAGCGGTCTTGCAGAGCCGCCTCTGTCGTCATAAATATAAATATGCGGTGCAAGCCAGTTGTTATGATTGAAATAATGCACCTTGAGAGGCTTAGCCGGCACAAGCTTGTCAATATAGGTTATTGTAGTGTCGCCGTTAATCGTACCAATAGATTTAGGAAGTCTGTCGGTATCAAGCTCATAGCCCTGTACCGCCTCCGGTTTAACAGCATACTTGTCGCCTTTTTTTACCTTCTTTATTACAGGAGCTGTTACAGGTGTGCCGTCGTCTGTTATTTGTCGTCTTTCCAAAATAAAGTTCTCACGGGCATCCTTTTGATAGAAGTACTTTACCTCTATATCCTTATCGCCCACTATACCGCAAGGCTCACCCTCCGAGTCTACCAGCGTATAGTCAAACAATATACCCTTGCACGGGTAGGTTCTATAGGTTGTACCCTTAATATAATGAGATGCAACCGACCTTACAACCTCGCCGGTGTCCTTGTCAATATGTTTTATGGTAACAGTGCTGTAGTGCCTTTCCTTTACCTTTAATCTGTCAAAGGTTGCGTCGTCAACAAGCACCAACGCACTTCGTGGCGGAACATTAATTGTACTGCCGCTTATAGTGCCCAGCCTTTCAATACCTGCCCTGTCACTGTTTACTACCACCGCCCATCTTGAAGGTACACTGCCGCCGTTTACCTTCAAATCCAGTGCCTTTGGGCTGGCACTGTTATTAACAAGCACAGCGGCAATTCCCCATTCATTTTCAGCGTTAGCCGTAGTGTTTTGAATAGTATAACCAATAGCACTGCCATTCTCTACAAAGTAGGTAGTTTTAATTGAATCATCGTTACCCTCTCTAAACGGAGTATATGCCGAACGCAAAGCCATTAAGCCCTTATAATACTGAACAAGGTTATTATAATGCATTACCCGTGTCCAATCTATTTTATTTACAGTATCGGCAGATTTATAGCTGTTGTGGTCACCGTACTTTGTTCTGGCAAATTCCTCACCGGCCAGATAGAACGGCACTCCCTGTGATGTAAGAACGATAACAGCCGACAGCTTGTTTTGTGCCAGCAAAATAGAGTTATGACCGTTAAAATCGTTGCTGCCGTTGGATTTCAGAATTTTGTCCCACAGTGTTAAATTATCGTGGGCAGAGTCATATGTTATACACTGTGCCGGCTCCCTTGACCATCTGCCAAAGGTGTCGCAGGCTCCGCCCATCATACCGGACTTAATCTGATTATTTACATTTGTTGCACCCTGTATATATCCTATTGATTCATCGTCGGAGCTGCCTTTCAGGGCATTTCTTATTTTGTCGCTGAACATTCCTACCCTAGGATCAAGTTTAAAAGAATTTTGTGATGTACAGGCATATTCACCGTTTATGCCGTTGCCCATCCAGTCAGCCATCCAAGGCTCGCCGTACATTAAAATTCTGGAATCAATTTGGTCAAGAGCTTCTCGGATTTTATTCATTGTAATAACATCATGACAGCCCATTAAATCAAAACGGAAGCCGTCAATATGATACTCGTTTGCCCAGTATGTTACAGAATCGATCATATATTTTCTGAACATTGCCTTATCGGAGGCTGTTACATTGCCGCAGCCGCTTCCGTTAAAATACTGATACTGGGAATACATTCTGAAATAATATCCCGGAACAGTTTTTTCAAAACAGCTGTCGCCTGCCGAATATACATGGTTATAAACCACATCCATAATAACGCCAATGCCCCTGTCGTGCAGTGCCTGAACCATTTGCTTAAATTCGTTAATTCGCACCTCGCCCATTGCCGCATTGGTAGCGTATGAGCCCTCCGGCACATTGAAATTAACAGGATCGTATCCCCAGTTATACTGGGTTGTGTGCATAGCCTCGTTTACAGAGCCAAAATCAAATACAGGGTTAAGGTGAACATAGTTGACGCCCTGCTCCACCAAATATTCCACACAGGTAGAAAAGTTTTTTGTTCTGTTTACTCTTGTGCCACGCTGTGTAAATGCCAAATATTTGCCTCGTCCCTCTGAATTTACTCCCGAGGTACGGCTAATAGAGAAGTCACGCACATGAATTTCCCAAATAACTGCGTTTGTAGGCTTTTCAACAAGAATATGCTTGTCGTCCTCCCAGCCGACAGGGTTGGTAGACTTTAAGTCAACCACCATAGAACGGCTTCCGTTTACACCTACCGCAAAGGAGTAAACATCCTGTGTTTCTCTTGCCTCACCGTTTACCATTACAGTGTAGGTATAGTAAACGCCCTTAAGGTCACTTGAAACAGCCACGCTCCACACACCGTTTTCTTCGTTTTTACGCATTTGTGTTGTTAAAATTTTACCGGCACCCTGCTCAACATCAGAGCCGGTTTTGTACAAATTAAGCGAAACCATATTTGCACTTGGTGCCCACACCTTAAACACAGTTTGCTTTGGCGTATAACTGGCGCCCAGGTCGTTACCGTCATAAAGAGGGTAAATTTCCTTTGCGTTATAGTATGTGCCTATAGTTTCGTAGCTTTCCTGAAGTGTCTTATGTTTTTCTCCATCTATTATTTCAACTGACATATATTTGAGATTAACAGGTAATCTCTCCCCCCACTTTCCTTACTTAATGTAATATTCCCCTGGAAAACAGCAAAAATCCTACAGCATACAGTGAATATTGCTTGGATTAATAGCCATTGATGTGTTTTATTATCATATACGCTGTCACAATCAAAAGTGTGCATATGAAAAACATACAGATGCAAAGCACCTGAAATATCTGCCTGTGCCGTTATTTGCACAAATGATACGGCTGCACAGTCATAAAGACGCAGCACCGCCTGCAACAGATATTATTGCCAATACCTCAATTTATACCAATACCAAAAATATCCTACTCTATGCCGTAGGGATTCATTATATACCTTATTTAGATTTAATAAACAGCTTCTCTGCCAAGCTGAAAATTTTAAGACGAATAAACTCTGCTATACTGCACCCTGCAAACACACCAACTACAGCAAGTATAGCCAGCGGAATGTACACTAAGGTATCATACAGGTGTTTATTGCTAAAGTCTATTATACCCCACAGCCAGTCACGCACATAAGGGTTTTCGTGAATTGCATATACGCCTAAGGTTGTGCCTGCTATGGCGTTTACTGCCCTTGAGCTGAAGGTTAAATCTCTGAAGAACAGTATAAGCATTGCTCCCTCTGCCAATACAAGAGGATTGTTAAACATACCAAAAACATTTTTATACTGTGGGAATATGCAGTAAAGACCAAAGTCTACAACACACAGACCGAAAAATACAGCCAAATAAGTAAACCTTACAGACCTTTTCTCTTGATTTCTTCCCACAAACAGTCTTAGATAGCCGCCAATTATATACATAAGCAAAAAACCACCCAGGCTTTTTCCGTAGTATGGATCTATAATCTTTTTTACACTGAATATTTTATTAAGACTGTCTATATTTGCAATAGTTGCCCACAGGCTCATTACAACAAAAACAATACCCATAAAATACAAATATTGCTTTTTGGTAAGCGAAGCAAGCATTTTGTTTATAAAAGGACTCAGCAGCAAAATTATTAAGTAATTATCAAAAAAATACCATGTTTTTGAGAAGAACGGCGTTACTGCACCTACAACATTCCCGGGTGTAATTAACTGTGGGTTTGCAATAAAGAAAATAATGCTGATTACTACCGAATAGAAGAACATAGCCCCATAAAGATTTGCCCCTCGTTTAATAGTCCTTTTAATGTCAAATTGGGAGGTTATCATAAAGTAACCGCTTATCATCACGAATACATCAACGGGTGCTCTGCACATAGACCATACAAATGTTACAAATGTACCGTCTATAGTTCCGGCAGAAGAAGCCCCTGCATGAAGATGACCGTACTGATACAAATGCAAGAACACAATTTGCAGCATAACTATAATTCTTAGCAGCTCTATACCGGACTGTCTTTTTGCTTTGTCCATTATTACACCCCCTACACTAGTAGATTATACCATAATATTAACAAATAAACAAATTTAACGCCGTAGGAATATTGCACAAATAGTTGTTTAATTTTACTGCAATATATACAATTTTATGTGACTTTTATTGAAAATCGTTACACAAAACCCGACTGACTGTATAACAGTTGGAAAAGCTAGCCCTTAATTTTTTTAGCTAGGGTAAAGCAAAGAAACGCCGCTATATTAACAATAACTATGCTTGCACCTGTTGGTGTTCCGTACAAATATGAAACCGTAATTCCCAAAAAGAAGCACACCACCGACAAAACAGCAGAAACTACAATTACCTTTTTAAAGGTTTTACAAAGCTGCATAGCCGTAAGCGACGGAAAAATAATAAGACTGGAAATAAGCAGTGTACCCATTATTCTCATACCAAGCACTACGGTAAGTGCCGTAAGTATAGCTATAATTACATTGTAAAAGTCGGCGTTTGTGCCTGTAGCCTTTGAAAAGCTTTCATCAAAGGTCACTGCAAAAATTCTGTGGTAGAATACCACAAACAGCAATATTACCACAGCCGACAGGCATACACTTAAAACAGCGTCGAAGTCAGAGGTAGCTATAATACTGCCAAACAGGTAGCTGTTAATGTCGGTGTTCATACCGTTTTGCATTGTCGCCACAGTAACGCCGATAGCCAAGGCACTGCTGGAAATTAAGGCTATAGCTGAATCGCCTTTAATTTTGCTGCTTTCGCTAAGCCTTAACAGCAAAAATGCGGCAACAACCACTACAGGAATGGCTACCGGCAAAGGTGCCCAGTTAAAAGCAGAGGCTATAGCAAGTGCACCAAAGCCTACATGAGAAAGTCCGTCGCCTATCATTGAATATCGCTTTAATACAAGGCTTACACCTAAAAGTGCGGCACACAGGGCTACGGGTATGCCCACTACAAGTGCACGAAGCATAAAGCTGTAGCTGAACATTGAAAGTACATCCATTATTTACTTCCTCCCCAACCGCTGTTTTTGCTGACCTCATCATAAAGATGCAGGTGCTTTTGCTTGTGCTTTTCACAGGCGTCACAGTGACAGTTATGATACAAAAATCTGCTGCCAAGCTCGCTGTGCTCGTACTCCTCCTTTGTACCGAAAAACATATCTCCGTTTACGCACATATGCAAAATATGCGTTGCATACTGCACAGCGCTTATAATATCGTGTGACACCATTATAACCGTAATTTTATCCTTTTCATTAAGCTCTTTTATAATTGAGTACATATGTGCCATAGCTACAGGGTCAAGTCCCGCAACAGGCTCGTCAAGCAAAATAAGCTTGCCGGTAGCACACAACGCCCTTGCCAGCAGTACACGCTGCTGCTGACCTCCTGAAAGCTCCTTGTAGCATCTTTTCTTTAGCTGTGATATTCCCAGCTTTTCCAAAGTTTCCTGAGCTATTCTTTTATCCTCTTTATTATAGAAGCCTGCCAGTCTTTTTTTATTTAATCGTCCCGAAAGCACTACCTCCCACACAGAAGCGGGAAAATCCTTTTGTGCCCCCGTTTGCTGCGGCAAATAGCCTATTTCCTTTTGCCTTAAGCCCTCGTCAAATATAAATCTGCCGTAGGACGGCGTGTGCAGTCCCAAAATTCCCTTCATAAGGGTGCTTTTGCCGGAGCCGTTTTCTCCTACAATACACAAATAGTCGCCGGCATTTATTTTAAAGCTAAGATCTCTAAAAACTACATTTCCGTCATAGCTCATTGAAACATTATCGCAAGTTAAAATTGCCAATATTGTCACTAATCCTTCCAAAATATATTTACACAAGCACCTGCAAGGCTTTTGCCGCACCTAAGCAGAGCCTGTAAGATTACTCTTGCTTGTATTATAGACCATTTCCCGTAAATATGCAAATCGGCTGTGCTTAACAATGTAAGCACAGCCGAAACTGTTTTTTATTCAGAAATTCTGTTTTAAAAAATTACTTTCTGCTCTTGCCCTTTTTCTTTGGACTTGCAAGCTTGTGGTTCTGCCAAATTACCCACAATGGGCCGGCAATACAAACTGAAGAATAACAGCCGGAAATAACACCCATCATCATCGGCAGAGCAAATGATACAACGGACTGAATGTTAAATACCAAAGCAAATACCAATACCGACACAATAGCAGCTAATGTTGTAAGCGATGTACATATTGTTCTGCGAAGCACCTGTGTGGCACTCTTGTTAAACAGAGCAGCATATTCAATCTTTTTGCCGCCCATTAGCTTTCTGTTTTCACGAACACGGTCGTAAATAACAATAGTATCGTTTAGAGAGTAACCTAAAATCATAAGCGTTACGGCAATGAAGTTACTGTCTATAGGCATTCTTAAGATTATAAATGTAAAGTAAATCATCAGAACATCGTGGAACAATGCTACCAATGCCATTACACCGGCAGACAAACCGCCAATCTTTTTAAATCTGAATGCAACATAAATAACCATAAGCACACAAGCTATTGCTACAGCTGTAATACACTTTAGGAAGAACTTCCAGCCCATTGACGATTCAACTGACTGAGAGTCTACCATTTTAAAGTTATTATCAGGGTAGGTGCTTTGCAGCTCTGTTGTAAGGTTATTCATTATGTCAGGTGTAATTGTCTTTTTACCTGAGAACTGTACAGCAAGCAGGTAGCCGTTTTGCAGCTGGTTATCGTCGTCGCCTACAGTAATATTTTCACTAATGTTAAATGATACAGTGTCGGCAGTTTCCTTTTGAATTAGGTCTTTCATTGCGTCTGTATCAATATCGCCGGTATAGTTGTACTGAATAATAGTACCGCCTGTAAACTGAATGTCAAGGGTAACGCCGAAAATACAGTTACAGATAATACCTATAATAAAAATTGCTATTGAGATGCTAAAGAATATCTTCGAGGTTCCTGTAAAGTTTAGTACCTTTTTCATTATTTACCTGCACCTCCAAACAACCATTTTTTACGGAACAGCTTAATGCCGGATGCAGATTTAATCATAAGTCTTGATGCACCTACACCCATTACAAAGTTAGCTATTACACCAACCAACAGTGTGTAACCGAATGAGTAAATTGTACCTGTTGTTGACGGTCCGAAAATACCTGAAAGAATATTTACAGGACCAAATACAAGCATCAAAATTATTGATACTATAATTACTGTAATGTTACCGTCAAAGATAGCCCAGAACGAGCCCTTTGTACCTGCAATAACAGCACCGTCAATAGTTTTGCCTGCTCTGATCTCCTCACGAATACGCTCTGCTGTAATAATGTTTGCGTCGGCACCCATACCGATAGAAAGTATCATACCGGCAATACCAGGCAGCGTCATTGTGAAGCTTGGTATTACAGTAAAGAAGCCCGATACCGCTACTACTGAAAGCGACAGCTGACCAAGCAGTGTAATTACCGCAATAAAGCCAGGCAGTCTGTACATAACAATCAGGAATATTGCCATAAATATTAGGGCAACAACAGCGGCATATGCCATAGCTACCAGTGCAGACTCACCAAGTGTAGGGCTTACACTACCAAAGCTTGTTGTTTCAAGCTTAAACGGCAAAGCACCTGCGTTAATCTTTGTAGCAAGATCCTGCGCCTCTTCTGCACTTTTCATACCGTTAATAACAGCCTCTCCGTTTGTAACTGTTGCCGATACTGTAGGTGCAGTAAGCATTTCATCGTCCAGCCAAATGGAAACAATCTGGTTAAGGTATTTTGTAGTAATATCCTGGAACACAGAAGCGTCCTTCAGCTTTAGCTGTACAACATATTCTGTACCGTCAAGACCTGCCTGAGCAGATTCTACATTACTGCCGTCCATCAAAACAGTTGCTGTATTGCCCTTAGGTGTTTTGTAAACTGTTTCGCCCTCTGCATTAATATCGGTAGATGTGTACTCTTTGCCGGGTCTGAATGTTAATTCTGCAGTAGCAGAAATTTCTTCAATAGCAGACTTAGCGTCAAACTCTGTTTCATCCTCTTTCCAAGGGAATCTAACAATAATTCTGTTGCTTGAAGGGTCAGCATACAGCTCGTAATCTGTAATGTTGCTTGAAACAAGTCTTGTTTCAATAATAGCCTTAGCGGCCTCAATTTCTTCATCAGTTGCGTCTACGCCGTCGGCAGGCTTAAATGTAGCCTCAACGCCGCCCCTGATGTCTATTCCCCATCTAATGTCACCAATACCCTTGATAACTGTTGTATCTATGTCGCCGTATTGGGTATGTAAACCAAATGTGGCAAAATAGCTCAACACAAGTATTAGGATGGCAAGGATGAAAAATACCGGTTTTGCAACTCTTTTCACTCGTATTACCTCCATAAAGGAATTTTAAATTTTCACTGTACAAAATATCTAGGAATGATAAAGCTCCCTATACTACCTTAAATACAGCCATAACACATTAATTATATATTTTTCGCCTTAAAAAGTCAATTAAAAGTAACTTTTTTGTTAATATTACAAAACGCTGCTGTTTAATTTGTGCAATATACCACTACAGCCTGTAAAGTTCTTGCCAAGGAATTAATTTTTGCAGAAAATTCCCCTTGCCGAATTGACATGCACTCTCCTTTCTGTTTTATACGGTAAAGAGGTTATATCATATGCGGTAAGGGGGCATTAGTTTTACAAAGTAACTTTCATCTGCTGCAAGGCAAAAATCACTTTAGCTTATCCTTATTAACCTGCTTTTGATATTCAAAAATCTCCTTGTAAATTCTTTCGCAGTTATTGTGGTCATCAAACTCGTAGAAATCCTCAACTCTTGCTATATACTTCGGCTTCATTTTACAGCCGTTTTCCATATATTCACACAGCAAATCCACAAGCTGATCACTTTCGGTACAAATTTCGCCAAAGCCCATAGTGTCATAGAAGAAGCCGCCGTCTTCGTAGTGTGCAGGCAGCTGCGACGGGTGGAAGTAAACCAAAGGCTTTTTCATATAAGCAAAGTCAAACTGCACGCCGGAATAATCCGTAACCATTAGGCTGGACTCCTGAAAAGCTGTTTCGTAGTTAAAGTCGCCTACCGACGATACTACCTCAACATACGGGTCAGGTGTAAAGTCGTTTACCTGTGAGCTTAATATAGGGTGCAGCACATACTTGATTTTGTAGCCTGTTCGCTTGGCCGTTTCTATAAGCTTCTGATTATTAATAAGGTCATTGTAAATCTTATAATAGGTTGTGTGCTTAAATTCAGGATTGTAGGCACGCTGCTCACCCTCGCTTGTGGTTACAGGCATAGCATTGTACATACGCCAGGTAGGTGAAAGCAGTATCTGCTTTTTATCGTGATTAATTAAGCCGTCATATCTGCCTATACCTGTCATTTTTAAAATATTAAAGTTCTGGTAGTTGTAGGCATGGTTGCTAAGATTTTTATACTCATATTTAGACGCCAAAAAATACATCTGGGTATTATCCACAATTCGCTGCTGTGCCATGGCACACTTTTGCACCGACAGGCCATGCTGTAAGCACATTGACGGAAAGTTGCACAATCCCCTTATAAATCTGGAGCGATCCATACTGTAGCCGTTAAACGGGAATACATTTGAGTTTGTAATAAGTGCAATATCGGTATTCAAGAAAAGCATTTTATGCTTAAAGGAATGGTTTTTAACCGGCTTTAAGCCGTCCGCCTTTAGCCGCTTATAGTCAGAAGTATTTTTATCTATAATATAATACCTTGAAATGCCGTCGTTTTTATTAGCACAATATCTGTATAAATACTCACAGCTGTCGCCGCCCTTGTACAGCTTATCGTACATCAGCCAAATTTTCTTATTTTTAAAGAACGGTCTTGTAAGCCAATATTGTATTCTTGTAATAAAGCTTCGCTTACTCTCTGCAAAAACACCCGGCAGAAACCTTAATTCCCTTTTAATCGTATCAAAAGCCGAGGCATGCTGTATGGTTATAGTTCTTACATTATCAACATACGCCACATATTTATTAAACCTCCAGTAGGAGTTTGCAGGCTTAATGGTAAATTTAGACCAGTGGTGCAGGAATGACAGCTTTAACGGAATAACTGTGTATCTGTATCTTGCAAAGAATGAAACTGTTTGGCGCTTATTGTTCGGGTTCAGAGGAAGCTCCAGGTGGAATGTAAACTTCTTGTAAGCACTTATGCCAAAGTATTTTGTAAGTGAGTAACGGTCGGTGTCTGTAAGGGAATACTGCTGGTCGTTAAACTGAACATACAGGTCTATATCATCCAGGCTGAACACACGCCTGAACGAACCGTCTATAACCAGCTTGCCGTCACGGTAGTCCATTACATGAATGCCTACCCTTTGGTCGGTAAGTCTTGAAACAAACACCCTGTCACAGGTAAGGTAAACCTCCCTTTTGCCCTCCACATTAACAAGGGGCATTTCGTTAAAAACGCAGTTATACTTAAGCATATAGAACATTTCTGCAGCCTCTTCACTGTAGCCCAGAGACTTGTACTTGTTTCTGTTAAGAACATAGCTGTTGTCAACATACTGCAGGCACCTGCGGGCTGCTTCAAAAAACTCAGCCAGCTCATCGTTGCTCATATTGCGTTTGTTGCGATTGTTCATATTCGCAAGAAACTTTGTTGATATATTAAATATTGTATAAAACTGAATAAACTCCGGAACAATTCCCTGCTTTTCTCTGCTGTCTAAAATTAACGGCATCAAAAAGCTTTCGAGGGATTCTTTATACCAATCCTTATAATTTGACGGTATATAATACAAGAAGTCATCGCTGACCGGCATAAAGTAATCATATTCAATGTCGCTTGCATATACATATTCAGGGTAATCCAGCTGAATTCTAAGTGAAAAATCATCTGCACTTTCATATTTAAGCTTTCCGTTAAACTTATAGGACTTAAATATTTCTGCCTTGTACAATGTACCCGTAACCTCAAGATTAATCATATTAGGATCGTCCGCAAGACTTATAACCCTTGTATTATCAGCCGCTTTATTTAATCTAAAAGCCTTTTTTTCCTTAAATACCGGGTTAATACAAAATCTTTTACCGGTAACATATGGCACATTTTCAAACCTGTTAAATGCATCAACAGCCTTTTGAAAAAAATTATCGCTAAACCTGTCACCGCAATGACACACGGTTATATACTGACCGACCGCATTTTCCATAGCTAGGTTACAGGCGTCGGCAAAGCTGTCTATCGCCTTTGTACTAATAACCTTGCATATTGACAGGTTGCCGATAGACGCCCTGCTGTTTGTGCTTTCGGTGGTGTCTATTATCAGCACTTCGACTTTAGTGGAGTCAAAATTTCTTTGCTTACATATTGAAGACAGAGTATCTATTAACTTGTTATTGCTCTCAAGATATGGAACAATAACAGAAACTATTGTACCGCTCATAGTACCTCCAAAAAAATAAATATATCCTTGTAAATTATAACACACATAAATGGAATTGCAAATAATTATTTTATTTTGTCCTTTAAATAGTAATTTTTCTATGAATAATCGAAAAAATTTTATGCTTGGCTATGTATATTTTAGCTATATGCAATATTACAAAGCCGTTTATGTGCTATAAACAGTTATTTGCCGCACTTGTGTCAAAAAAATGAAAATCAAATATTATGTTAATGTCCCAAAGTATAAACATACAAATTCAAGGCAAAAATACTATTGTAATTAATTACAATAAATTTACGGAGTGTGAAAATTGTGAACATTAAACGAGGTGACATTTTTTATGCCGATTTAAGCCCTGTAGTCGGCTCGGAACAGGGCGGAATAAGACCTGTGCTTATAGTACAGAATGATGTAGGAAATAAATTCAGCCCAACAGTAATAGCCGCAGCTATTACAAGTCAACAGTCAAAGGCAAAGCTGCCTACTCACATACAGCTGGGAGCTCAGCAATGCGGACTAATGAAGGATTCTGTGGTACTGCTTGAGCAAATAAGAACGCTCGACAAAAAACGGCTAAAGGAAAAAATGGGATGTCTTGACACCGGAGCTATGAACGAGGTAAACAAGGCAATAAACATTAGCTTTGGTCTGGCAACACAGCAGCACCTTGCACAGGCTACATAACAGCAGCCTGCTGCTATGTAGTACCCTGTACTGCTTTGGCAAGTTCCAAAACCGTTAATTTACACAAAGCAGTAAATTTTGTGAGCAGTATGTGCATAAGCTGCAGTAAAAGCACATCTGTAGGCCTCATATGCCAACCATACAGAGCATAAGCATCAAAAAGTGTAAGACACAAACAGCCAAAAAAGACCGGACAGCCAAAACGGTATGTCCGGTCTTTGTTATATTTCCGAATAGTCTGCCTTAATATATACATCTGTATAAAATCAAAGCTGACATCCTTTTGTCTGAGTTATTTTGCAAAGGATACAATATTTCTTGCGGCATTGTACCGAAGCCTTCCGGAGGGAAAGCCACATTCTGCAAGCAGGCCGGCATCGCACTGAAACTCAAGCTTTACAGAGAAAAACTCCCTTTGCCTGTTGTTTGCAATAATGCTGCACAGTTCACTCTTATTGTAAGCCACCAATTTATTCAGCTTGAAATAATTTATATTGTTTTCCTCACACCTCGGGTAAAGGCTTCTGTCATAAATATGGTCTGCGGCTATTTCATCATCACTTAAATTAAAATAGTCATATGAGCCTACACCGTATATTGTATCCCAAGTAACATCAATATGCGCCGTAACTCCGTCTATACGGGTGATGTTCCATGCGTGGGCTTCCCTTGTGCCGTCCGCATTTATTGCGGTGCCTGTAACTATTATTGAGGCAATATGCATACGGTCACAAATAAGCTTATACCCATGTGCGAAGCCTTCACACACACAGCACCCCTTAACCAAAGCTCCTACAAGAGAAAAACATTCTCTGCCGTAGGGGGCTTTCGCAATTTTAATGTTTTGCTGCATCCAACGGTGTGCTTCAATTTGCTTTGCAAGGCTATTCATATTTGGTTTAATGCACCTTTTCATAAATCGGTCAAGCCTTATTTGTGCCGTTTGCCACATAGCCTCTGCATCCGGTCTTGAATAATCATATTGAAACACAAGTGTAAGTCCAAAGGGATTTTGCAAAACTGCCACCCTTTTTCTGTTAAGATAAAAAAACACCGGATTATCAAATAAAACAGATTTCAATATTTTCTGCATATTGCCAATTGGGGCATGGCGAAGAGTCAACGCAGGCTCAAAGCTAAGAAGTGCTTTGCAAATACTTTCGTAAATTTCCCTTTCATTATCTGTAAGGCGGGAATAATAATACCTTGCACCACTGTCGTTCATACTTCACCACTCTTTCAGAAATTTTATGTAAATTCGGCAAGCACCCTTCATTTTTAGAAATATTTCAATATCAGCTCTGCGTTGGCTTTGCTTTCATTTTATCCGGCAGCAGCCGAACATAATCTTCAAGCAGGCGGTAAGAGCCGGTTACTAAAATAATAAAAATACCGCAGTTAATAATTGCTATAACAATATTTATAAAGCCCGGCACCGGTGCGTCTTCACCAAAGGACATAAATGCAGTTATAATTGCACCGACGGTAAACACAGCCATAAAGCACATAGCTATAATCAAATAGTCCTGCTTTAATGTAAAAAGCAGAACAAAATTTGCTGTTGTAGTCAAAATCAATATAACAGACAAGCTCTGATATATTTCCGCCCCTATTTCCTCAAGTATCCACGACACAATTACCGCAAAAGCACTTAATGCAAGACTGCCGCCAATGCCGATAATCCACTGCCACACCGTCCATGAGAAGTCACCCGGCCACAAAAAGAACAAAAAGCCACTGCACAGTGCCACCGCAGCATTAGGCCATGTCCATTTTTCTTCCCATTCAACACGGGTAAGCACAATATTTGCAGCTGCCCCTGCCACAATCCAAGCTGAAATTATATGGAATATCAGTCCATAGGCTTCATTGCCAAGCACGGCACGCAGTACAATATTTGCGGCAAGTAAAATCGGCAGTGAAATTGTTATGGTTTGGCATTTTTCGTTGTAAATTTTATTCTCAATTAAAAATGCCAAGCCCACCACGCCTGCCGTAAGGGCAACACCGCTGACTATGCCTATAAACCACTGTTTGCCAATTGTATCCAAATTCACAAATAAAACAGCCAGCGACAAAACCGCAGCAGCACCGCACAGTGAAAGTATTCCAATTGCCGCATATTTACCGGCTTTGGTAATTTCTTTCCACTTGTTCTGCCTTTCTGTACTTTGCCTTTTCTCTTTTGATTTTAAACCTTTTTGGCATTTGTTTGAAGCTTCGGCGGGGTTTACGGAAAGTGCCTCTGCAATTAAGGCTATTGTTTCTTTTGCAATATCCTCCGCCATATCGGTATTATTAATAAGGCGTTTTATTGATTCATTTATATAAAGCTCTGCTCCGTTTTCATCTCTTTTGGCTTTCAGCAGTATTTCAACGGAGCCTGCTTCAAGGGCCATTTTTATTCTGCGTCTTTGTTTTGCATAGAAATCTCCCGGTGCAAGGTCAGAAAGAATTGCATACACACGCCTTTGCTCCAGAAAAATATCCTCGCCGTAGGCCTCGGCAATCTGTCCGAGTACATCTGCAATGCTCTTTTTATCTTTCATTGTTAGATTAGCTCCGTTCTTCCCTATAAATAATATCGCCTAAGTCATCGGATTCTTCGCCAAACAGCAGGTACACATAGCCGTCAACGCTGTCTTGAAAGCCCATATCAGCCTCAAGGGGATCATACTGCATAAAAACATCAGGTGCCGGCTCGGCATAATTCCAGTCTGTAGGTACTCCCAGAAGTCTTATGCCGCCGCTGTCTTCAGCTGCCGGTTTAAAGCTCATAAGCCATTCATTTGTAAGATGCTCCGCAAACGGAACATTTTTGTTAAAGTCATCAACTGCAACAGTCGGCTGACCGCTATAATACAGCACCCGTGGTTTAAACGGATAGCCCTTAACATCTAAAAAAACATATAAATACCCTTTATGCGGCAGACGATTCCCTTCATCAAGCATGGCAATATCATCACATTTAATTTGGCAAAGGAACATTTCCGTATCTGAAAAAATACCCTGCCACTCTTTCGGGATTACCGGAGCACCAAAAAATTTGCTTGCACCCATGTCGTAATCACCGTCTGCCTTTGTAACCTTGATTCCTATTGCATTACTCATTATACTTCATCTCCTTTTTTGTAATATCTGTCATGAATTTTCGATATTTCTTCCATAGCTTTTATTCCCTGCAGCTCATGGTCCTCAAACAGCTTCCAGTGTGCAAGATATTCCCGTTCATATTCCCGCAGCCGCAAAAGTGCCTGCTCTGTCCGTTGGGTTATCTCCTGCGGTTCGTTCTCAAAATTCGTCTCAAAGCCGTCAGCATACTCATCAAACCTTTCTAACCAATAGCTTGCCAGGATTTCATCGTAAATGCAACTAAAATTAACAAGGTGGAGTGCATCGGGGTCAAACACCAGGGTACCGTTGTCGCTGTACCTGAGAACGCTTTCATCCCTCATACGATTGTTGGCAATAGCTTCAAGCTGAAATTGAATTTGTTCATCATCTGCATAAATATCATTATAAAATATGCAGCCCAGGGACACCATAGCCTTGCCAACGCCTGCCTTTGCCGCCGCTGTCATATATTTAAGCCCCTCCAAAGGACTTCTGCCATGGTAACCATCCGGCCCCTTACTGCCAAAAATACAGAGGGTAGCTAAACCGTAAAGGGCGTTTTTTTCTCCCGCCTCAACAGCTGTTTTATAATATTCTTCCGCCTTTTTGTAATTTCTAAGTCGATTGCCTACACTTCCAAAGTGAGCGTCGGTAATAAAAATCGGTGGCTGATATTGATATAACCAGCCCAGCATATACCATGCCGGCGTGTACCCCATTTCGGCCGCCTTTGTGAGGTCGCTCACTATGCTTTTCACAGATATTCTTCTGTCGGCGGTTGCATTGCAAATTGCCCTTAGGGCAAGCTTCTCCGCTTCGTCCTTAGGCTCTTTTTTCGGGTTGAAGCCAAGAGGCAGCTTTTCATAGAACCAATCGCTGTAAAAAAGACTCATACAAACACCCCCTTCGTTACAAACAGCTTAACAGCTCGGCATACACCTTTTCGGCGTCCTTTAAAACCCGCACCAATCTTTTATATTTTTGCTCCGACCACATATATGTATCAATATAGGAGTCGGAGGTATTCTGAATATGCCCTGTTTTGCTGATTTCATCGAGTGCCTGACGAATACGCATAAGTCCGTCCTTAATGTCATCGGTATAAAACAAAAAGCCGATTTCATCATCTATCTGCTCTTTTTCAAGCATTAATTCTTCTTTTCTGCTCATTTTAATTTCTCCTTACAGTCAGTATTAAAAAATGTCTCCAAATCTACCCGAAAGCTCTCTTTGCAATCGTTGCACAGCCACATTTCGGGTGCAATGTCTATCATAACATCGTAGCCGTATTTTAAAACCGCACCTGCACCGTCCATACAGGTAACATTACCGCTGCCGCATTTAGGGCATTTAATAGCTTTATTTTCACACACTGTTTTCACCTCCGGCTGCCAATATGAAAATAATGTGTTTACTTCTACACAAGAATTGCACTTATACAAGTACATTCATATGTATCATAGGCTATGCCCTTTCCCATTAATTTAAAGGTCTGGTCATAATTGTGCGGAAAAACCTTTCCGTTATCATTTCTAAAATACATAACATCATTAACAACTGCACATAATTTTACTCCCTTTATTTGCAGCGGTTCTTTACCGGCAAGATTTTCAAGCTCAAAATTATTAGATGTATCCGCAGAAAAGCCGGAGGTGTTGCATCCTCCCACACCCGTTGTACCATATTCAACTAAAATACCTACTATTTTTTCGTTGTCTTCAATTAAAATGCTTTCAAGTGCCAAAACCTCATTATCTGACAATGTCCTCATAATATATCCTCCTTAAATAAATGCCGATTTAACGGTATATTAATCCCTGCCTACACCTGACATAAACAGGTAGCGGTTTGCCTTTTCTTTATTTGCAGGTATACCTGGCCTACCGTTTGTGTAAATATCAACCAGTCGGTTCATTGCGTCGGATACTCCTGCCTCTGCTGCCTGAATATAAAACATAAGTGCGGCTGTCATATCCTTATCACAGCCAAGGGCGTTTTCATAAAAATATCCTACTTGATACATAGCATAGCTGTCGCCGCTGTCCGCCCCACGGCAAGCCCACAAAAATGCCTGCTCTTGGTCTTTTTCGACCGGATAGCCATAGTAATAGGCAGTTACAATATGCGGCATAGCCCCAACGCAGCCACCCTCTGCCGCCAGAAGATACCATGCAAACTGTGCTACGTGCTGCTCACGCAGCTTTTCTGTTATGCCTTCTAAATTCGTTGCCTGCTTCCAGAAAGGAACAGAGGTGTCCTTAAGCGATCTGTCACCCAAAGCCAGAATAGCTTTTTCACTGCCTTTTTCTGCCGCCCTGCGGTAATATTCATCTGCCTTTTCTTCATTGTAAAAATCATTATTTGACGGATTCCCATAAAGCTCTGCATAAAACAGCAGTGCGTCAAGCTGCTCCTTTTCTGCCGCCATTTCAATATATTCAACTGCTTTTTCTTCGTTTTCGGCTGAGGAAAGCTCCATTGCCATATACCAAAGTGCGTCAATACTGCCTTTATCAATCTGCTCCTGTAAAATTTCGGTAACGGGGCGTAGGTCAAAGCCTTCCTCCATACGAGCCTCGGCTTTTTTATCGCCTTGCTTGGCTGCTGCTTCGCACCATTTTTTCGCTTCTGCCGCCTTTACATCATAAAAGCCATTGTCGTGCATTTCCCAAATAATACGGCAGGCATAATTGCTTCCTTTTTCTGCGGCACGGCGAAGGTAAGCAAGCCCCTCATTTACACTTCTGCCACACCCTAAGCCGTACGCAGTCATATAGCCGATTTCCGCCATAGCCTCGGTATGCTCAAGCTCTGCCGCTTTATAAAGAGGGTACCAGGCTTCGCCCCAGTTTAACTCCTTAATAAGCTCCATTCCCTTTTTATACAGTCTCTCGCCCACCTCTTCAGCCTTGTGGCAGCAATAGTCCTCTCTGTTCTGAACAGAGCTGCTTGTTGGTACTCCGCGATAACAATGCTGAGCATCTCGCCAACGACCGTCAAGCTCACATAAAAAGCCTTTTCGCACCAGCACATCGTATGCGTATTCACAGTATACGCCCGGATTTACCTGATTTGCTAATCCAAGCTGAATTTTTGCTAAATCTATAATCTGAAAATACGGCAGGGCAAATTCTGCGTCAAACTCATTGCCCAAAGGAAAATCGCCGTCCAGCTCTGCTTCTGCTTTTGCTTCCTCTTCAACCACAGTATCCATAAAAGCCGTATCGCCGCAGAAAGAATCGGACAGTCTAAGCATTTCCCTGCTTTTTATTATTTTAAACGCCTTGTTTATGCGGTCAATAAGCAGCAAGGACATATCCTCTGTTTCGGGGTATTCCTTGGCAATTTTTTTATAGGCAGTAATCCATTCATCACGATTCTTTTCAGCTTTTTCAATGTTGTCAAGCATTGAAATTTTCAACACAAGCTCCGCTTTCATTTACAGCCACTCCTTTCGGCAATTAGTTTTATCACACTATGGCAATGCGAGCCTTAGTAAATTTATGTGTATTCTTTATAACACTTCCTATTTAATATAAAACAAAGCTCTATCGCCTATATTTGTTATTTGCTACTGAATTTCCAGACTGATTGTCAAAGTAATTGTTTCCTCTGTGGGGCAGTTGTCGTGTCCGTAAGCAGTCAGCCTTTTCACCACCGTTTTCGGCAGCTCTGCAGCCCTTAAGGCTTCTCCGGCAATGGTTATTTTGTCATCGTTAATCGTAACGCTGTCCAGAAAACAGGTGTTTTTTGCAGCGTCTGATAAACGGCAGAACGGGTAATCCTTTCCGAGAGAATAAGTACCATTTTTAAACGGAACAGTGCTTTCGGCGGTTTTTGTTAATCCGCCCCCCTCTGCTTTTGCCACAACCTTTATAACAGGCTGAACATATAGGTTGACATCTATCAACTGCTGTGGTATTGTCCGCCAATAATCCATACAAATTTTCTTTTCTTTGCGACGGTCAAAAGGGTTGACATCTGCCGACTGATGTGGCATTGTCCGCCCACAATCCATACAAATTTTCTTTTCTTTGCGACGGTCAAAAGGGTTGCCGTAATCTCCCCCGATTGTTTCTATGCGGTGCGACCCGCAAAACGGACATATAAACATAACTACTCACTCCTTTTACAATTTCTGTTTAAAAGCCCTTTAACATAATATGGTTATATTTTAGCTTATAAATTTTACTGTCTATGACCTTTCCACCACATAGCTGAATGCGTCATAGCCGGACTTATCTTCATCATAGAACACATATGCATATCCGTCTAAATTATTAAGAAACGGCACGCCGTCAAAATCCAACGGATCGTACTGCAAAAGCAGTGTTGATTTTCCTCCATTTTCATTTATTACACCGGACGGAACGCCAAGCAGCTTAGTGCCGTCTGCAGAAGGCTCTGCGTAATGGAAGGTTATAAGCCAGTCATCATTAAGCCCGTCTGAAACAGGCGATTCGACATTAAAATTATCAATAACAGTATCCGGCTCATCGGGGTAATATTCAACCCATACATACAGTTGGTCAGATGGATACATTTCGGCGTCAAGAAAGAAATACAGGTAGCCTGTATGGGGCAGGCGATTGTCATAATCAAGCTCCGCTATGTCTGCAAGTCTTATTTGTGCAAGGAATATAATGTCATCGTGAAATCTATCCTTCCACGCACTTGGAACCGTAGGAGCTCCGAAAAACTTACTCTGTGCAAGGTCGTGCTTTCCATCGGATTTTTCGACGGTCATTGAAACAGCATAATGACACAACACCGTTTCATCCTCATAAATTAATCTATAGCAATAGCCGCCGTCCATTGAGCGTGGAATATAAAGCTTGTTTTCGCCTTTTTGAATCACCCATGTTTTATTAAAAGCAGTATTTTTACAATGTAATGTTACAGTAATGCTGTTTTCATCGGCAGCGTCAATAGTAAATTGCCTTCCGCCTTTAGGGAAATCAAGAACAGCACCGACTGACGGAGCAAAAGCTCTGTTGTCGGTAACACGGGCACTTCTTTCGCCCGTCATTCGGTTAATACCCCATGCTTTTTCTATAATTCTAAGCTTCATTATTATACCTCCGTCCAAAAGCCCTTTATTTCAGCTGTCGGTTACACTTGCAAAACCAATCGGCAATTTGCAAACCGCTGTTATTTATAGGGCATTATTTTTTATACTGTAGCACAAGGCAAAATATGCATAACAGCCTTGTCAATTCGTCTGCACCGGCTGTGCGTTTTATATTAACGCCTGCCGATAAAGCTAAGCTCCTGCTTTCTGTATATATACTACATTATAAAAATGCAATTTTGGTCGCTGTGGCAGCGACATTTCAAGCAATCGTTTTGCAATATGTTTGTATTGTATCATATATATTGCACTTTTTCAATATATTTTCACAAATATGTACAAAACTTTCTTAACATTTTACTAAACACGCCCTTTGCAACAAAGAAAACCTGCGTAGTATATATACTTTTAAGCTAAAAATAAAAGCAAGCGGCAATAACTTATCAGCCGCTTGCTTAAATCAATTTTCTTTTTTCGGTTTTACCCCAACTATTAACACAAAGCCTACATAAAAAGGGCTCGGCACAATACCAAACCCTTTTGTTTATAAGATTATCCAAGCTCTATCATTTTATCAATACATTTTCTTGCCTTAACCATAGTGTCTTCGTCAAGTACAATTTCTTCTCCGCCTGTACCCGCAACGGTGTTGTATACATCTACAAGCGTGGTAGACTTCATATTTGGGCAGATAAGATTTTTTGACAAAGCGTAAAAACGCTTGTCAGGACATTCATATGACAAATGCTCTGCTATGCTTATTTCTGTTCCGATAACAAATTCCTTTTTATCTGACTGCTTTGCATAATTCATAATTGCAGATGTAGAGCCCACAAAATCAGCAAGTGCAACAACATCCGGCGTACACTCAGGATGAACTAAAATTTCTGCATTTGGGTACATTTCTCTTGCCTTTTTTGCATCTCGTGCAGATACTCTGGCGTGAATAGGACAGCCGCCGCTAAGCAGCTTAAAATTCTTTTCCGGAACCTGCTTTGAAACATAATCTCCTAAATTACAGTCAGGTATAAACAGTATATTCTTCTGCGGCAGCTTCTTAACAATTTTAACAGCCGATGATGAGGTTACGCAAACATCACAGACTGTTTTTAGGTCTGTTGTAGTATTTATATAAGCTACAACTGTATAATCAGGGTATTTCTCCTTTACACCCTCTATAAGCTCCTTATCCATTTGCTCTGCCATAGGACAGCCTGCTATAGGATTTGCAAGATATACAGTCTTCTCGGGTGAAAGCAGCTTTACTGTTTCAGCCATAAAGCGAACTCCGCACATAATAACATTTTTGTTTGGTGCTTTTTCTGCCATAACGCTTAGCTGAAAGGAATCGCCTGTAAAATCGGCAACCTCTACAATCTCTCTTGCCTGATAGCTATGTGCCAAAATGCAAATATCTTTTTCTTTTTTTAAGCGAATAATCTCCTGCTGTAGCTCATACATATTCATAGTTCTAACCAATCTCCTTTTGTGTCTTAAACCATTTGCGGCAAAGAACAACGTCGCACAAATAAACTGTGCCTACACTAAAGCCTTAAAAATTTTCTTGCAGAAAAGCGTAGAAAATAACATAAGCAGCCACCATAGCTAAGCCGTAGACTGCGTTAATTCCTATGCATTTAATATATTTTATAATACACAATCAGTCCCCCTTTGTCAAGGTGAATACAGCTATAACTAAAAACCGGAAGGAAATATTGACGAAAGCTAAAGATAGTTTATAATATTAAGTACGGTGGTTATTTTAACAATGCTTTTATGTGTTAAATACTATCGAGCAGGCCAATATTTAATATATCATACCTGTTATGAAAGGATGGTCAATATGAGCAGCAACACTGAAAATACAGTTAATACCATTTTAGAAAGCTACAAAAAGCACGAGCTGATTTGCAGAATTGATGAAGACAACATTGTAAATAAGGACACACTTATTAAAATTGTCGAGGAGCTTCGCCGACTGCTGTTTCCGGGCTTTTTTGATAAAAACAAAGTCCGTTCGGAATATATTAGATACCTTTTGGGCGAGCGACTGGAGTTTATACAGTATAACCTAAAAAAACAGGTCGCCAAGGCCCTTGGCAACAATGAAAGCTGTGCGGAATGTGAGCGTTCGGAAATTCTGGCGACGGCAGACAGGGTTGTAAATAATTTTATCCAAAAAATACCTACTATTCGTGACTATTTGGCAACTGACATTCAAGCCGCATACAACGGGGATCCTGCCGCATACAGTACTGACGAAATAATTTTTTGTTACCCTGGTATGTTTGCAATTACAGTCTACAGAATTGCACATGAGCTTTTTATTATGAATGTACCTATGATACCGAGAATTATTTCCGAATATGCCCACAGCGTCACAGGCATTGACATACACCCCGGTGCTACTATAGGCAAGCATTTCTTTATTGACCATGGCACAGGAGTGGTAATAGGCGAAACCACCATAATAGGCGACAATGTTAAAATATATCAGGGTGTTACCCTGGGAGGCCTGTCTACAAGGAAAGGGCAGCAGCTAAAGGGCGTAAAGCGACACCCGACTATAGGCAACAATGTTACCATATACTCAGGCACCTCCGTACTGGGAGGAGAAACAGTTATTGGCGACGGTGCAACCATAGGAGGCAACGCATTTATTGTAAGCTCGGTATCAGCCGGAATGAAGGTAAGCGTTAAGAATCCTCAGCTGGAGTACAGCCCAAGTCCAAGCCAGCTTAAAAACAGCGAGTACTGGGACTGGGTTATTTAACATTACACTATTATTTTAAATATTTATCCGTTTGGCGGGTTTTTTTAAAAAGGTCAAAGGTCAGGGCAGCCTGAATACAAATAAATATCACACCGGCAAAGCCGGTGGTTTTATAACAGCCCTAAAAGGGCACTTTACCAGCACACCTCTAAAGAGGTATCGCAGAAGCTAAAGCTACCTACCGCATTTGCCTCTGCTTTTATTTTTTACTCTTACTTCTTAAATGGATCTTCCCATTCTTTGAATGACAACTGATCGTATATCATATCTTCCTGCTCTTGCTCTCTGATATACTTTGCGATACCATTTTTATTTCCACCTACGGTACTTACATAATATCCTCTACACCAAAAATGTCTGCTTCCATATTTGTACTTCAAATTTGAATATCTTTCAAATATTATCATCGTACTTTTGCCTTTTAGATATCCCATAAAATCACTTATTCTTTGATTTGGCGGTATCTCTACTAACATGTGTATATGGTCTGGCATCGCATGGGCTTCTATTATATTTACATGTTTTCTTTCACACAACTCTCTCAAAATTGCTCCTATATCTGCCTTCAATTTTCCATATATTACTTTTCTCCTATATTTTGGAGCAAATACTATGTGATATTGACATTTCCAAGTTGTGTGTGATAGACTGTATGTGTCGTTAGTTTTATTATTCATCTAATGTCCTCCGTTTCGTTTGAGTCTATGCGGTTGGTAGCCACTTATACTCTATCAAAACGGAGCTTTTTCTGTCAATATCTACTTATTCTGACACTAAAGTCCGTCCATTCCACCTGCATTGCAGGTGGTTTTTTATACCTGTATAAAAAAAACAGCCACTCAAACGAGTGGCTGTAAAATAAGCGATTGCTTCACTATGCAATTATTATTTAATTATTAGTGTGTAATCTTCTTTCTGAAAACAACTACTGCTGCACCTGCAAGCATTAGTACGCCTAACAAAATTGCTACTGATGTGCTGTCGCCTGTAGCAACCTTACCTGTTGTTGTTGTACTTGCATTGCCATTGCTGCTGCCATTACCCGGATTTACAACTGATGTTGGGCTGTCAGGTGTAGCAGGTTTTGAAGGTGTAGGTAGATCTGTTGGCTCTGTAACGCCATCTGTTGGCTCTGTAACGCCATCTGTAGGTGCGTCTGTCGGAGCTGCTGTTGGAGCATCTGTAGGTGCATCTGTTGAAGCATCTGTAGGTGCGTTTGTTGGAGCGTCTGTAGGTGCGTCTGTTGGAGCTACTGTTGGAGCTACTGTTGGAGCCTCTGTAGGAGCTGTTGAATCTGTTACGATTACTGCATCTGCACAAAGTGTCTCGGTGTTAAATGTAAATTTAATTGCAACTGCATCATTTGGAATATATAGGTGTGCGTTACTGTCAAGACCTACTGCAGGACCTGTTGTGTTGAACGAGAAGTCCCAAGCATGGTCAGCCAAAACCTTGTAGTCAACATCGGAATCCTTCTGCTCCTCTGTTACAGGTACTACAAGCTCATAAAGACCTGTTTCAGTATTTAGAACCATGTCATACTTGTCAGCTGTCGGATCCCATGATGGGTCGAACAAAGCGTCTGAACCTGTTACTGTATAAGTGTGGTCAGCCTTTGGATCAAATGTAGGAGCTTCTGTTGGAGCCTCTGTTGGAGCTGACGCCTCTGTTGGAGCCACTGTAGGAGCCTCTGTTGGAGCTGATGCCTCTGTTGGAGCTTCTGTTGGAGCTACTGTAGGAGCTACTGTAGGAGCTTCTGTTGGAGCCTCTGTTGGAGCCTCTGTTGGAGCCTCTGTTGGAGTACTTGGAGCGTTCTTTACAACCTTTAATGTAGTAGTTGTTCTCAAAGCATCGTTATTGGTTACAACATCATTGTTCTCCACATAAACAACATCCTTTACAATTGTGTTAATATAGCTTGTACCCGGTTTATCAATCTTAAACGTAAGCTTTACAACTGTCTGGCTAGGTGTAAATGAACCGGTATTTACAGCTCTTACTAATGAAAAATCAAAAAGATCTCTGTCGAACTCTTTACTTTCTTCCGGGCGTGTTACAACCATTGCACCTGGGAATTTTCCAGTCTGGTAGAAAGCACCTTCGTCGTAATACTCTGTTGAATAGCTCAACATATCGACATTGCTGAATATTTCACCATTCTGTGTTGCGCTTTCCTGATTGAAGAATGTTTCTGTCTCAATACCTGCAAAGCCTGTTAGTCCATCTATTGTAGATGTACCTTCAATTGTGCATTCGATAATATCTCCAACATGGAACTCGTAGCTTCTTGTGTCTGTTGAATAGTTACCGTTAAAATCTGTAACTAAAAGGGTTGCTTTTGTGTCATCACCGGCTGCGGAAGCTGTTACTGCACAAGCACAGCCTGAAACAGTAAGCATTCCTGCCAATAAAAGACTGGTTAACTTTTTCATCTGACTTCCTCCTGTCAATATACTTGAAATCTTCTATATTATATAATGAACATCTTTATATTGCAATAGCTAAAAGCCATTTTTGTTTTAAATAACAATAATCACTTAGGTTATATAGTAAAAAACACTACATATACTACTAATTATTCTACTGTTACCGATTTTGCCAAATTTCTAGGCTTATCTACATCGTTGCCTCTGTGAACTGCCGCATAGTAAGCAATCAGCTGCAGCGGCACTATTGTAGGAATAGGCATAAGAATATCCTGCATTTTAGGAACTCTTATCAAATAGTCGTATGCCTCCTCATCAATTTCAAAATCCTCTCTGGCAACAAGTATAACCTTGGCGCCTCTTGCCTTAACCTCCTTAATATTGCTTACCGTTTTTTCCAGTAAATCTGACTGTGTTGCCACCGCTATAACCGGCATATCGTCTGTAATTAAGGATATTGTTCCGTGCTTAAGCTCACCTGCGGCATAGGATTCGCTGTGTATATACGATATTTCCTTTAGCTTTAGCGAGCCCTCCATACTCAGTGCATAGTCAAGGCCTCTGCCTATGTAAAGCAGGCTTTCGGCTGCAACAAGCTTTGTACCTACATACTGGGTTATTTCCAGTGTTTTTTCCAAAACATCAGAAATAATTCCCGGCGTGCTTTGCAGCTCTGCAGTTAAAGCTTTACATTGCTGCTGTGTTATTGTACCCTTTGCCAATGCCAGCTCAAACGCAAACAGGTACATTACAGAAAGCTGTACTATATATGCCTTTGTAGACGCTACGGCAATTTCAGGGCCTGCGTGTGTATAGATGAGCATATCTGCCTCACGGGCAATTGAGCTGCCCTTAACATTTACTATAGCAAGGGTTTTTGCACCAAGACTCTTTGCCAAACGCATTGCGGCAAGGCTGTCGGCTGTTTCGCCGGACTGTGAAATTATTATAACCAAATCGCCTTCACCTACAAGGGGATTTCTGTATCTAAACTCCGAAGCCATATCTACCGTAACAGGCACCTTGGCAAGCCTTTCAATAACATACTTGCCAACCAAGCCGGCGTGCATAGCCGTACCGCAGGCAACAATATAAATTTGCTTAAAGCTCTTTATTTTTTCCAGATTAATGGAGCATTCCTCCAGGTTAGGCATACCGTCCACTATTCGAGGCTTAATTGTAGTGTTGATAGATGTTGGCTGTTCGTGTATTTCCTTTATCATAAAGTGAGGATAACCGCCCTTTTCGGCAGCGTCCATATCCCAGTCAGCCGTCATAAGCTCCTTATCCTCTACAATATCGCCGTGGTCGTCATAAATTGTAACCTCGCCGTCTTCAAGCCTAACAATTTCGTCATGGTCAAGCAAATAGTAATCCTTTGTGTAGTTTATAATAGCCGGTACATCGGAAGCAATAAAGCTTTCGTTCTTTCCTACGCCTACTATAAGCGGGCTTTCACGCCTTGTTGCAAACACAACATCAGGAAAATCCTCAAATACAATTCCCAAGGCAAAGGAGCCCTCAAGGTCCTTTATGGTTCGTTCAATAGTAACAATAGGCTCCATTGGATTTTTCTTGTAATAATAGCCCAGCAGCTTTGCCACAACCTCGGTGTCGGTGTCGCTTAAAAACCTTTCGCCATGCTCTATTAGGAATTCCTTTAAAACCTTATAGTTTTCAATAATTCCGTTATGTACTATAGTTACCTTTTCGCCGCTGTGAGGGTGCGAATTAATATCGGACGGTTCGCCGTGGGTTGCCCAACGGGTGTGACCAATGCCTACATTGCCCTGCGGCTTGCCATCAACCTCCATTTTAGCTACAAGGTCTTTTAGTCTGCCCTTGCACTTTGCCACCTCTATTTTACCTTTTTCAAACACAGCTATACCCGCAGAGTCGTAGCCCCTGTATTCCAGTCTGCTTAAAGCATCTACAAGCACATCGCTGCAATCTCTGTATCCACTGTAACCAACTATTCCACACATAAGTAATGAATCCTCCCAAATTATTGTTTTTTGTTTGTTCTATGCTTAAAGGTAGGAACAATTTCAGCCAAGAGCCTTAATGATTCCTCAGAATTATTTGACAGAGCAGCCGACTTCAGCTGCTCATACTGGCGTATAAACCTGTCTTTGTCTATAATTATCTGTTTACCTGTAAAAATCTTTTGGTTGTCTGTTTTCTTTAAGCCCTCTTCGTCCATAAGCAGCTCCTCGTACAGCTTTTCTCCCGGACGAAGTCCTGTAAATTTAATCTGTACATCCTTATACGGAACCTTGCCGTACATTCTTATTAGGTTCTCTGCTAAAGTAACAATCTTTACCGGAGCACCCATATCAAGCACAAATATTTCTCCGCCCTTAGCCATAGCTCCTGCCTGCAGCACAAGAGAAACAGCCTCCGGAATTGTCATAAAGTATCTTATAATCTCCGGATCTGTTACCGTTACCGGCTTGCCTGTTTCTATCTGTCTTTTAAACAGAGGAATAACCGAGCCGTTAGAGCCAAGCACATTGCCAAACCTTGTTGTTATAAACTCTGTTTTTGAGCCTGACTGTGCCATATACTGCACTATCATTTCACAGCAGCGTTTTGTCGCCCCCATAACATTGGTAGGATTTACAGCCTTGTCGGTAGAAATCATAATAAACTTCTTGACTCCCGTAAGGTCAGACAGCTTTGCTACATTATATGTACCCACTACATTGTTTTTTACTGCTTCCTCGGGAACATCCTCCATTAAAGGAACATGCTTGTGGGCAGCTGCGTGGAAAACGATGTCCGGCTTATAGGTACGGAAAATCTTTTTCATTTTTTCATAATCTCTTACCGAAGAAATAATGGTTTCAAGGTGAAGATTGTCGCCATAATCCATTATAAGCTCCTGCTGAATGTCATAGGCGTTATTTTCGTATATATCGACAATTATTATAAGCTTTGGCTCAAAGGACGCTATCTGCCTGACAAGCTCGGAGCCTATTGAACCGCCTCCGCCTGTAACCATACACACCCTGCCCTTAATAAGCTCTTTGGTAGGGGTTTTGTCAAACGAAATAGGCGGACGCCCTAATAAATCGTTTACATTTATGTCGTTCATCTGGCTTATAACCGTACGGCCTTTACGGTCATTGCCCTTTTTGCCGTTTTCGTATTCGTCAAAAATAAGATTGCTGACATACGGTATTACCTTTATATGGCAAGGTGTTTTTGAACACTCGCTTAAAATCCTTCTTCTGTCCTCCTCACCGCAGGACGGTATAGCCATTAGGATTGTGTCAATTTCTTCACTTTCGCAGACGCTTTGTATTTTATCCGTCCTTCCTAAAACAGGAATACCCAAAACCTTTGCTCCGGTAAGACGAGGGTTGTCGTCTACAATGCCTACAATATTGTAGACCTGTGCTGCTTCGTTGGCCTGAGCGGCATCGTTGACCTCTTTAATAATAATTTTTCCGGCTTTGCCTGCACCAACCAGCAAAGTTCTTGACTTGCCGGCACTCTCCCCTGCCTTTACTATTGTCAAAAATGTTCTTCTGAATATAAGTCTAAACAATATAACCCCTGTACACGCCAGTAAAAATTCTACAGCAATAAACCAATACAGATTTGCCTGCCCTGCGTTAGCATAAAAAACTCCTGCCACTGCCATAATTAAATTTACCGCAAAGGCTATAGTTGTACCCAACACACAGGAGGCATAATCCTTTAGCTTAAAATACCTCCACATTTTTGTATAAGCACCGCATACCCACATTGTAAAAAAGCCGATAACAGCCATAACAAATATTTGAAGCGTAAGGGTTGAGGTATGCACCGAGCCTATTTTAAAAACTGCCAAAATATAATTTGACAAAAGTGCCGCAATGGCAAATATGAATATATCCGCCGCAGCTAAAACAAGCTTTCTAAAGCTAAAAATTCCAACTCTCTTTTTTAGTTTCATATATAATTTTATCTCCCAAAAACACCTTTATTTTTACCGCATAACGAAATTATTCATAAAAAATCATTTTAGCGGACAATCATTGTCTTAGAGATTTTACAGTTAGGTTTTTAAAATAAAACCCTTCACAATCCGTAAATCCCAAGGAGCTGTCGCTTTTAACTATTTTGTATGTTTTATGAAAAACAGAAACATCGCCGATAAACGCATAAACATCTACCTCATCCTTTTTGTAGGTATAGCCTACATAGGTATCCCTTCCGTCAATTTTGTATGTACAGCCGGATACTCTGCCCTGCTTATCGTAGTCGAACTTAATTTGATCGTTAGACGGATCCTCCTTTGTTAAATCCACCTCAACCACAAGTCCCGGTGCCTTGAAGCTGCTGATAATAGCGCCCATAGGCACAGACGTAGCAGTAGGTGTGTTTTCGGCTGACCGGTCAGCCGAGTCTGAGCAGCCGCAGGCTGCCAGCTGAACAACCGCTGTAAAAATCAAAAAAAGCAATAGTATTTTTTTCATAAAGCTCCACCTTTCATCACCATAATCACATCACAGTATACCATACACAACAAAAAATAACAAGTTATCGGAGGCCTCAAATATTGACAATAATTGCACCGCCTGAAATATTTTTTTTACTGCAAAAGGCAGTATTCCAATAAGATATAAAAAAACAGCGGGGTATAAGCAACCCCGCCTAAGAAATTAATCTCTTCTTTTTCCAAACAGTCTAAGCAAATACAAAAACAGATTTATATAATCCAAATACATCTGCAAAGCACCTATTATGCTTAGCTTTTCCAGTGCCTCGGCGTTTCCGCTAAAGGCATAGTAGCTTTTCTTGATTTTATTGTTGTCATATATGGTAAAGCCCATAAAAATCAATACGCCGGCACAATTTATAATAATATTGTTCATTGGTGTACGGATAAAGAACATAGAAATTACGGAATAAATCAGCAGTATAATCAACGCCACCGACAGTATCACTCCGAATTTAGACATATCCCTTTTGCTGGTAAGACCTATTACCGCCAGCACCAAATACATAACCGCAGTTACGGCAAAAATTTCAACAACAGACTGAAGCTCATACATAAGCAAAACCGGTGCTGTAATTATACCAATATCTGCCGAATATACTATAAAAATTATTTTGGCTGCCAGTGGCGGAAGCTTAGTAACAAAAAAGCCCATAGTAAAGGCAAAAATAACGCTTAACAGTGCCGCTATGCCATACATGGCAAGGTTGTTTTCCAAAAAGTTTACTACATCTCCCGACGCAATGGTCATATAAAATGCAAGGCCAAAGGTTATAGCCAAGCCAAAGAACATCCAAAGGTAGGTTTTTGCCATATACCTTGCAAAGCCCTGAGATGTATCTGTTGGGGCATAGCCCCTGTTATAGCTTTGGTAGCCGTCGTTATAGCTGCTGTTGTAGCCGCCGTTGTTATAGCCGTTTTGGTTTGCATTCTGTCCGCCGTTGTAGTAGTACCCCGGACCATGATAGTTATTGTCGGGTTCGTTTGGGTTCCTCATTAAAATCACTCTCCCATTTAATTAATAATATGTTTATATATAGTCAATATAATCCGTAAAGACCTTTGACTTAATGAACTCTGTGTCTTTAAACTTGGCTGAAAGCTCCCTTACCAAAAAGTCCACCGCAACATCTTCTGTTCTGTAATGACCTGCGTCTATTACAGTTAAATTTATGCTGTGAGATTCCAATATATAATTATGCTTAATTTCTCCTGTTACGAAAGCCTCTGCTCCAAGCTCCTTTGCTAAATATATATACTCGCCGCAGGCGCCGCCGCCTACAGCTACACGCTTTATTTTGTTTTCAATATTGGTAAAGCGCACACCGGTGCAATGAAGCTTCTCCTTAACAAGCTGTGCAAACTGCCTTGAGTTAAGTGCCTTGCCATCAATATTGCCCACGGCAATACCCTCGCTGTCAAGGGTAACGTCCTTTAGTCCCAAAGCGTTTGCCATACAAATATTTACGCCCTTAGGAGAAAGGTCCAGGTTTGTATGTGCACAAATTGCGTTTATATCCTTTTGTGCCAGCATATAGGCAGCATCTGTGTTTTTTACCTGCCGCACCGGCTTAAATATTACAGGGTGGTGGCTTACAATAAGGTTTGCTTTTAGCTTTGCCGCCTCCGCCACAACCTCAGGGGTTATATCCAGTGCCACCAGTACCCTTTGTACCAAGCCGTTGCTGTCCCCCACCAATATGCCCGCATTGTCGTAATCCAGTGCTGTGTCAAAGGGTGCAAAGCTGTCAATAAAGCTGTATATTTCCTGTACAGTAGGCTTGTTTTTCGGTACAGCTCCGCCTTCTGCATACTCTGTAAGCTGGTTTCCGTAATCTTCGTATTTTTTCCCGTCACTGCTAAAGCAATTTGAGGTAAGTATGCCCCTGCCCTTTTTTAAAAGTGCAGTGCCTGCCTTTGCTATATAGCTTTTTGCACAGTCACCGTCCTTAGGTGAAAGCCTGCCGTAGTATTTTAGTATGCCTATATTGTGCTTTTTATTACCTGTATAATAAACGCTCATAACAGAATAAATTTTGCCCTCTGCCTCTGTAGCTTTTTCGACTTCTATTTCAAAGCCGTTTTCATACAAATATTCACGCAAGACCTCTGCCTTTGTCATAGGCTGTAAAATAAAATGGTATCTGCTGTTTTTTACCCAAGGTGCGGCGTTTAGTATGTCCGAGATAAGCTCGCCGCCCATACCGGCTATAATAATATCATCTGCCTCATCAGGCTGAATATTTTCCAGTCCGTTTGACAGTCGCAGCTGTACCATATTTTCGGCATTGTATTTCACAACTGTTTCTTTTCCTCGCTGTAGGGGCTTTGGGTTAATGTCCGCCGCCACTGCCTGCACCGCTGTGGAGCTTTTGCACAGCCACACCGGTAAATATGCGTGGTCTGTACCAATATCCGCCACCTTAACGCCCTTGCGAACAAAGTCGGCACACAGGCTAAGGCGATTGTCCAAATGTAAGCTTTTGTCCATAATCATTAATAGTCCTTATATAAAATATGGCGGCTGGTAAATTCAACCGGCCACCATAAATGTACAAATCAATTTCAGTTACTTGTTGTCTGCAATATGGTTGTTAATTTTCTCTACCATTTCGTCAGCGTCAACACCGTGCACCATACAAGCCTCTGCTAAGCTTTCGCCTCTTGAAGCCGGGCAGCCCAAGCAGTGCATACCCATTTCCATAAAAATAGGTGCTGTTGAATTGTCAAAGTCCAAGATATCGCCAATTAATGTATCTTTTGTAATTTTCATTAAGATTTCCTCCATTCCATGCAAGCAACATTCCTGCTACTTTTACTTATTATACCCCAAACATTGTTTCTATGCAATATGCTTAACAAAATGTTTATAAAGTACTTTTACGCCCTTGTGCCTGCCAACTGAGGTGTAACATAAAGAGTTTTATTTTTTACATAAATAACCATACCCGGCTTTGCTCCTGACGGCTTGCTGACATTTCTGACCTGTGTGTAATCAACGGGAACCTGCGAGCTGTTTCTGGCCCTGCTGTGGTATGCCGCCAGCTGTGCCGCCTCTGTAAGGGTAGCTTGGTCAACCTCCTTGCCCTCTGTAAGTATAATGGCGTGGGTGCCGTGTATATTTTTTGTGTGAAGCCAAATGTCGTTTTTAGATGCTGTTTTTAGTGTAAGCTTGTCGTTTTGCTTGTTGTTTCTGCCTACAAGTATTGTAAAGCCATTTGACGATATAAATTTAAGCGGAGGCAATGAGGCCGTTTTTTTCTGCTTGCCTCTTGGTGCCTTTGCATAGCCCTGCTCAACAAGCTCCGCACGAATTTCTGCAAGCTCCGCTTCTGTTGTGGCTCTGCCAAGCTCCTCCAGCACGGTTTCTATATACTCCAGGTCTTCCTTTGCCTTTTCTATCTGCACCCTTAAAACCTGCTCGGCTGTTTTTGCCTTGCGGTATTTTTTGTAATACTGCTGTGAATTTTGAGTAGCCGAAATTGCCGGATTCAGTGCAATTGTTATAGGGCTGTTGTTGTCATAATAATTTTCAACCGTAACCCTGCTTGCACCCTTTTCTATTCTGTATAAATTCGCCTGCAAAAGGTCGCCCTTTATTCTAAGCTCTTCACGGTCAACCGATGTTGAAAGCTCCGCTGTTTGAGAATTAATTTTTCTTGACAGTCTTTCCAAGGTGTTTGTAAGAAGTCTGTGTAAATCCTGCGACTTCGCCTTCATACGCTCTGCGGTATCTCTTTCGTTAAAAAAGCTGTCTAACAAAGCACTGAAGCTTTCCTCTCTCTTTACCTGTGCTGTGTCGCCATACTGTGTAATATCCATAAAGCCAAAGTCCATAGGCTTGCGGTTTACCACAACCATACACGGCGTGCCGCTGCACTGCTGAAGCTGTGCGGCTGTTCTCTCAAGGAAAAACAAAAGGCGTTTTTTATGCTCCTGTGTAAGAGAGCCTGTTGTAAGGTCTGCCCCCTTGCCTGTAAGATACTCCAGCTCTCGGCAAATTACCGGCGAAAAGCCCTGTATGGTATTAAGCAGTGCCTTACTTAGCTTTGTGTCAACCGTTATTGCCTGCAGCCTGTCCAAAATATCCTGTGGACTGCACTCCAAAATATTTATTTTATCCTGTGCCGGAGGCATACTGTACTTTAACCCCGGCAGCACCAAACGCTGTGACGACATTGAAACATCTACCCGTTTTAATGCGTCGATAATAAAGCCGTTTTCATCTATAAAAATTACATTGCTGTATTTACCCATTATTTCAACTGCAAGAGTAAGCTGAATATGGTCACCTAAGTCATTTGCTGCGTCAAACTCAAGGAAGATTATTCTTTCCATAGCCTCCTGCCTTGCGTTAATCAGCCTTGCACCGCACAGTCTTTTTCTGAAAAGCATACAAAGCATTGGCGGTACCTTTGGATTTTCGGGAGCATAGCTTGTGAAGTTTATTCTGGGGCTGTTTGCCCTTGCCGACAGCAAAAGCTTGCTTGCACCGTTTAGTCCACGCAGGCTAAGAATAATTTCGTCCTTATTTGGCTGATAAACCTTTTCAACTCTGCAGTTAACCGCATTGTCGTTAATCTCTTTACATATATGTCTTAAATATCCGCCGTCCAGCGCCATACACTACACCTCTCTTCAAATTCATTTGTGATACTTGCCGCCTGTGGAAATTTGAAATCCTCTGTAAATCTGCTCGCAAAGCATTACTCTGGCAAGCTGATGCGGAAAGGTCATTCTTGACATAGACAGCTTTAGCACTGCCATATCTTTAACCTGCTTTGACAAGCCCCATGAGCCGCCTATAATAAAATCTATTTCACTAACGCCCCCAAGTGCGGTTTTGTCAATAAAGCCCGCAAGCTCCTCTGAGGATATTATTTTGCCCTCTATACACAGTGCCGCTGCTGCCGCACCCTTACCTATATTTTTAATAATACGCTGTCCCTCTTTTTCAAGCGTGCTGCTTATTTCCGCATCACTTGGATTATCAGGCAGCCTTTCTTCGTTTACCTCTGTTATTTTAAACCTGCAGTAGCCCTTTAGTCTTTTTTCGTACTCTGCCACTGCCATTGTCCAGTATTTTTCCTTAAGCTTTCCCACGCATATAATGTTTACATTCAGCATAGCCGCTCCTTAAAAAATAATACAGCTGCCGTCCGTAACAGTGTGGGCAGCCTCAAGGGTGTAGTCGTCATTTTCCTTCATACCGCATTGCGAAAGTGTGCACCTTGCAGACTCCAACGCAATATGCGGCATATTGTTTTCTTCGCTTAGGTGGGCAAGCAGCAGCCTTGTACTGCCCCTTCTAACCAGCCTTGGCAAAAGCCCTGAGCATACTTCGTTTGATAAATGACCGCTGTCTGACAATATTCGTCTTTTAAGCATATACGGGTACACGCCGTTAAGCAGCATATTAACATCATGGTTAGACTCTATGGCAACCACATCGCAGCCCAAAAGAGCCTTTTCCATTTCGGGTGTAACACAGCCTGTGTCGGTAGCTACGGCAAATTTGCGGCCGTCGGGCATTTCTGCCACATAGCCTACGCTTTCGGCACAGTCGTGAGAGGTAACAAAGGAGGTTACCCTTATGCCGGCAGCCTCTGCACCCTTGTTAATTATGTAGCTGTTAAACTTTTCGGGTGCTAAATGCCCCTGTGCGTCCATTTGCTCAAGAGTACCTTGGGTAGCATATACATTTATGCCGTATCGGGAGGCAAGCACACGCACACCCTTAATATGGTCGATATGCTCGTGGGTTACAAATATCCCCTCAATATTTTTTACATCTATACTGTTGTCGCTCAAGGCCTTTTCTATCTGCTTGGCAGTACGGCCTGCGTCAATTAAAATTCCCTTTCCCCCTGCCGTTACATAGTAGCAATTTCCTTTGCTCCCGCTAAACAGTGGATATACTCTTGACATTTTACCATTTCCTTATAAATTTATTTTAAAAAGGCAGACTTTAAAGGCCTGCCTAAAACTTTCGGTATTATATTACACGCTTACCTTCTCAATATCTGCACCAAGCCCCTTAAACTTTTCAACTACTTTGTCGTAGCCACGCTCAATGTACTTAATACTCGAAATTGTACTTTCACCGTCGGCACACAGTGCCGCAATAATCATTGCCGCTCCGGCACGAAGGTCTGTAGCTTCTACATCGGCAGCCGTAAGGGATTTTACACCGTCTATAATTGCAATTCTGCCATTTACCGAGATTTGTGCTCCAAGCTTTAAAAGCTGGTCAACATACTGGAAACGACTTTCCCAAACTGCCTCGTTTACAATGCTTGTACCCTCTGCTACCGACAACAGTGCAACCGCCTGCGGCTGCATATCTGTAGGAAAGCCCGGATGAGGCATTGTTTTTATGTTGCAGCGTTTTATACCGCCTGTAGCGTCTACCGACACGCTGTCGTCACCCTCGCACACTATAACGCCCATTTCACGCAGCTTAGCTGTAATAGACTCCAGGTGCTTTGGCGTAACATTTTTTATTACCGCTCTGCCCTTTGTAGCGGCAACAGCAGCCATATAAGTACCGGCCTCAATTTGGTCGGGAATTATAGAATATGTTGTGCCGTGCAGGCTTTCAACGCCCTGTATTTTTATAACATCTGTACCGGCGCCCTTAATGTTGGCACCCATTGTGTTCAGAAAATTGGCAAGGTCTACAATATGAGGCTCTCTTGCGGCGTTTTCAATTATTGTTGTGCCGTCAGCCTTAACAGCCGCCAGCATAACATTCATGGTCGCACCTACCGAAACAACATCCATATATACATATCCGCCTATAAGTCTGTCTGCCTTAACCTCAATAGCGTCACCGCTGTCAATCAAGCGGTGTTCGGCACCCATACTGGCAAAGCCCTTTAGGTGCTGGTCTATAGGACGCACTCCGAAGAAGCAGCCCCCCGGCATAGCTACCCTGGCATAGCCTCTTTTGCCCAGCAACGCACCCAGCAAATAATACGAAGCTCGCATATTTCTGGCAAGGTCAAACACAGCCTCACAGCTGTTTATAGTTGTTGGATCTACAATATAGGTATTATCGTCCACTTTTTCAACACTTGCACCAATCCGCTGCAATATTTCAAACATAGCTTTAACATCGCTTATGTCCGGAATATTCTCAAGCCGACAAGGCCCATCGGCAAGTATTGTTGCAGGAATAATGGCTACGGCAGCATTCTTTGCACCGCATATTGTCACTTCTCCTGCTAATGGCTTACCGCCACATACTACAAATTTATCCAAGGACTACACCCCTAAATTTCAAATATTTTAAATACTCCTGCTAAGTAAAATACCCCAGACAAAATCAGATACACTCATCAAGCTTAATATATAATAAAAAGCACGCACCCTTTCGCTACGCACCCTTTTTCCATAAAAACACTAACATATATA
>OMNP01000157.1_pt1 | contig 32658 bp, 30 predicted proteins | sample 1673811 | NCBI WGS metagenome assembly OMNP01 (sample SAMEA103958127, study PRJEB25191) | human gut metagenome | biome: human-associated habitat [ENVO:00009003]; feature: intestine environment [ENVO:2100002]; material: feces | place: Germany | collected 2013/2015
AACGGTACATAACACTCTTTTTTATATTCATCAGCATGGTCATGCTGGTGGTACCGGTTATTCCTCACCACCATCACAATAATGGGTTGATATGTATGAAGAATGACATAACTCCCAATTGTTGCGGACAACAACACACCCCGGATAGCGAACATTGCTGTTGCGATACGGGATGTGTTACTACTCACTTTTTCCAGCAAACTCCCAGCTCGGACAACGGATGGACACATCCGGATTTTCCACTGGTTATCACATTATTCTCCGAACCCCTTCTCAGACTATTGGTCCTCCCCGAAGAAAGCGGGCAAAGACAGGACTGCATATACCAGGAGTCACTTCATGGCACGTATCTCACACGTGCCACAGGACTTCGCGCACCTCCGTGTGTTCTTACTTTATCGTAAAGTCTGCAACTTTATTGCAGGCTTTTATCTCTAATTTTGCACACAGATAAAAATAACATGGCTGAATAATATATGAACATAACAAGTGAAGACGAGGCTTTGTTGGAACTGTTCGAAAATGGAAAGACATCTGACAAGAAGTATAAAAGACTTCCTATAGCCGCAATCAAGGGTTATGTTAAGGCTGTCAACAAAATGAGAGCTGCAACAAGAATTGAGGACATTATGCGTGATCATGGCTTGCGCTACGAAAGATTGCACGGAGACAGAAAAGATCAAGAATCCGTAAGATGCAATGATGTCTGGCGATTGATTTTCCAAAGCTCTCCTGCCGATGGCAGTATTATCATTACCGAAATAGAATTAATTGAAATATCACATCATTATGACTAAGTTTAGTTTCAATCAGGCAGTCCCATTTGAGGCAACTCATGTGGGCGAGGTGATTAAGGACGAATTGTCTGCTCGTAATATGAAGCAGAGCGAATTGTCCGAACTCACTGGCATACAGAAATCCATTCTGAATGATGTCATAAAAGGTAAACGTTCTCTGACACCTGAAATGGCATTGTTGTTGGAAAACGCTCTCGGCATTTCTGCGACATATCTCATGAACATCCAGACGCAATACGAATTGGATTGCGCCAAACAGAGCGAAAGGGTTGTGTTGCAGACTAAAATGCTTGAGATTTGGAATGTACTCAAAGACCAAGTATCAATTCCCTTTTTCAGAAAAGTCGGTATCGTTAGAGGAAATATCATCGAGGATGTAAAACGCATCTTCGAGGTCTTTTCCGTGGATAACTTGGATGATTTCTTTGGTTTGAAGGCAGAAGAAATGGAACTTTCTTATTACCGCAAGTCAGAAAAGGTGAAAACCAATCCCGTGGACATTCTGTCTTGGAAATATTATTGCTATCATCTCTCTAAAAATGATGATTCAACTTTATGCACATTTGACAAGAGGGCAGATACAGAGATGCTGGCAAGAGAGCTGAACAATGTGTTTAAAGAAAACAAGAATACGGTGAACAAAACCCAAGAGGTTCTTAACAAGTATGGCATTCGTTTTCTTGTAGTCAATAAGGTTGGGCAAGTTCCTGTTGATGGAATGTCCTTTTGGATAGGAGATACACCAACGATTGTCATCGCTGAGAGAATAGCTTCCATTGACAATTTTGCTTTCACCACTTTACATGAGGTCGGTCATGTATTCAAGCACCTTACCCAAAATGGTAAGGCAATGATTAATCTCATGGAGGACAAGAAGAACATCGAGGAGTCTGAGGCTGACGAGTTTGCTTTAAATGCGACCCTACCAAATGCGGACTGGAAAAAGTTCATGGCAAGGACTCGTGATGTTGTACCTTATAAAATAGCACCATATATTCTGACAGAAGCAGACAAACACAATGTCAATCCGCAACTTCTGTTCGGACGCTATAAGCATGATATAGGTATATACAAGATAAAGAATTTCTTTGAAACGAAAATTCTATAACGATTCACAAAGCACCATTGGTTACACATTTCATAGCCAATGGTGCTTTGCATTTTCATCTCCTCATTCTCTCCAATTCATCATCCCTCCGCATTTTCTCATTCAACTTCTCCTGCATCTTGTCCAGAAAATAGGTGCGACTATAGTTCTTGCGTCTTCTGATGTCGGTGTAGAAACGATAGCAGTCCTTGGCTTTGATGCCGAAGAACTGGTACATGGCTTGCGCCAAGTCCTTGAACTTCACATTGCCATCGTTCACGCTTCCCATGACGCAGATGCCATATACCATTTCTACAAGGTCAACGGCATTGCCAGTCCATTTCACTAATGGCTTTGATTCTGATGATACTGGTGGGGAGGCTTCTGAAGTGGATGTAGTCACATGAAGATGATATGTTGCTGTTACATGCTCTTGCATCCTTCGGACAAATGCAATTGCTTTGCGCACATACAAGCCTACGGTTCCCAAACAATCCTTTATATGGGGCATTGACAGATGAAAGTCAAGCTCGGTCTCTGCGTATGACAGTGCAAAGACCGCTTGCTTCACGTTAGTGCTGCATAAATCAACCACAACCTTGATAAACTCACGATATGAGTTCTCCAAAGCGTTACCACCTTTGTTCTTATGACCTGCATTCAGCAAGTTGAAAAAATCAGTCTCTATCAATATGTTGTATTCCATGTTGCTGTCTCTTTTATGGGTTTGTACTAATTTGATGTTTCTGTGCGCACACCATTTATTAGTCCAATACCTATGCCATTCCAAGACAGACAAAACAATAGGATGATGATATTTCCTGATAATCAGCAACTTTATCAAGAGAATAAGATTTTCACAAGGAAATTGCAAGCAGAAATAGTGTAAGGAAAACCGGACACTCGTCCAATCTTCCTTACACGGTTCTTATACCGTTACAACTTGTTAGTTGGAATACCATACTCTTTCATACGGGCATAGAATGTAGTATGGCTCATTTCCAACATTTTTGCCGCATCACGCTTGATGCCATTGCATTGCTTCAAAGCCCACAAGATACGCTCTCGATTGATCTTGCGTTCTTGTTCATCAAACTCCAAAGCCTCTTCTGTCAATGTCGATTGTGACAGCTGCAAGTCCTCGATATCTATTATCCCATTCTCGCATAACAGCATGGCTCGCATGATACATGATTTCAACTCACGCACATTACCTGGCCATGTATGGCTTACAAGTGCCCTTTGCGCTTCCTTACTGATACATTTTATTTCTTTGTCAGTATGCCTATCATATAGTTTCAGGAAGAAGTTAGCTAATGGCATAATATCTTCCTTGCAATCCCGCAACCGTGGAATCTCAATAACCGCTTCGTGAAGTCGATAATACAGATCGCTTCTGAATCGTCCTTCCCGAACTGCCTCTTGCAGGTTTTCGTTGGTGGCGGCAATAATGCGCACATCAGCCACTTTGTCTTTTATAGCTCCCAATGGTCGGTAGCTCTTGGATTGCAACACACGCAGCAGCATCGCCTGTACGTCTTTCGGCAGGTTGCCTATCTCGTCCAAGAACAGCGTACCTCCAGCAGCCAATTCAAAGTAACCTTTTCTTGCTGCGTCTGCACTTGTGAATGCCCCTTTCTCATGCCCGAAGAGAGCGGAAACGGCAAGTTCCGCAGAAAGCGTACCGCAATCTACTACTTCAAAAGGCTTGTCGGCTCTTTTGCTTTGCAGATGTATCTTTTCCGCTATATGTTCTTTGCCAGTACCGTTGTCGCCCAATATCATAACAGCCATGTCGCTTTTGGCAAACAATTCTGCCATTTTGTATATACGGCGAAACTTCTCACTTTTGCGGTAAACAATCTTGTTATTCAATTCTACGAGTCGTTTCTGCTTGTCTATGATTTCTTCCAAACGTTCATAAACTACATCAAGCAACAATTTCTTCGGTATATAGTCTTCCGCTCCTAATTTCATAGTCCTCACGGCACTCATGCTTTCATCGTAAGATGTCATGATAATAAATGGATTCTGGTAGCCGTTACTACGCATCCATTCCAACAGGTCGATACCGTTATCATTCCCCAAGCGCATATCCGAAATGACAACATCCCATTCAGAGGATTCCTTCACAGCTTTCAGACCATCTCTGTAATTGTAGCATAAGATTGTTTTCCATCCCTTCGCTTCCAACTTCTTGCCCAACATATTGCAAAATGTAGGGCTGTCTTCAATGATTATTACTTTCTTCATACTGTTACCTCCTCAATTTTCTTTTGTGCGGCTTTGATGATTGCCTCACCATGTGCGAAAACATCCTCAACCGCTTGGTTGATAACGTCGTCTGATGATGTAGAATCTTCAATCAGGTCAAAGAGATGGTTCAAAGACTCGTCAGATTGTACCATCATCCACGAGCTTCTTGCGTGGTGAATGGCATCGGACATTTTCTTGCGGTTCTCCTCTTTGGCTGCATTACGGATACTGCCCAATGTGTCAGTCATTTCCTTTACGAAATTCTCCAAAGTCTCTTTTTCAGTGCCGTAGGTCAGCAACATAGAGAAGTCTATTTGTTTTTCTGCTATCTTGCCATTCACACACTTCCTTGCAGTGTTTATCAAATCCTTGTCAGACATCGGCTTGAACAGACAAGCGACAAATCCTGCGTCAAGCAGTTCTTGCTCACTCACATTTGGTGCTGCTGTCATAACGACAACAGGAATGGTCTTGGAGTTACGCACGTTCACCATACGCATCATTTCCAGAATCTCGATACCATTCACTTCAGCCATCTTCAAATCCGTTATCAGCAGATCATAAGATTTTTTGCGCATCATATCCAATAAATCCGTGGCATTATTACAAGTGTCACATACGATGCCGTTCGATGCAAACGCCTCACGGATGGTACTCAGTTGCACATGGCTATCATCAATGGCAATGACAGTAAACGAATCTTGTCGTTTCGTTCTATACTGGATTGGTCCCACATTCTGCTTTTCGGCTGCAGCCATAGGAAGACTAATAGTAAATATACTTCCCAGCCCTTGGTGACTGGACACATCGATTTTTCCTTTCATCAGTGAAACGAGGTTCTTGACAATGGAAAGCCCCAAGCCAAATCCCGGTTGGGTGACCGCATTTCCCAATCTTGCAAATTCCTTGAAGATTTGTTTTTGTTGCTTGTCGTCCAATCCTGTTCCTGTATCCTTAACCTTTAGCATGAACACACCATTTTTATAGGTTGTGGACAATACTATCTCACCCTTTCCCGTATATTTGATGGCATTGGAAAGCAGATTGCGTCCTATTGTAAGCACCTTTTCCTTGTCTCCATTGACAACACCATCTGCCTTATTGCTGACGCTCAATTCCAGTTGTTTCTTCGCAGCAAAGGGCTCATACTCTATCTTTAATTGCTCGGCAATGTCCATCATACGGAAAGGGCGTTCCTTGACGGTCGCCTTTCCATTCGCTAATTTGGAGTAAACCAGGAAACTGTCTATCATAGAAGTCAAGCCTTTCGATGTGTCAACAATCAAGTCGGCATACCGTTTGCTTTCATCCGTAGCATCTTCAAGTCCACTAATCTTGCGAGCATAATCCTTGATGGCAGACAAAGGACTGCGCATCTCATGCGTTACAGTCAGCATCACCTTTCTTGTTTCTTCCTTGCTCTTACGTGTCTTGAATGCGAATCGCCACACCAATAGGAATAATACGAAAAATACCAATATCAACAATCCTATCATCCCTATATAATAATAGGTATAATTGCCTTCCAAGTCTGCGATTTGTCGCTCACGAACTTTGATGCCTTTATCCACATTCTCATCAGCTATGCTGATTACTCTTTGCAACTGCTTATTGATACCTTCATTTCTGTTTCCAAGACTATCCAATATCTCCACAACCTTACGGCTTTGCTGGTGATGTTTAGCAACAACCGTTTGGTTTAGGTTGGTGAGCATCTTTTCTGTTTGGGTTAAACGGTTGCCTGTTGTTACTGCATTTTCTTTCTTGCCGAACAATCTTCTGAAGAAACCTCGCTTCTTTGGCTTTGCCTGCTGTGGCATAGATGAAAATCTTTTGCTTTCAGTTTTATTCTGCTCTACAATTCTTGGAACTTCTGCGGTCAGCTTTTCTTGAGTGGCATTCAATTCCTGCATAGCATCCTTTATATCCAGAAGGAGCTGTTCCTTTTCTGCAAGAAGATGGCAGATCGTATCAGAATCTTCTTTCGGACAAATACCTGCGATGCCTTCAAGCATACTGTCCACTTCCAATCGAAGCGAATGATACTCATTTACATCTGTTGAGTCCCAATCCGCAACCATTTCACCAAGCAGTGACAATTCCGTTATGTGCAAGTTTAAGTCATGCACATTCTTTCGCCACTGATGCAGTTCTGCATTTCTACTCTCAATCTCCTTTCTGTTGCGCCATTCAAATAGGCCGATTACAATGGTACATCCTACGATGATGATGGCAGTCATGATGCCTAAAGCCATCCATCTACAGATATGCCCGGTCTGTTCTTTGCGTTCCATGTTGTTTACTTTTTACGTTTCTATTACTTCATTATTGCTTTGCACTAACATTTTAATCGGCAAAGATAATGGCAGGAAGTATCAAAGACGAATATTTATATATATTATAACAACTTTTATGTAAATTCTTGGTAAAAACAGCATATTGTTAGAGAAAGAACCATTATTGAATAATAACAATGGACAATAAAGCCAAAAGCTGACAAAGTGTAGATTGTGAGACTTAATCGAAAAAGGATGGCAAGAGTTTCCTACCTGTTGATACAGACATTCAAAGAAAAGCAGAACGAGCGGGAAAAGTTAAGAGGTACCTTCCAAGTGCTTGATGGCAATATCTTGATGCTTGTACATCCTTCGAGTGGTGACAACATATTCTATAAGGTGAGGGATGGCAACTGTATTATTCTGATAGACTCGTTTGGCAATGAACCTTATGGAGAAAAAGCGAACCATTTTGTGTTGAAAAAATAAAAGACAAGATGATGAAAAACCCGAGAATGAGTATAACAACATCCTCGGATTTTTATAATTTTAATGCAATTATCATCAATAGAGAGATGCAGAAAAATTATTTATGACACGAAAAATATGTTAAAGGTTATTGTCTTTACAGTTATATTTCGTCCCTTTTTGGGGGACCTTGGGTTTTCATTTTTTTGTATCGTGCTCTATATTGTATGACTGCATCTATAGAAAATATTTTTTCTTTATATTTTTCTATTCTTTTCGACAAAGAAGTTATTTTCCAATATTTTTTTTGAGAATCTCTATGAAGGTTAGGATTTTCATAAAGGTCAAAAAGTTTTATGGATATAACATCTTGCCCATTAATTATAAATTCTTGTGAGTTTGGAACCTTTAACAAAATTTCCTTTGGAATTATGCTAAAATACTCCTTTCCAAAAAACATCACAGGTGCAGCAATAAAAGGCATACTTTTGACCATAACCAACTTTCCCCATCTCAATTGTGGACTCAATAAAGATTTTATATAATTAGTCTTTTCGCTTTTATATCTAACATCAAATTGATCATAGGCAAAGAGAAAAACTATTTTAGCTTCATCACAAAGATAACTACTCAAAAAATGAATGTTTGGAGAGAAATATAGTGTTGGATATGATACCCATTCTAATATACATATAACTTGATTATTTGAAAATGTCGTATCTAAGATTTTAGCTCGAAAGAATGGGGTAACATTCTCATTTGAATATTTGTTATCATATAAATTAAAGGATGTAATTCCTCCATCTACCTCTGCCAAAGATAATAATTGAAGTAATTTTGGATTGTACTTGATAAAGAATTTTGGAGTAGAAAATTCATTATAGTATATATCCATTTTATTAGGAGTGAAATCGAGAGAGTTTATTATTCTCTCAAAAAAAACACTCAGGAAATTAATTCTCAAAGATATACAAAATGTAACTGTTATCATAAATATATTTTTATCAAGAAGGCGTGTTAAAAGTAATTCTCAGTATTCTATGAGGTTCACTATTAGTGATGCTTATAAATAAAAAAATTACTTTTACACGCCCTCCATTATTCTATTTTATTTGGTCAATACTAAAATCTACATTCAAATTATTATTTTTAATATAATTCTGAAGTCTTGATTTTAATTCACCTATTTCTTGTGAAGAGTATCTTCCTTTTTCAACATAAACTTGCAAGGTTCTTCTGTTGTAACCACCAACAGATGACAACCTTTTTAGCTTTCGATAGAGATTAGATGTTGACGACATTATACTTTTTGCATTAGTTGTGGTTACATCAACAATATTACCATGAGCATCTATGAGGTCAAATATAGGGTTATTATTTCGAATTTCAATATTCGCATTTTTATATCCCTTATATTTATGAGCAAGAGCAAAGGCCTCTGCTAATTTTCTGTTTTCCAAACTACCAGAAAAAATTTGTTTTGCCGTAATAGAAATATCGCCGAACTTCCTTGCGAAGATTCCTGCTAATTCGTTTCCTACGATTGACGACAATGCTCCATATCCCGCTTGCTTAAATGCTCCATCCCAAGTCCAATTATCATTTTGCAGCATGTATGTAGTCATATCAGATGCTGCAGACAAAGCTGCTGCTGCATACTTATTCTTTATCAAATTTTCACCAGCAGAAGACGTAACCTGTACCCAGTTGATATTCAGTCTGTTCCAAGCTTGTCCTACAGAGCCTCCATTTTTAACCCACTCTTGAAGCAATTGAACTCCAATATCCACTATCGCACCAGCAACTACACGTTTTCCAGCCCACCAAATTATAGGTGCAATAGGAATTTGACCTGTAGGGTCTATGTAATAAATTGGATTGTTTTTAACAAAGCAATATGAAGACACACCTAAGTCACTTTCTTGTAATGGATCTGTGGAAATCCACACATTTATTCTTGGGTCATAGTACCTCGCTCCATAGTAATACAATCCAGTCTCCTCGTCGAATTCCTTCGCATTGAAAAGATAAGGCGTATTCCAGATGTTATTGCGCTCCTCAACGAACACTTCACCAAAAGGAACATACTCGATATGCTGTACCACCTCGCCTTCAAGGTTGGTGATGTAACTACTGCTACCCAAATGGTCAGGGTGGTAGTAGAACTGCATCTTCTCGTATGCGTCGCCCTCTTGGAAGTTATTCTTTGCAGCTCTCGCTAAAGCTCGTGTCTGAGCAGCTTCCAAGCTGCCGTCATTGCAGCAGAAGCCCTTGCCATCCACATAGTCGTTGTTGTCCTCGCCATTGTACGGCACAGCAAAGGTTGCATAATTATCCTTGATAACCTGCAACTGCTGAGTATATTTTCCCTTATAATCAATAGACAAGCCATCAGTCTCACTACCTGCATACTGGATGCGGCGTGGGTCTGATCCGTAAGAGTCGAAGTCACCAATCTTGGAAACGACACGCTGACTACCAATATAGATGTGCTTGGTATAGCGTCCGCCTTGGTTGGCAACGAGATAAGGAGATACATAGAGTGAGAACTTGGCGGTGTTCGTGCGACCTCCAGCAAACTCTGAGTTCACATAAACCTGGTCACTCTCACCCGATGTCTTCACCGTGCGTTCTCCGTCTGCGTCATACCAATAGTTAGTCACGAAGCCATTGTCGTCAGAAGCAAGGAGACGGTTCTCCTCATCCCATTTGAGTTTGCGTTCCGTGGTCTTCTCGTCAGCCATGCCGTCCTTCTTTGTACGGCTTGTATTGACATAGACAAGATTACCGTTGGCATCATACTCATAGGCATGATTGTTGTTCACATTCTCGCTTTCTGAAGGTGTCTCCTCCGTGCGGTAGTTAACATCCTTCACATTGGCGAGTTGGAACTTCTTGCCTGCATCTGTTCCATAGGTGTATGACAAATCATAACCTACATTCAATGTACCATTGAACTGCACATTATTCTGCGTGAGAATCTGACGCTTCGATGTGATACGGTGCATGTTGTCGTAACCCATCGCAAGAGTGTAGCTTGCGGTCTTGTTGTCCGCACCAGTATAAGTGCCAGTTGCACTAACGAGACGGTAGAGGGCATCATATGTATAGGTATGCGCCATCTGTCCGCCAGCCTTGCCACTCTGTGGAACTGACGCACCGTTTACAACACTGAGCACATTACTTACAGCATCGTATGTATAAGCGTTATCCATAATGGTGTTGCCACCACTATTCACAGTGAGGTTCTGCAATCTACGACGCTGTGGGTCGTAGGTGTAGAATGTCTCTGCACCGTTGCAATACTTCAAGTATGTGCGCTGCTCGAACTTGTCATAGCCAATCTTGCTTACATAATCGTAGCCGTATGACTTGTAGCCATGAACCTTCTCAAGCTGACCACCGAGATTGTAAGAGTAAGTAATCTTCTCCTCATCAGGATAAATCATCTCCAACAGACGGTTGTGGCTGTCGTAAGTCCATTGCGTCACGTAGGTTGCTATCGCTTGGTTAGGCACAATCATCGTGCGGCGGGTCTTCGTCACCTCGCCCATCTTGCCATAGAAATACTCAATGGCACCCGTTCCGTCCTCGCGTAGCATCAACCTACCGATACGGTTCTGAGAGGCATTGCGGCCACCGTAGTAATACTTCACATTGTTCTCCGGGTGGTCAGGATAGTTGATGCCTGTCAGACGCTGATAGTCGTAATCGTAGGTCATGAACTTGCCTTCCTTTGCAAGGTTGGCAGTCTGCTTGGTCAGCACATTGCCGAGTGCATCGTAAGTGAAACTGGTGATGCCGCTTGCTGGATGGTTCACCTCTGTACAGCGGTCGCCCATGTCATAAGTGGAGGTCGTCACGTTGCCCTCCGTGTCGGTGACACGAACAAGGCGCTGTATGCCGTCATACTCAAACGAGGTGGTAATATCACCGTCAGGACCGCTCTTCTGGATGGTCTTCAAGGTCTTGCCACTGCCATTGGTATGGGTAGCCTGAACATGGAAAATATTTCAAAGAAGCAAAAAGGATTATATCCTCTAATATTCCCGATTGAAGTTTAAGGCGGTTTATAGCCTTGTTTTAATGATACTTTCATATTGTTTTGCTTTTATGTTATACCTAAAGAACGACTGGATATTGAATTTATTGCATAGAATTGTAGTATTAATCAGAAAACGCACAATAATATGTCTATCAATGTTTTTCCATTGTCTCACCAAGCAGGGACTATTTGGCGACACGCATGTTCAAGTCATACATGCTTTTCCGCCAAAGGTGCGTCTCTGCAATCCTGCTCTCCATCCTGCTTCTGTCGCGCCATTCAAATAGACCGATTACTATGGTACATCCTACGACGATGGTGAAAATTGTTATGCCAAAAGCCATCCATCGGCAGACATGCCCAGTCTGTTTCTTGCGTTCCATTTTATTGCTGATTTTTATGATTCTACTACATTTTGATAAGATTTAATTTGTTTGAATTGGCAAAGTTACGCTTGGAATGTCACAATCAAGAATTTTCGCAGCATTTATAACAACTTTTATGGAATAAAGACCTTTATGGGAATGCGATGAAGATGGAGAGGGTTGCAATCATACAATTGGGCATACAAAGACCTTTGTATAATATCTTATAAAAAGGGACTGTGCCATTTCACACAATCCCTTTTTGAAAGAATTTTAATTAGTCTATATTGACTTCAGCTTTATAGCTCTGATAAATTTCTCCTCTATTATTGTATTTAAATAGAAAAGCCGAAATAACAGGCGATCCATAAATGCCAACCATTTTATCTTTTGGTAGGATGTCGCATCTTATCATTCCTTTATATGGCTCCGAAAAATTTGCTATATACATACAAGAATCACAAGTTTCAGGACCGAATATAGATAATAAAGCTTCAGAATATGTTGGAGCGTTCCAAATAAATTTTTTCTCTATTCGATAAGACCAGAGAATTTGTTTGGTCTGAGTATCAACCATATCTGAAAAAATATCCCAATCAAGATCATAAATCGAATCTGAAACACACAGTTCTTTTGAATGGTAATAAACTTGCAGAATATCAAATGCCATATTTATAGCTCTCTGCTCATTTTTATTACCATAAATGATATTCTGAGCTGCTATCGTCAAAGAAGCCCCCAAAATGCACATCAAAAAGAATATTCTCATAATGATTCTCATTTTGTTTTAATATAATGAGCCTTTTTCCCCATGGAACTATTGTACTTCAACGAAGTTAAAGCCGATGTTTCCAAAAGATTTTATGATAGGAGATACATCTCTCATATTCAATCTAACAATTCTGAAATATGCAGCAGCTTCCATCGTTACCATATCATGCTCCATATTTTTTTTTTACTATTTGTTCTAACAAAGGTAAGGCTTTAACCAAATGCTGTTTACCTATTATTTTAATTGCCTCAACTTGTACTTCCCATGATATATTTCTTTTATATCTTTCTTCGAAAATATCAACTACTGTATTCCCAAATTCAGGGAAATAATTGCGTTGAAGTTTTTTTAAAGCCTTTAACAAATCTGCCGCTTTTTTACTTGCAAGCAATTTTTTTAATTGTACTATCGTTTCTGTTTTATCCATTATTTGAAATTTTAGAAACTTGCCAATGTTATTTATGGCATTGGCAAGTTTTTGGTTAATGTAATCTATGTTCTTACAATTTATATAGGCTGAAATAATTGGAGAATACCATAGATAATAAGCCCTATACTTAAAATCCAACCGCTACAATGCATTATGTATGCGGTTGTAAAACGACGAGCATTCCAATACTTTTCTTGTTGATACATTTTCGGAAGTAGGAAACACCCAAAAAGCAAAGCATTAATTGGTATAGCCGATTTCACATATAATGCAATGAACCCAGATATAATTAGGATGAGTCCTTCCCCAAAAGAAATCTTATCTTTTAGAGAAAGGGGGAGTCTATTATAAATAGCTCTTAATTTTTGAGATACTAAATAGCCTCCCACTACAATTGAAATAACGCAAAAGAACATATCTTCAATCATCTGTTAATCTATTAGATTTTTTTTATAATATCCTCTTTTTCCATATCTATTTCATTTATGTAAATTCCATGCCACTCTGAAAATGAAGAGAGTGGTATGGAATTTTTTACTTCGTCTTTACTCCAATTCAATAACTCCTCATTCTCCGTCGGAAGATGAGCTTCCGCCAGACGTAGAGCCACCGCTTGAAGAAGAGCCTGTTCCAGATGAAAAACCGCCACCGCTTGGTGTGCTGCTACTCCCCGAATCTACAGCCGAGCTACCCGAAGTAGAAGGAGCGGAAGCCTTTTGGTTAAGCACCTCACGCTTGTAGTGGGTAACTTCCGTATTCACATAGTCAATGAAAGCCGTATAATCCTTTTCACCAAAGACGAGGGCAAGGGCATTTACCATCTTCACCAATGCACGATAGGCATCATCACTTGCTGTGCGAGCTGCTTTCAAAGCTCCAACTGTCACACCCATTTTCTCATTGGTACGCTGCAAGGTAAGCATTCTTACTCGTTCGTTAGCTTCTTTCAGATTTGTAACAAATGCTGTCAAGCCTAACTTTGCAACTTGTGCGGAATACTTGTCTTCAAGGTCTGTAATGAAATTAACCAAAAGACCAGTCTCCTTATCGAGTTGGCCAGCGGTGTTAATCTTGTAGTCCTTGATGTGCTGTGCGAGAACCTTTGCTGCCTGTGCCATGTCAGCGATAGGCATAGCAAGGAATGCTTCAACGGCTTTCTTGTAGCCAGCATAGAGAGCGTCACGGTCGATGTCAGCCATGGCAATATCATCAGTCAAGAGACTTTTCTGTGAAATTTTCAAGGCTTCGTCCTCTGCTGCAACGGCAACCTTGAAATTACTGACGAGTTCTGAAGCCTTGCCCTTGACGGCTGTATCAGCCTCGGCACGTGCAAGAATGTTACTTACAAACGTGAAATGCGCACCGTTATTCATGCGCTGAATGTTGATGTCGTAAATCTCTTTCATGATGTTAAGGATTTAAATTTGACAAATCGTTTTGTGCATCGTTGGATTTCTCCAGTTGCGATTGCTAAGATATAAAAATAAACGAGAAAACCGCAACCTTATTGCAAAAAAATGGCAGCAGGATGATAAAAAGATGGTTTTTGCCCATAAAAATAGCTTTTGATTCTGATTTCTTGTAATTCTTAACACAAAAAGTTGAAAGAAACAGCAACCAACAGATGTTTTCACATTTTGTGGACAGAAGAAACTTGAATCAAAACTACTAACGGCTCTTAAAAGTAACCATTGATTGCAATCAGCAGCCCCAATGACACATAAAAATAGGTCTTGACTGCAATCAATGGCTTTAACGAACCTAAAAGTGCCTGTTGATTACAACCTACACCTCCAACGAACATCGAAAGCAGAAATATTTTCTAATCAATACCTCCACCAAGCCCCAAAATGGCTATTGATTGTAATCAACACTTCCTTTTTGTTCTTGATAAAAGAAATAAAATAGCGACATAAAGCTATCTATTGCTAATTGCCGCTATTTTCTAATTTCAGATTTTCACCTTTGAAAAATTCTGATGTTTATTGCGAATATCAGCATTAGCAACAACCTCTACATTGTCCGTATTCTTTTCCTCTTCTTTGCATTCTTTCTCGGTCGGTGGTGCCAATTCTAACTGTATTTTTCTATCCAACGCCGCCAGTTCCGCTTTAAGACCTTTCAGTTCTTCCTCTTTCTTCCAAGTCTTGCCAGCTATCTCTTCCAGTTGCGGTATTTCCTTTTCCAAAGCCTTGCATCTTGAAACATACTGCTCAATGTAGCTTGGTATCTTCTGTAAGGCATTCAGAAAGTTGTTTGCCGCTGCTATCGGGTCCGACTTGGCAATGTGACCGTAGTTGTACTGGTACTTGTAATTGCCATCGACAAAAAAGCGGTTGTCAACAAATGGAAGACCATTCTCGAAACTTGTCTCGCTGACAATCTTGACAGGGAATCCGTAGATTTCTCCAATCCGCTTGAATTGTCCGCCAGTTGTCTCTTTCTCCGCCAACATTTGCAGATGCTTTCCTATAACCTCTAAGTTCGTGGACTCCACACCATCAAGAGTGATGAGGTTGAGGATGTTGCCGTCCTTGTCTTTCTTGGCTTTGCCCATAAACTTGCCGTAGTCCTCGGTCATTCCCTTGAGAGAGGCTTTGTTGTTACCCAGCTCTGCCGTCTTTGACTGCAACTTTGTTTCCGAGTCACGCTTACCCTTGTTAAACGATTTGCGCTCACCCTCCAGAGAAGCAATCTTCTTCTCCAGCTTCGCCTTGTCAAGCAAGTCGGTATTGCCGGAGAGAATAGCCATGTACTCGGAAAAATTCATGCCCGATTTCTCGTCCATCGCTCCCTCGTCAATGGTTCTCGCCCCCAAGGCTCCGCTTTTCAACTGCGAGATAAAAGTCTGCTTGCAGTGCAGGAGGTTGAACTTGTACGAGTCAAGCGACTTTTCCACCGCATAGATGATGACATCCACCTTGTTATCGGCATACAGTTTGGCAATCTCGTTGCCGGCACGCACACCTCGACCGTCACGCTGTGCCAAGTCTGACGGTCGCCACGGTGTGTCCAAATGATGAATAGCAACACACCTTTTTTGTGCATTTACGCCTGTACCTAACATAGATGTGGAGCCGAACAATACTCGTACCGAACCCTCGTTCATGGCTGCTATCACCGCCTTTCTTGCCCTCTCGTTCTTGCACTCCTGAATGAAGCGGATTTCAGATGAAGGTATTCCATAATCCTCTATCAGCTTACACTTGATTTCAGAATACACGTTGAATTCCCCAGGTCTGTATGTGCCAAGATCTGAGAATACGAACTGCGTGCCCTTGTGATTGTCATAGCGTTTGTAATAGTCCGCTATCATCTTCGCACAATGGCTCGCCTTGTTGTCTGGATGATCCTCACAAGTCGGGTCTATCATGCGCATGTCGAGAGCCATCTTTCGGGCATAGTCTGTGGCTATGAGCATCTTTGCCTTCTCTTCCGTTTCCGACAGAGGCAGTCTTCCGAGGATGGTGGCATCACCCGTCTTGGCAAACTCCATCAGCTTTTGGATGAAGTCCTCCTGCTCGGGTGTCGGTGGTATGTTATGAAGAATCTCGTTCTTCTGTGGTCTGTCCACACCAACCGCCTCCGCCGTACGATAGTCGGTTATCTCGTTGTAGAAAGCAGCAAGCTCCGGCACCTTGATAAAGTATCGGAAACGCTCCTTCTGTACGATGTTGTTAGTGACGTTAAACTCGAAGTCGGTAGTTTTCTTGGCGAAGATTGCCGCCCACGCATCGAAACAGCGGATGTCCTGACGCTCCAGTTCCTTGGGGCGCAGGTACTTGAAAAGCAGATACAACTCAGTCAGTGAGTTGCTGATAGTTGTTCCCGACAGGAATGTCGCTCCCAGATCTCTGCCTGTCCGCTCCTGTATGGTACGGATAGCAAAGAGCATGTTGAGTGCCTTCTGGCTTCCCTCGCTGTTGCCGAGTCCTGCCACACGGTCGTGACGGGTGTTGAACATGAGGTTCTTGAACTGGTGGCTCTCGTCCACAAACAAGTGGTCGATGCCCATCATGTGGAAATCCACCACATCATCGGTGCGCTGCTCGATGCTGTAGGCTATCTTCTGCAACTTCACCTCCAGATTCTGCTTTCGCTTTTCCAAGCCTTTGAGCATTCCCCGTGACACGTCTTTGCCCTGCGTACGTATCACCTCCAAGTTTTCCTCCACGGTATCAAGCTCAGCCTGCAATATCTGCCGTTGGAGTTCTGGCGATTGCGGTATCTTCCCGAACTGGTCGTGCGACATGATTACACAGTCATAGTCGTTGTTCTTGATGTTGTTGAAGAAACTGACACGGTTCTTGGTGGAAAAATCCTTCTCCGAGGCATAGAGTATCCTCGCATTTGGATAAGCAGTCTGATAGGTGGCAGCTATCTCCGCGACATTGGCTTTCAGTCCGATAATCATCGGCTTGTGAGCCATACCGAGGCGTTTCATCTCATGCGCAGCCATGCACATGATGAGGGTCTTGCCTGTACCTACGGCGTGGTCACATATCCCGCCTCCGTTCTGCAAAAGCATCCATACACAGTCCTTCTGACTTGGGTACACACTCCTGACACCATACTTTCCGCCAAGGGCTTTCAAGTCCAAGCCGGGGAAGGTCTGGTGAGAACCGTCATACTTCGGACGCACGAAGCAGTTGAACTTCCGGTTGTACATTGTGGTCAAGCGTTCCTTAAAGGAGTCAGACTGCTCCTCCAGCCATTCAGTGAACCCGTTGCGGATTTCGTCAATCTTGGCATTGGCAAGCTGTATGCCCTCGCTGTCACGCACCTTGATGTCGTTGCCGTGTTCATCCTCACCGATGCTCTTCATCATGTCGGGACAGGTGTTGTGCAGGGCATGTTTCAGAAGACTCATGCCGTCATAGTGGCGGTAATATCCCTTCACCATATACTCATCCGTGATGGCCATGGTCTTCATACTGCATTTTGCCGAATATTCGTCCATGCTGTCGGAATAGACGATGCTGACCTGTGTATTGAAGAGGTGGCTCATGTAAGCGGAATACACACCTGTAGGTATCCAACGTTCACCGAAGTTGAAGTCCAGGTCCTCAAAGGCTATCGGTTCGGGAAAGCTTGCCTTCAAGGCTTCCAACGACTCCCTCACGATTGCATGGTCGGGATTTTCCTTCAACCATTCTTCTATACGCTCCGCTTTCTCTATGACATTGCCAGCAATGAAGCGGTCGGCTATCTCGTAGCCGTCTATGAGTGGATTGTAATAGATGCGCCCTTTAAGCGCTTCCGTCAGTTCCTGTTCCGGCATATCCGATAATTCGGTCATATACGGCAAGTCGATACGGCCGAACTTGTTGAGCGAGGCGGTGAGCGCTTTCTCTGGAGAATCGACATGGCTGACCTCGTCAAGCGAAAAAGAGACCGGGTGGTCGAAGATGTCCGACTTTGTGAACTGTCCGTTTTCTACCCGTTCCAACGACAGCATGTCGCGCCCTGAGGCATCCATAAGGATGAACTTCACGTTCTGCTTGGCATTGAGGTTGCCGAAGCGGATGAAGAAAGCATCATAATAGACATTCAGACTCTCACGCATCTGCTTGTTTTCCGTCTGTTCTTCCGCTTCATAGGTGTAAAGCTTCTGATAGGCATCACGGAGGGCGATATACAAGACAGCCTTTTCTTTCTGCTCCATATTCAGATCCAACGGCATGAAGGTAGCACCATACTTGGTAAGGTCTTTCAATACACCGATGTTTCTGGCAGAGTCGAGCACCATAGAACCCTCACGATGAAAACTATCCAGTTTCTCATCAAATAGACGGGGCTTCATAACATTCTCTTTCTTCCTTGCCTGCTCTTCCCGCTTTCTTTCTTGCTCTTTTTGTTGTTCCCGCTCATGATTTGTTTCTTCCAATGTGTTCTGAGTCTTGGAATCTTCTTTTGCTTCATTCCCTTTTGACTGTCCATGCCCGATTTGAACTTTTAGAACTTCTATCGGTTCCATCGGCGGCTTGAACTTCGGATCAAGCGTATCTTCAACGCCCAAAGCCTTGAGTTGTTCCTGACGGTGCAGTTCCGCCTTTTGGCGCAGCAGCACCCTGTCTTCGGGAGCCATGGTCATCATCATCTCGTAAAAGCCGTTGATTGGCGGATTCTCTTCCCAAGAGATGCTTGCGTATGGTTCATCACCTGGCAGGATTGGTTTTGCCTCCTGTGTTGTTTCCTGCTCTTTTGCATCTGTCAACGAAGGCTTTTCTTCTTTTTCCACAGGCTTTGTCACAACTTCAAAAGTCGGATTGACGCTTTTTACCAACGGACTTGCTCTCTTCCTTGACACTTTCTTGGCGGCAGCACCCACTGTTACCTCTGTTTTCTTCTTCGTAGAATGGACAGCCTGACGGTTTTCTTCTTCCATTCCCCAAAGGTCAAACAGAGTCATTTGGACTGGTGGCTGCTGATGACTGGACTTTTGGGATAGCTCAGCATCATCAGTAGGCTTTTCCTGCTTTTGCAAGGATACTACCGTATCGTTCTGCTTTTCCTCAATGGAAGGCTTTATCTTCGCTGTTTTTTCTATCTTTTCTGTTTCTTCAACCTCCTTAACTTCCTCAGCCATTGTTTCCTCTATCCCCAAGTATCGGTTCAAATTGAGGTTCTTCTTAAAGTCTTCATGGAGCATCTTTCGCAAATCCTCTGCAATGCCTTCCACACCATCCTCATGCGTGTATATCATTGCAGGTTTGCCGAACGGGTCAGTATCCAACTTTGCAGTTGTATGGATAATGCGTTCCTGATGCTCCAGAAAGTAGTTGTTTGTCGGAATGCGGTTCTCGTCATTATAGACAGTGTCAAGCAGGTTGTCGTCTCCTCGCAGCGACTCCTTTTGGGTATTTTTCTGCAGAATGATGAGGTCACTGCCCACTTCCGTATTGGCATTTTCCGTGAACAGGTTGTTGGGAAGACGAATCGCTGACACGAGATCAGCATGATAGAGCATCATAAAACGCGCGGCACTGTTGTTTTTGGCATTCAATACGCCTTGTGAGGTGATGAAGGCAACCAACCCACCGTCCCTTACCGTATCAAGAGCCTTGACAAAGAAGTAGTTGTGTATGCGTCTGGTGACAAGTGCCCTCATGCCTTTCACGGCTGTATAGGACGGATCAAACACGGCAACATCGCCAAATGGAATATTTGAGATGGCGAGGTCGAAGTAGTCATTGAAAGGCTTTTCTATCTTCTCGAATCCCTCTATGCGCACTTTCTGCTCCGGGTGCAGATGGCGGAGTATCTTTCCCGTAAGCAGGTCTTTTTCAAATGCCATAATGTCTGCCTTGGGATTGTTATCCAAGACGGAATCGACAAAGGCACCGATGCCTGCCGAGGGTTCAAGTACCTTTTCTGGGATGATATGATGCTCTTTCAACACATCCGTCAGAGCCTCCGTAACGGCTGACGGCGTGTAGAATGCCGTGAGGACAGACTGTTTCAGACTGTCCATCAACTGTTTGTACTCGCTTTCATTCTTGCTGTTTTCACGGATAAGTCTATGCAGCTCCACGGTTGGAGCAAACAACTCAAGGTCTGATTTTGCCCAATGGACGGCATCCGCCAGTTCCCTGGCAGGGTTCAGGATGCACTTCAATCCACCGAATCCGCAATAACGCTCCAGAAGGAGACGCTCACGGGCGGTCGGCGTGCGCTGTTCCCTGTCAAGGATGAATGCCGTCTCTATCGCCTTGATGTTGTTGTTCAGCCGTTGTTTTCTATTGTACGCCATTTGACTCTATGAAAAGGGCTACGGCTCCCGTCAACTCTGTGTAGAGCTGGTCGTAGTCCGGTGACTGGGCAAAATCGTCATCGGTGAGGTCGTAAATGGAATACACGTTGTCAACCAAAGGCAGGAGGTTCTTGACAAACGCTTCCTGATCTTCTACTGCTACCTCCAGGGGAAACTCACTGTCAACAACATCATACAGGATGCTGTACTTGGAAAAGCGGAGACCTTTCAGCAATGCTGACATGGCAAGCTCTTGTGCTGCATCGGCAAAGAGGGCATCACGCCGTGCCTGCTCATATACTTCTGCGGCATGGTCTGCACGTTCGCGGATAAAGTCTGCATCGTTGGCTTGTGGAAAACGGTTCTCTCTGAGGTGGTTCAAGAGGTACAGTCCGTAATAGGACAGCTCTGTCTGTGCCTGTTTCTTTCTGTTCATTTGTCTGTTGAATGGATTAAGTGGTGAATAATAAACCGTGGATGGCGGTTGGTGTGAAAGCAAGAAAAAGGCACTCGGTATCCCTCCGAGTGCCGCCACTTAATCCATAGTAAATAAAAGCATCCTGAATCAAGACACCATTTATGAACCATGTTTCGGTGGCAAAGGTACAAACTATTTCTTGTATCTCTTCACATTTCCTCGCTTTTCTGCTGTTTTGCGCTCTGCAAAGACGAATTTCGTGTTGAAATTCTCGTCAAAGGCAATGGCTGCGGAGAATGATTTGCCTTGCTTGCTGGTGAAACCATTGAGCGTTCTGGTCTTGCCCTTGGTGAGCAAGTCGGTGATGTCGGCATCAGTGAGCAACTTTCCTGCTACCTGCTTGAACACTGGCATACCGCACTCCTTGTTGCTGCATCTTACTACCTTTCCGAAGAACTGCATGGTACCTTGCTTGCATTTAGGACACTGGCAGCCGGAATCCTTGTGGCTGAAAAGTCTGTCACAACCTAACAATTCCGCAGTGATTTCACGGGTATAACCTTCGATACTATGGGTGAACCCGTCTGCACTTGCTTCACCTCGTTCAATCTTGGCAAGTTCCGCCTCCCATTTGCCCGTCATCTCCACATTGGCAATCGCCATGTTCTTCACCACGGAATGCAGGGCGAGTCCTTTTTCCGTCGGCACAAGTTTCTTCTGCTGGCGCACCATATACTCTCGTTTGAGCAGGGTTTCGATGATGGCGGCACGTGTGGCAGGTGTGCCAATACCGCTGTCCTTCATTGCCTGGCGCATCGTATCATCTTCTATCTCTTTGCCTGCGGTCTCCATTGCTGCAAGCAATGTGGATTCCGTATGCAAAGGCTTCGGTTTGGTCTTGCCCTCCGTGATGGTGCAGCCAGAAAGAGTGATATGCTGTCCTTCTTGCCAGTTGGGAATGACCTGCTCCTCGACATCATTGTCTGTTGCGTCTGCATCCTTGTCCTGCCTGTTGTTCTTTTCCTTGAGCGACAACGCTCGCCAGCCAGTCTGTCGGATGATGGAGCCACTGATGCCAAATTCGACTTCATGATCCACTTGCGCCGATACTGATGTGATGTCCTTGATGCAGTCAGCCGAGAACGCTTCAATCATCCGGCACAATATCATGTCATAAACGATTTTCTCGTCCTTGAAAAGACCAATGGCTCCATTTTCTGTGATGAGCAGGGCATGGTGGTCGGTCACTTTGGCTGCATTCACGCTGTTCTTGCTGTAGTCTTCACTGCCAGGCAAGAGTTTCACTTTCTCTCCATATTCCGAATGATTCTCCAAATTCTTGAAGAGTTTGGGAAGGGTGGCAAATACATCATCCGAGATATAGCGGCTTGATGTTCTTGGATAGGTGATGAACTTTGCCTCGTAGAGTTTCTGGGCGATGGAGAGTGTATGCTCTGCCGTGAAGCCATGCTGGGAGTTGGCTTCTTTCTGCAAGGTGGTGAGGTCGTAAAGGAGCGGTGCTTTCTCCACCTTTCGCTTGGTTACTACCTTTGTGATGATGGCCGAACCTGTTTCTTTCACCTTATTATATATATCGGTTGCGGTGCCTTTGTCTGTCCAGCGGTTGACTGATGTGAACTTCAGTATATTGCCACTGTCTGTATCAACCACACCGAAGTGTACCTGCCAGAACGGTTTCGACTCGAAACGCTTGTGTTCCCAATAGCGTTCGCACACCATACCAAGGGTCGGAGTCTGCACACGACCTACGGAATAGGTGCCACGTCCTGCAGCTATCGTCAGGGCTTGTGTGCCGTTGATGCCGACGAGCCAGTCTGCCTCACTTCGTGCCTTGGCTGCATGATAGAGATTGTCATACTCCTTGCCATCCCTGAGGTTCCGAAGTCCCTCACGGATGGCGGTGTCCGTAAGCGAACTGATCCAGAGACGGTCGAAAGGTTTCCTGCAACCGAGATACGCATAGAGGTATCGGAAAATCAACTCTCCCTCACGTCCGGCATCGGTTGCTACGATAATGCGCTCACTGCTGTCAAACAGCTTGCCGATAATTTTAATCTGGGCAAGCACACCTGCATCTGGTTTGTAGCCGTTCTCTGTCTTGACTTGTCGGGGAACAAGAACGAACGGGTCGGGAATCACAGGCAGATTCTCTGCATGGAATCCCTTCATGCCGTAGGTTTCTGGCATGGCTGGCTGCACTAAATGTCCGAATGCCCATGTCACAAAATAGCCATTGCCCTGCATATAGCCTTCCTCACGCTTGTCAGCTCCCACAATGTGGGCGATTTCCTTGGCTACACTTGGTTTCTCTGCGATGATTGTCTTCATTGTCTGTTGTTTTTGTGACATCCGCAACCGTGGGATAGACGGTCGCAGATGTCGGTTGTTATGATGGATGATTAACTCTGCGGATCAAGTGGCGGCAACTACATCTTCACGCTTCTTGCCTTTCTCTTTGGCTTCTGTTCCTCTGCGTTCTGTTCCTTCTGCTGCTTCTCGTTCTTCGGTGCAGACTGTCCCGGACTCAGCGGCTCCTTGGTGTGCTTGGTCGCCTCATGGGTCTTGCCCTGCTCGTTGACGGCGACTTGTACCTTGTTCTCGTTGGTCGGAATCTGTTCCTTCGCCTGTTTGAGGTCTGGATTGTTGCGGTAGGAACGTGGCTGCATTTTGTCGAAGTCGAACTTTACGTAGGCGGTATAGGTACCGCTGCCGTTCTTGTTCGGCACTTCCTTGATCTCGATGGTCTTGCCTGCCACATAGTCGTCCTTCTGCTGCTCGGTCAGTTCCTTCTTGAAATAGGTGTTGAGTCGGCGGATGGTCCCGTCCTCATTGAGCCAGTGGTTGGGATCTTGCTGCTTCTTCTGACCGCCCGCATCACCTTCTGCCTTCTGCTCCTGCTTGTCAGCGGTTTGCTTCTTGTCTCCATTCTGTTTCTGACCTTGCGCCTCTCTTGTGCTGCCAGGCACGAACTCCACGCCACGCTGTTCCACATTCACCTGCAGCAGCGGTGTAAACTTGCGCCCGTTGGCAAGCTCAATCTCCTTGCGAAGCGGAATACCTGAGTAGAGCACTCTCTTGTCGTCCTTGGTAATAGGTGTCTTGCCGATGGTATCGGGTATGCGCACCTTGTTGGTCGGGATGTCAACAATCTCATTGGTGAGACGGTCGATACTGATGAAATGAGGACGCAGTTCACCTGTATTCTTGTCGGGGAAATCCACTACCTTTCCGAGGTTTCCGTTCTGCAACAGGTTCTTCTTGTCCTCTGGAGTGAAGGTATAGCCTTTGTAAGCGACATCGAGTTTTGGCTCGTTGCGCACGAAATGCGGCACGAGTTGTAACTGGTCGTTATCGTCCTTGCGGAATGACAGACGGGCCTGTATCTCTATCTGTTCACCGCCGAAGGTCGGCTTAACAATCACAAGCCCCGTCTTGCCGTAGTTGAGCAGGGCTTTCATATCCTTCTCATTCATACTGTTGAAGTCTATGCCATATTTGGCACCAAGTTCCTGCAGGTTCACATCGTTACCACTGATGAGGTTCTGCTTTACACCCGGAGCGGTCTGTGCCTGCTGTTCGGTTGCGGTCTGTTCTGGTTTCTGTTCCATGTCGTTCTCTTTTTCGTTGGTTTGTTCAGATGATACATTCTCTTTTTCTGTGTTAGCTTGCGTCTTGGACGCATCGTCCGATGATGCGGTTTCTTTCGCCTGACCTTCCAATTGCTTTGCCTCTTTCTCATAATTGGAGGTGTCAACCTTGTGGGCGGAAAGAATCTCCTTGTTAGCCTCCGGATCTTTCAGCAACTCCTTCATCACGCCAAGCAGGTTTTCCACCTGGTCTGCCGCTATGCGGTAAAATCCGAATCGGCTTGGCTCCTTGCACTGGCGGAAGAAGTTTCTAAAGAAACTGTCCATCAAGTCACTGTTGCGGTCAAAACGCAGAAAGTCGGGCGTGTTCTCCGCCTTGGCGGGCACTCGCTTCGGGGTGCCGTCTCTGCTGAGTCCGGCGACGACGCTGATCTCGCCCGTCTTCTCATCACGGACTACCAGCACGTCCTGTTCATCACTCTTTTTCTTTTGTACCATAATTGTAAATGTTTAATGGTGAATACTGTTGTTATTTGAATTTCTGATGAATGCGAGTCAAGTAATGCTCCACATTCTCTTTCTTGAATTCTTTGACATTATTCTCTACAAACTGCATCACATCCTCTTCCGTGTAGTATGTTTTCTGCCCCAAACGCTTGTAGGGAAGCACTCCCAGACTACGATAGCGTTGAAGGGAACGAGGGGAGATTTGAAATAAGAGGCAGAGATCTTGGTTGTCGAGCAATTTTTCATTGATGGCAGAACTTCCTTTTTGCTCCGTCTCTCGTTCGTGTCTCAACATCAGCATGTCGTAGATGCCGTCTATCTTTTTGTGTAGGTCATGGAGATATAACTCCAGTTTTCTCAATGTTCCATCTTCCATGCTCATGTTTCCTTTGTTATTGTTCGTTCCTCAACCATTCTTTCAATGGCTTCAACTTTGTATCGGCATTGATTGCCAATTTTAATAAAATCTATGCGGTTCTCTGAGCGCATTCGCTGCAAGGTGCGCTTGCTCACACCAAGCATCTTAGCTGCATCGTCATTGGTCAACATCGGCTTCAATCCCTTACCCGTCAAGTTCTCTTGAAATGCCATTTTTGCCAATCGCACATACTGGACTATTTCTGTCAACTGTTCTGTCAGCTTTTTGAAGGCTACACTTTCCATTGTTATTACTTCCATTCTAATTCCGTTTGAAATGTTATGTAATTCGTTGTTTTTATTTCTCGGCGGCAAAATTAAGCATTTGCGAAATACCCGTTTAACAACTCATTAATGACCAACGTATAATTTTCTTGATTTTTCTTGCCAAGCGGTCGGCAAACCCCAGAAAAGCACTGCCACAGTTATTCATTTTCATTGTTTTTCTACATACACACATTAACTTTGCACCCGAATTTGTTGAACCAATAAAACAGAGAATATGGAAGTAGTAACAATGGAAAAGAAGGCATTCGACTTGATGATGGCAAGATACGATGCCTTGGTAAAGAAAGTTGAGTTGCTGAAGCATAAGGCTAACGGCAAGCGTCTGAACAAATGGCTTACAGGTCATGAGGTCTGCCAGCGACTTCGCATCAGCCAGCGCACCTTACAAAAACTTCGTGACCGCCGTTTCTTGGGGCATACCCAGATAGGTCGCCAATTCTATTACTGCCCCGAAGAGGTCAAAGCCATCGTTCCGCTTATCGCCAGAATCAAATCGGTATAGCGTAAAGCCAAACTCGCCCAAGGCAAAGCCAAAAACTTTACCCTGGGCGAGCCAACACATTTTATATTCACCACTTAATCCAAATTGTAAACAATGAACATGAACCAACTTCTTACGCATGAGAGCAAGTCGATAGACACCGCCATGCAATCCTTGAAGAAAGCCTACAACTGGCTATCTTCATTCATCGAGTCCTACAGCCCACCTTTGGACGGGGAGCGATACCTCACCGACAAGGAACTCTCCGAGCATTTGAAGCTTAGTCGCCGTACCTTGCAGGAATATCGCAAACAAGGCATCTTGCCCTACATTATATTATGTGGCAAAACCCTCTATCCGGAATCCGAGATACAAGCACTTCTCACTGGTAATTACCGCAAGCCGATAATCGACGGCACTGTTTCACAAGGGGAGGGTACTGCTTCATAATAGCGAAACAAAAATAGCGTACAGGGTACAACGACAATAATCGTTCTCTCTGTACGCTATTATATTATAAAGGTGTAGGAATCTTATTAAAAGATGAGAGATTCTAACTTGCACCTCTTGGCATCGTTCCGTTCATCACAATAATCATCGGATACTCGTGTTTTACTTGCTCTGCTTGGCAATCCTTGCGGTTCACAACCTTACTGATAAGCCATTGTCTGAACAACAAGGCTTGGTATGTATCCATTTGAAGTGCTATGGCGATAATCACTTCCATATCATAGACATGCGCAGAATATCCATTTTCAAGTTTGATGTATTGAGAATGCAGGAAATCTTTCAGCATACTTTGTTTCCAAATGCGCTTGATGGTATTCTTCACTGCTGTCCCTGTTACATTCAACAGTTCGGCAATCTCCCAAACTGTCATCCATACCTCACCATGATGTGGGGCGTAGATGACCATATCTTCTTGTATTGTTATCACTTGTCGTTTCATACTCTGCCATTTATAGTGTTAGTATTATCGTTGCAAACATTTCCAAACGTGAATTCCTCAATGTTATTTATTTGCTGAGACAACTTTTCCACGTCTTTGCTCAATTTTTCCTTGGTAATCTTGGCATACACCTGGGTTGTCTTTATGTTCTTGTGACCAAGCATTGAACTCACGGTTTCTATTGGGACTCCGTTGGAGAGGCAAACCGAGGTTGCGAACGAATGACGGCTCATGTGCCAGGATAGCGGCTTGGTGATACCACATTTCTTTCCCAGTCTTTTGAGCGAATCCATACAACTTTGGTAGTTGGGTACAGGAAACACCCTGCCGTCTTCACACAATCCACGGTATTTTTCCATAATCTGCTTGGGATAATCAAGCAACTTGATGTTGGCTTCCGTTCCTGTCTTCTGTCGATGGATAACAATCCATTCACCTTCATCGAAAAATTCCTTGATGTTCTCTTCCTTCAAGTTGTACAGATCAATGAAAGCGAGACCTGTAAAACAACAGAACAGGAACAAGTCACGCACCATACTCATCTTCTTTCTTGTGATAGGTGTTTCCATCAACAGGTGAATCTCTTCTTTGCTCAGAAACTCTCTTGTGGTCTCTTCTTCCTTGTACTCATATCGTCTGAATGGGTCTTTTACGAGCCATTCATTATCTATGGCACGGAATACCATTGCACGGAGATTGCGGACAAACACCATCGCAGAGTTTATCTTCAAGTGCTTGTCGGTTCTGAGAAAAGTCTCGTAGTCTGTGATAAAAGGCAGCGATAACTCTTTCAGAGCAATATCCTTCACATGGTAATGCGCCTGCAAGAACTCGCCCACATAGGCACACCCGATTCTATACTTCGTGTATGTACTCAAAGATTTCATGCCAGCCTTATATTGCTTTTCCATTTCATCACGGCTTTGGGAATAGACTTTCATCAGTGTATGGCAACGATACTCCAAGCCAAGAAAGGCGTTCTTCACCTTGTCGGCAGTGACGAAGTTATCCCTGTCCATAATCTCCTGATAATGCTTGCTGATACTCACACGCATCTTGTCCAATTTGCGGTTCACTTCCAAAGCCTGCATACTCTTACCTATCATGCGTCCGCCCTTGGTGTCCCACAAATTTGGATTGGCAGTTGTCTTGCAACTGAACTGCGCCTGTGTTCCGTCCACTGTGATACGTCCCATAACTGGAACAGTACCATCTTTCTTTACTACCTGTCTTTTGAGGTAGAAGATAATTGAAAATGTACTCTTCATAACGTCATTCTTTTTTGCGTTCAAAATTAATACATGAAGAGTCTTTTCTTGCTACGCATTTCACGGCAGAACACGGCAAATTTGGTTCGTAACCAAAAACCTTACGTTGCTCATCAGTAACTCACTATAAATCAGAGTATTCAAATTCAATTCGTAACCTTCCTTATTCTTCCGAACCTCAACATTCCCCATTTGGGGTATAGGTTACGGATAGGTAACGTTCCTCTGTCTCATCTTGTCGTATTCCCGTCTTCGTCTGTCCTCGTCACTTTTAACCAAAATGAGGAAAGTAACTGATAACCAGTAAACTTTCCTCATTCTTCTCTCAAACACTTTTTATATGCACTTTCTTGATGGGAAAATTTCAGAAGTAGACAAAAAAGGTTCAGATTCAATCGAGCGCAGTGTAAGAGAGAATCCCAAAAACGAGGATAAGCCTCGCTTCAGCAGAAAGCCGGGCGAGAGCATCTTCGACTATGCGTCACGTGTGTCGGAGGACGTGGATAGAAGCGTGAGAGAAAGAGTAAGCGCACGGGACGAATATGAGAAGAAGGTCAAGAGCAAAGGCTTCCAAACGAAGGAGGCGTTGCAGAACAGTATGCTCGGACTGCAGGAGTTTATGCTTGCAATAGACCACGCATCGGGCAACAAGCGGTACATAGAGGACATTCCCGACTTTGAGAATCTGATACTCGGAGAGAACCGTCTGTCGTCGGTGAACAAAGAGGAATCACATTCAAGATTGGACGCAGTACACTCGCCGATGCCAACAAAAGGCGTCAGGAAGCCATATTTGAGGTCATATACCATGATTTATATGCCTCTTGCCGACATATTCTTTCCCCGAATGTATCAGGCTCCTGACGGTTTTATGGCGGTCAGGATAGCACTGATGTACTACGTCGATTTCTACAGTCTGTTCAACAACCCCGAAAAGGAATGGGATATCATTCTTTCCAAGGCTTTCGATGCACCTTCTGAACCATCTCTTTTTGATTAAGGTGGGCTTAATAAACAAAAAGTATGACTCGAACGCCGTAAAATTAGCTTTCGAGTCATACTTTATTGCTTTTTCTGAGTTTTATCGGACAGCAATAATTCATTTTATTCTGTAACGATTTCGTTTGTCAGGGCCAGGTCAAGAACATCTTTGATTGTTGAGACATAATGGAATGTCAGACCGTTCAAATATAACGGTTTAATCTCCAGAATGTCTTTCTTATTTTCCTTCGACAGAATAATATCTGTAATCCCTGCACGTTTGGCCGCAAGAATTTTTTCTTTGATGCCGCCTACAGGAAGCACTTTCCCGCGTAGTGTAATCTCTCCGGTCATCGCAATGTGGTCCTTAACTTTTCTTTTCGTGAAAGAAGATGCCAAAGATGTCGCCATGGTGACACCGGCTGATGGCCCGTCCTTAGGAATTGCACCCTCTGGAACGTGAATGTGCACATTGTAACTGTCGAATATGTCAGGCGATATGCCGAATTTGTTGCAATTGGCTTTCAAATATTGTAGGGCAATAACCGCCGATTCCTTCATCACGTCTCCGAGGTTTCCGGTAAGAGTCAGCTTCTCGCCTTTGCCTTTTGACAGAGATGACTCGATAAACAAAATCTCTCCTCCGACAGCAGTCCACGCAAGACCGGTTACAACTCCGATTTGATCGTTTCCCTCGTAGCGGTCAGGGCTGAATTCCTCCTGTCCTAGATACTCTTTAAGGGCGTCGATAGAAACAGTCTTTTCAAAAGGCTTTCCGCTCGCTTTCTGCAATGCGATGCGGCGCATCACTTTTGCTATTTTCTTTTCCAGTTGTCTGACACCAGATTCTCGTGTGTAGGATTCCACAATTTTCACAAGAACCTTTTTAGGGAAAGAAATCTCCTTTTCCTCGAATCCGTGTTCTTTCAACTGTTTCGGAACCAAGAATTTCTTTGCGATTTCAACCTTCTCTTCCAAAATGTAACCTGACACATCTATCAGCTCCATACGGTCAAGCAATGGCTGAGAAAGGGTTGATAGGGTATTGGCGGTGGCGATAAACATCACACGCGACAGGTCGTAGTCAATGTCCACATAGTTGTCGTGGAAATGGCAGTTCTGTTCAGGATCCAATGCCTCCAGTAATGCCGACGACGGGTCGCCCTTGAAATCTTGGCCAAGTTTGTCAATCTCGTCCAAAACAAATACCGGATTCGATGACTTGCTCTTAATCAAACCTTGTATGATTCGTCCCGGCATAGCACCTATATATGTCTTGCGATGGCCTCGGATTTCCGCTTCGTCATGCAGTCCGCCAAGCGACATTCTCACATATTTGCGATGCAAGGCTTCCGCTATCGACTTGCCAAGAGAGGTTTTGCCGACTCCAGGAGGACCATATAGACATAAGATTGGGGCTCTCATGTCGCCTCGCAGCTTAAGCACTGCCAAATGCTCAAGAATGCGCTCTTTTACCTTGTCCAGTCCGAAATGGTCTTTGTCGAGCTGTTTTTCTGCATTGGGAATATCGAAATTGTCTTCTGTATATTCATTCCAGGGCAAGTCGAGAAGTGTCTCCAAATAGTTGTACTGCACAGAATAGTCTGGAGTTTGTGGCTGTAGACGTTCAAGTTTGCGCATCTCCTTTTTGAATGTGTTCTTGACATCCTCATTCCACAGTTTCTGCTCGGCTCTTTGATAAAGCTCGTCAATATCGTGCTCGTCGGTGTCTCCAAGCTCATCCTGAATTGTGCGGATTTGCTGCTGAAGGAAATGTGCCCGTTGTTGCTCGGAAATATCTTTCTGTGTTCTTGACTCAATGTCTGCGCGGATGTCAACCAGTTGAGACTCTCTGTTGAGATACATAAACAGGGAATATGCCCGTTGCTTTATCGAAAGGTTGGACAGCAACCGCTGTTTGACATTGGGTTCCAAAGGGGAGTTCGCGCACAAGAAATCAATCAGATGAACTGGATTGTCGATGTTTTTTATGGCAAAAGTCAATTCGTTCATCTTGTTACCCAACTTGTCGAGCATCTTCAATGTGATTTCACGAAGACTTGTCACCAGTACGTTGAACTCCTTGTCGTCTGACAATGGGTATTCTTCTTCAAGTGGCGTGATGTTAGCCCTCAAGAAAGGCTTGGTGCTTGTCACACTGTCGAGTTGGAATGGGTATTTGCCTTGGATGATGACGTTTGTGGAATTGTCTGGAAATTCCAACACTCGTATAATTTCTGCGACTACGCCTATTTGATATAGACCATCCTGACCGGGGTCCTCGTCTTTTGCGTCTTTTTGGCAGATTACGCCGATTGGCGTTTTCGTTTTTTGTGCCGCTTCAATTAGTGCCAAAGATTTGTCGCGGCCAACCGCTACTGGAATTGCGACATTGGGAAACAGCACCATATTCCGAAGCGCCAAGATAGGAACATCGGACGTAAATGACTGTGGGTCTATATCGTTGTCAGTATTTTCGTTGGCTTTTACATCTGTGAAGATTTGGCATATTTGTGGGCTTCCATCTTCTTCGACCAACTTGCTGTCTGTAAAATCAATCATTGTCAAAATTTATTTTATATATCCTATAGCAAAAAAAATGCCAAACAATTTCTTAATAAAAAGCCGGAACAATTTTTCAATTGTTCCGGCATGTGTGGCTATTGACAAAAATATTTAGTCAACTGTTGCTGCGTCGGATTGATGGCAAGAATCTTCCCGTCTTTATCAAGAAGATAGCTGTTCATTCCGCTCTTTAGACGATACCGTTTGTACACTTCGGATTCCATACCGTCTTTTTCGTAAAATTGTGATACTTCTGATAGCCCATCTGTTCTGACAAGCTCTTTGAACATATTGTCGCTGTCGTCGAAATTAACAGAAATAAAACTCAAATTTTTTCCGATGGATTTGAAAAATCTGTCGTAATGAATGTTTCTGATGCGAGCTTCCGCATAGTCCGACGTCCAAAAATTGACTATCACATAATTGCCTCTCGTTTCGCTTAGTTTGAAATGATTCCCTAATTTGCTTATTTCAAAGTTTGGGGCGAAAGAGTTGATATCAACACTTACATCATAGCTGTTGTAAGAAGATGTAAATACCAACAATATGGCAATTGTCGCAATTGCTGTAAATGTTCTCCTCATTCATTTAAATTATAGTTCACACTAAAGGCTTGGGAGTCCACCTGAGAAAAGCCCCTGCCGATTTTCGGCAATGGAGAGATCTCTTTCTCTCGTTTTTTTTAAATTTCGCAGACAAAGGTATAAAAAAATATCGTTGATACAAAGCATTTTAACCTTTTTGTCGACTTTAAACCAATTACAAAAGGTTATTTGCATCGCTGGCAAATAGCACTACATACGGCTTTACAAGCCATTCCCGCTGATGTGGAGCGACACGAATATGGCTTGCTAATAAAACATTTTTTAACACAGCAGAGCTGCCATGCTTCACTCCTTGAATTGCTCAAAACGGTTCGGACCGATA
>OMNP01000168.1_pt1 | contig 30244 bp, 23 predicted proteins | sample 1673811 | NCBI WGS metagenome assembly OMNP01 (sample SAMEA103958127, study PRJEB25191) | human gut metagenome | biome: human-associated habitat [ENVO:00009003]; feature: intestine environment [ENVO:2100002]; material: feces | place: Germany | collected 2013/2015
GTATGGGCGTATTTCTGCCCGTCAAAACCGTGTCTGTCCTTGTCAACCGATGGTATTATACCACGCACATGAAAAAATCACAAGGCAGACAAGCTGCCTTGTGATAGGTTTTGGATTTGCGATCAGATCTGGTAAGATGCCCAGTCGATGTCGGGAACCTTCTCGGTCCACTTCTCGTAAGTGCTCTGATCAACACGATCACACTTATGGTAGTTTGTTGCTTCCTGAATGTCCTTGTAATACCATGCGTTCTCGTTCATATTGTCGCTCCACATGTTCATCTCGGACGTAGGCAGGAGGTCGGATACGTTCTCGGTCTGGCGATCGAGGACGCGGTTTATCATCGCGAAGGTCTCTGCACGGGTGATATTGTTGTTCGGGCGGAAGGTGCCGTCATCATAACCGTTGATCCAATTGTTGCCTGCTGCCAGCTCGATGCTCTTCTGTGCCCAGTGACCGTTAATGTCACTGAAGGTCTTGGTGTTGACGTCGAGCTTTGCAAAGCGCGCTATGATCGTCGCAAGCTCTGCGCGGGTGATAGGAGCATTGGGACGGAAGGTTCCGTCAGTGTAGCCGTTGATAACGCCCGCGTTAGTAAGCGTTGCAACTGCGCGGCAGCACCATGCTCCGTCCTTGATGTCGCTATGGCTGGTGGTCGTCTTGTTGTACTGCTCGCGTGCCTCGTCGGTCAGCAGGCGGAAGAAAATTGTTGCAACCTCTGCACGGCTGATATTGTTGCCCGGGCGGATAGTTCCATCGGTGTAGCCGATGACGTAGTTGAAGTGAATTTCCTTTTCGAGCAGCTCAATGCCCTTAAGCAGGCCATCCACATAGGTAATCTCATAGTTTGCGGTGACGTCCTCACCCTTTGCGTTCTTGATGACTGCGTCGGATGCTACGTTCGGGGATTCGCCAAGGGTTGTCTGAGCTCCGGTGAGCTTCACCGAGGAAACTGTATCGCCCTCGGCTGTTGCAGTAGCTTTCCATTCATTGCTGGTTATCGGCCCGAGGATATACGCGCCTTCGGCGCTGCCAGCGGTAATGGTGATGGGCATCTTGGTGATTTGAAGTGTGCCAGTCTCATACTTGATATCATAGTTGGCTGTGACATCCTTGCTCGGATCATCCCTGTCAACGATTTTTGCAAGCTGCAAAAATTCACCTTTGTATATGCCGACATTTGTTCCGCTAACACGGTACATTGTCAGCACATTTTCAAGCATCTGGCCGTTTGCAATTTCAAGGTACTCGCCCTTAGCCACAACCACGCAGAGAGTTCTGACATGCTCCGCGCCGTCATAGGTAATGGGATTCGGAGTATCCGCCCTCAGATACAGAGGACGCTTGGTGACTTCAACATAGCCATCCTCTTCGATGACGAATTCTACCCTGTCAAAATTGCTGTTTTTGTTTTCAAACTGCTCTGCCTTGAGGCCCATATAGGTTGTGCCTACATCAGTGCGTGATGCTTTAGGATCACCGGTAAACTTAAAGTCTGCTTCGGTATATTTAGGATCGGATATTTTCACCGTGTAGCCGGTTATAGACTGCTCAGTGCCGTTGTATACCTTGCTCTCATGGTTGCCGGTGATCGTTACGGTTACAGTGCCGATCGGGTTGATGGTCAAAGCGCCGGGCGCATACTCGGGGTTATAGTTCTTTGTAACATCATTGCCGTCTGCGTCTTTGATGACGAGCTTGTCCATATTGCTGAACTCGCCGGGATACGGGGTTGCGCTTGCATTGGTGCCCTTGGCACTGTAGCTCACGCCGGAGAATGTGTGACCATCAAGCAGACCACTCTGTTCAATGCCGGTAAGCTCGATTTCCTGGCCGGTGTAAGTACGAGTGGCGCTCTCACCGGTGATGGTGACGGTGCACGGATTTACGATGAGGGTGTAAGTGGCTTCTGCCGGAGCATAGCCGGTTTTTGTTGCCTTGACCTGAACCGTCGTGCTGTCGGAAACATTTTTGACGGTGGGAAAGTCGGTCGTCCATGTATTTCCGCCATCGATGCTATATTCTATGGTAGCACCTTCAACACTTGCCGTTGCGGCTTTACCGTGGGAAGCGCCGTCATATTTGCCGGTGTAATCGGTGCCGGATACGGTGAGTCCTTTATTTTCGATAATGCTGAGCGTCATGGTGCCAGACTTAGTTACGGGCTCCGCACCATTCTCCGTTGCGTCGCTGACAACGCAGGTTACGTTGTAGTTATAAGTACCTACATCAGGAGAAGTTGTAGCAGCTGCTGTTCCTGCCGTCCAAGTGCCGGTAGTTTCATTTGCTTTCACGAAATATGTACCGACAACGTTATTGTCTTTATCAGTGACAGTGTAAGTGATATTTACATAGTCGTTCTTTTCACCATCTGCAAGGACGTTAGTCTTGAGCATTTCTTTGAACTCATTTTCGATGGTAAAGCCTTTGCCGTCGTAGGTCTTGCTGTTTTTGTAAGAAGCGCCGAAACCATTGACTATGCTTACAGGAACCTGGGGATTCTCGACAGATGCAATCTCTTTTCCTTCAAGAGTTATGTTTGCACCGGCGTTTGCAGGCTGAGTGCCGCCATAGGTCTTAGTGCGATCTACGGTAATCTCGAACTCTACAATGAGCTTCTTGCCGAAGTTATTCGGCATACCGGGATGTGCGGTGTCGGACACAAAGTTTTCGCTGTAGTTAAAGCCCGTGACTGTGACTGCATTGTTATTGATACTGACATTTGCGCCGGTGAGTTCAGTTCTCGCGCCAAATTTCGTGCCGTCATAGTCTGCGGTGTAGACTTTAACGTCTGCGACATTTGCAGGAGCAATGAAGTTAGGCGCGATATTATCCGTCAGGACGGCGTTACTGCCAAGACTAATGCTGGGCTTGCCGATGGCTTCGCCAAGCTGAGTAAACACATTGCCGAGAGAGTTTGCATCGCTTGCAACTTTGTAGAAGCCGTTTGTTACCGCTCCATCTTCGCCGATTTCGCTCATGCTGCTTGCATTAGGATAGTTGGACGAGACAAGGTGCATGTAGCGATTTGAATTGGTGCTGCCATTGGGAAGCGATGTCCCTACCTGTGCTCCGCTGAAAATACCAATGGTATATACAGATGCGCCGTAGGACTCACTCTTGAGAGTTTGTGCGTTCTCTATTGCAGTATTTGCTACATCTTTACTGAAGCCGTTGCCGTGATTCGGTTCACCATCTGTGAACATAATGACAACGCGATTACGATCTTTCGGCACATTGTTTTCAGCGCCAAATACATTGATTGCTTTTTCAAGGCCGTAGTCAGCCGCTGTTGCGCCGCTGGCTGTGAGAGCGTTTACCGCAGCCTTCAACGATGATGCACCATCTGTATTAGCCTCTGTCAGATTCTGCACTATCTGAGTGTAGTTGTAGGTATAACTACCATCTTTATATGTATCATTGCCGACGCTATCTGTTTTATTGCCAGCAAATTTTACGATGGCAATTTTGCTTGTGGGGTTATCCCTGGCAATAATATCAATGAACGAATTGACAGCAGATTTAAGAGCGGTAATTTTTGTATTGCTGCTAAAGAACTGCACACGGCCAAGAGCTGTATCTTCGGCAGAGGTCTTGGGAGTGTACTTATTTCCCGCAACATGACCAAAGAACCACGTACAGCCATCGGTAAATTCTTTGCATTTGGAGCACCAGCTTACTCCAGTGTAGCGTCCATTTGCATCCTTGATGTAATAAGTATAATTTGAATTTTGCTCAGGATTGTATTCTTCGACATAAGCAGCGTCTCCCTGGCCAAACCCCTCATCCATAGAGCCGGATACGTCGAGGACGAGGACGGCATCAATCGGAGTCGTCGTGCCCGGGGTAACGCTGCCTTTGACATACTGCTCAAGCGTCACCTTATACGTGTCGTCGGAGTCATGCGTAACGGTCTTATCCATGACAACGCCGTTTTTATCACTGTGCGTCTTGTATGGCTTCTCTCCGTCCGCAAATGCCGAGAACGGCAGGAGCGTGAAGATCATGCAGATGCACATGAGAAGCGCAAGTCCGCGTTTTCTTACATTCATTATTTTTCCTCCTTTTAATTAAAAAAATCCACCGCCTGCGGCAGAGCACCACATATTGTATCGCCTGCCGCGAACACATACTATTGCGTGGCTTTATTCTACTAAGAGTTAGCAAAAAATCAATAGTAAATATGATTTTTAAGCGAAATTTTACATCCCGTGTCATTATATTGTGGTGACAGGTGTCGGTTTTTGGCGGTTTTTTGCGGCGTTGTGCAATTTTGGTTCTTTTTTGTGGCGATTTGACGCAGCTGAAATGCCTTCCCCTGCGTAGCTCGAGGGGAAGGTGTCACCTTGGTGACGGATGAGGTGTAATTAAATCTTTGCCGTCAGGCAAAAACATTTTTTCAGAGGCGTTTTTTTAGTGGCGTTTTTACATTGTGCCGATACATAATTTGCGTCAGCCCGACCGGTGGGTGCAGGCAAAACCGATACATATTGTAACAAAGTAGCGCCTGCGGCGCGGATTTATTTACACCTCATCTGCCGCAAGCGGCATCTTCCCCTCAAGCTCCGCAAGGGGAAGACAATTGGGGTGCAGAGCAAAAATTAAACATCGTACTAACGTATGGCGAGGCACACACGGTTTCCTCCGCACCCTCGAACCGGGATACCGCAACAACCGTATCCGTAGCTGCCCCAATTCGCCACTAAAAAAGCCCGTTCCCTACAAGCGGCCGGTGGGCGCAGCGGAGAGCTAATAGCTGATAGTTAATAGCTGTCAACCCCTCGGCAGCAAAGCCGACTGCTCCCCTTGACAGGGGGAGCCAATTAGGGGGGCGGCGCACAAAAAAGCTGCCTCGCACTTATGCAGTGCGAGGCAGCTATGGTTTTTTATGCAGTTTCCGGTCGGGATGCCGGAAATATCCGTATCGGCAGGGGCGGCAGTGCGCCTCTAAAAATTCGCCATTGAAAAACGGGAGATCATGCAGGTGAATTCCGCGCGTGTTGCGCTGCCGGTCGGGTCGAGAACGCCGCCGGTGCGGCCGTTTATGATGCCGTTTACATTCGCCCAGCGCATGGCCGGGACAGCATATGCGCTTACCGACGATGCGTCGCGGAAGCTGTCGGCATATGACAGGGGCGCTTTGAGCGTTCCGCCGGATACGACCTTGTCGGCATAGCGGAACAGGAATGCCGCGAGCTGCTCGCGAGTTACGGTCGCAGAGCCTGCAAAGCGAGAGTCGGTGAAGCCGTTGGCGACGCCGGCGTTATATGCCCATGTGATCGCGTCGCGGCTCCAGGCGGCGGTGTTGTCGGCAAATGGGCACTTCATGCCGCTGACCGAGGGCGAGCCTGCCATGCGGTATAGTACCGTCACGACCTGCGCACGCGTTACGATGGCGTTCGGCGAGAAGGTGTTTGCCGTCGTACCGTTGACAAGGCCGTTTTCATAGGCGTAAACAAGCTCGGGGCGATACCATGCATTATCGGGAACGTCGATAAACGGCAGCGGCTCGTACAGCTCGCCAGACTGCTTCGAGGTCATGTAGTCTGACGGGATGCTCAGCATCCAGGACATGCCCAGCTCGCCGTAGTGCGCGCTCATGATGCCGACGATGTTGTAAAGAAGCGTGGCGGTCTCGTCCGGGCAGGCCGAGACGAGCTTCATGAGCATCTTGACCAGTGGCCTCACCATCTCTTTGACCTGCTGGGCGTTATACTCGGTGATGCCGGCCTCGCGCATGGTGTCAAGCAGGATATCCGCAACGACAGTCACTGCGCTGTCCTCGCCCTTCATCAGCGACGAGATCAGGCGCGCCATGTTCTCCTTTGCATTGACGGCAAGGCTCTGCTTGACGGTCTCCCACTGGTCGGGGTATGTGCCGATCAGCGGCAGGACAAGCTCCTGAATATCGCCCTGCGCGGCATAGACCTCGGCACGGGTGGTGAACACCTCGGTGAAGAGCTTCTCGACAAATTTGTCGAGGAACTCGCCCTGAGTCATAACATCGCCGCGGATGCTGGAGATGATCTTGTCGGCAGTTGCGCCGGGGGTAACGGTGACGTATTTGAAGTCGTCGATGCGGTATTTGCCGGCGTTTTCAAAGGTTGAGAACACCTTGAGCATGCTCTCCTTGAGCTGCGAATAGTTTGAGTCGAGCTTTGCCGACGGCATGACGTGGTCAACTCCGTATCGCGCAAAGCCCATGCATTCGGGCGCTACGCGAACGACGAGGTCGTTGTAGTTAATGACGTTGTGGATGTTCTCATAGACTCTGCCGCCGACCTTGGAAGCATCGGCTCCCATGGGCGCCTCAAAGGTGTAGATATACATATCCTTCGGAGAGAGGGTGACGTTTTTGCCGACGGAAGCGCCGGAGAGATACATGTCGTCAAGTGCACCGCCGAGCAGATTTGCGCCTGCCGCTCCGCGGCTGTAGCCGGTGCACCAGAGCTTGATCTTTCCGCTTATCTCGCTGTGCTTGGCAAGGTAAGTCTGTATAAAGGCAAGCGCCTTTTCGCGGCAGATGGCAAAGCCGGTGTGCTCGCCTTCAAGGCCGACATTCAGGTCCCCTGCCCACTCGGCATAGTAGCCGCAGCCGCGCAGGCCGACGGCAATGATGGTGTACTTCTCGCCGTTTACGCGGATCTCTTTGTTTGCGATACCAACGCCGAAGGTGTTGCGTCCCGGACGATTCGTGAAGTCGGCATTCGCCTCGAAGTCCTCAAAACCGATCTGCTTGAAGAAATCCTCGAGGTTTGCCGGGCCTTCCCTGTATCGCTCGGGATCGGCGACGTTTCCGGCGGCAAGGCACATCGCCATTGTCACGGCGGCAATGTCCTGCCTGTACTTATACGCAGTTTCGGTAAAGTAACCGTCACTGTAGGTAAACGGACACGGGTGATCCGTCTCCATGTCATCATGTCCCGCATTGAACATGACGGTGCCTGTGATGGTATCGTAGCCGTTATCCGCCGCGAGCGCCGACATTGGCGCTATCGAGACGAGCAGCACGAGTACCAGCACGATGCTGAGTGCTCTTTTCATTTTTCTTCCTCCATTTTATATTTTTCTTCCTCTTTTTCTATAATTGCAAACATAAGCGTCAAAAGTCCCGCCTCCGGGAACGGGCAGAATATGCCGGGGTTCGTCATACTCATTAAGCCTATACCTATGTAAGACAGCGCAAAAACGGCAATGCGCTTGCGTTTTCGCCCTATCCACAGCATTTTAAGCCGCGAAAACAGCATCCATCCATAGGCCGCAACGCCTACGAGTCCCATCGAGCTTATGACCTGGATAACGGCATTATGATAGAACATAAGACTTCCGGGAACGTATGCCTTAAATATACCGACATCCTTCATGTTGGCTATGCCGATGCCGAATATGGGATGCGACAGGAAATTCTCAATTCCGAGCTTTATAAACTCAATACGCGTTTTATCTCCGACCGCCGCATTTTCAATGCGTGCGGCATACAGCTGCGGCAAAAATGTGATCGCAAGCACGGTAATCACTACAATAGGCACACCGAAAAGCCAATTATAAAACCGGCGGTGCTTTTTGTTTTTAATATAAATGTATGCAAGGCACACAAGGAGCAGAAACGAGCCGAACAGAAGTCCGCTGCGCGAGCCTGTCATTATCATTGCAATGTACATAAGCACGGTGCCGATAAGATACAGATTGCTGCGGCGGACAAGGATGCATATCATGGGTATGACCATGAGGAAAACGCTTGTGACAAAGTTGCGCTGCTTGAAAAACAGCACTCCGCCTTTCTCTATAAATTTATCCAGGTTCTGAATATAAAATCCAAGGACCACGACAACGAACAAAAGTCCTCCGGTGTACAGGATTCGGGCAACGCGCTCGACGCGGTCATAGCTGCACTCATTCTCGAGCCGCGTTCGGAAGATCAGATAGAGCACAAACTGACCGAGGCCGAGACCGAGAGTGTAGTAAAGCCCAATAGGCTCAAAGTAATCATCTGCGGATATTACTCCGACACCTCCGATGATAAGCGCCGCCGAAACGGCAATATAGGGATATGTGAGCTTGCCGAAAACGATTTTTCGGCGGTAATAAATAAGGTTAAACAAAAGCGCGATGGCAAACGGCACTATCGCGTACCACATGTACTGCGTAAGCACGGAAAAATCCTTGTAGTACGACACTGAAGTCAGAAGTGTGAACATGACGGTCGGTATGATGGACAGAAGATCATCTGAGAATATCATGAATACGACACACAGGAACACATAAAAACACATGCATTCAAGCGCCGCTTCGCAGAACACTGCGACAAATTCCGTCAGCAGCAGAAACGCCAGATAATACTTACTGTTCCAGACCGCTTCGGCAGCCGTCTGCCCTTTTTTGAATAGTTTTTTAAGCATGTATACCTCGCTGGTTTTCAAATATGCCGGCAAGCTTTGCGTAAAGCTCATCCGGCTTTACGGGCTTTATGATATAGCCTGAGAAATCGCTCAAAGCTCCGCCCTGCTCGTTTATAAACGCATCGGCTGTCATCGCAAGCACCGGCACTGTCGGCCCGTATCGCTTGCCGGAGGCACGGATGCGCGAGACCGCCTCTATACCATTCATCTCCGGCATCTGGATATCCATGAGGATGCAGTCGTAATAATAATCGGGCTTTGAGGCAAAAAGCTCTGTCGCTTCCCTGCCGTTTTCGGCGCAATCGACGACGGCTCCGTGCCGCTCGAGCAGGCGGCAGGTGATGGTTGTGTTGATGGCAACGTCGTCTACGACCATTATCCTGCGTCCGCTTATCGCAGAGCAGTTAACCGCCTCGGTTTTCTTGACCGCGGCTTTGCCGAGCGAATACGGGATATCGACATAAAATGTCGTACCCTCGCCGAGTCTGCTGCGCACGGATATGCTGCCGCCCTGGAGGTCGATCATGCTCTTGCATATTGCCATTCCGAGGCCGCTTCCGGCAGCCCTGCCGCCGTTTTCGCTCATTTCCTGCGTGTACGGCTCGAACAAATGGCCGATAAATTCTTCGCTTATGCCGACTCCTGTGTCGGCAACCTCAAGATGCAGGATAGACGATTTTTCATTCATCTGCTTCTGCGAGGCAAAAATCGTTACTCTGCCGCCGGATCTTGTGAATTTATTTGCGTTAGACAAAAGGTTGTTTAGAATTTTCCTGAGCGATATCTCGTCGCCGATAACATCGGGACTTGTCACGGCGTCGGAATTTATAGTAAGCCTTATGCCCTTTGTGCTCATCGTTGCACCGAACACGGAATAGACCTCGTCGAGCACCGACGAGATGTTGAACGGCTTTGCATTTATCTCGTACTTGCTGCTTTCGATCTTGCTCATGTCCATGATATTGTTCAGCAGGCTGAGAAGATACTGGGACGACTGGTCGATCTGGTTGAGATAGTCGCGCAGCTCATCATCACGTCCCTCGCCGACCATCTCGCGTGCAAGGTATGTGAGCCCGGCTATGGAGTTCATGGGCGTGCGTATCTCATGCGACATGTGCGACAAAAACTCGCCCTTTGCACGGCTGGAGTCCTGCGCAAGCTCAACGGAATTGCGCAGAAGAAGCTGAGCGTCGATATCACTTGTTATGTCCGTTGCAACGCAGACATAGTGCGACTTCACGCCGCCCGTTACTATCGGAGAAAACGCGCACCTGAGCGTAATATCCCTGCCGTCGCCGGTCTTGAACGGTATATCGACCGTGCATCCGCCGCTGCCGTCGGATTCGGAAAGGGTCTTTATGACCTTATCCGCGGTTTCTTCATCAACGTTTTCTCTGAGCGTGCGTATAGCGGAGCGCCCCGTAAAATAGCTTGCAGGGAGTCCGAGCACCTTTTCGGTGTTTGCGCTGACAAAGCAATATTTGCTCTCGCCCTTGGGCTTTATTAAAATGACGTTCGGGATAAACGCCGTCATGCTTGAGAAAAGATGCTCGCGCTCGGCCACCTGCTTATACAAAGCCGCGTTTTTGATGGCGATAGACGCTATTGCAGAAACCGTGCTCAAAAACGAGAAATCGGAATAGGTGTAGCCCACGCCCTTTTCCTTATCCGCAAGCAGCAGAAGTCCGACAACGCTGCCGCCGTCCTTGAGGGCGCAGATGCAGGATATGCCGTAGCTTGCAAAAAGCTCGCGCTCGGTGCCCCACATTGATTTATACAGGGGATCGGTTTCAAATTCCTTTATTACGATGTGGTTTTTGCCCGTGTCTTCGCCTTCAAAGTATTTTACGCACGGATGATCTGCGGCAATGGTAAACGCCGCAGGCTTAAGCGGCATCGCGCTGCACATAGGAACATACTTTCCGTTTTGCAGAAGGCATATGTAAAGCTGATTTACATGTATCTCATTTTTTATGACCTTGACAGTCTGGCGCAGAATGCTGTCAATATCCAGTGTTTTGGAAACACTGTCGCTGTACTGCTTTATGCGGCTGCCCTGCCGCTCTTCATCCGAGAAGATCGACGTGAGCAGCTTGCGGAATGCGGATATGGCGATAAACAATATGATAGCGAGGAACAGGAACGCTTCGATCTCGGAGTTTCCGAGGTGGCCGCCAATTTTTCTGAACAGCTCAACCGTTTTCTCGAAAAACAGCGCGGCAACGCCGACGCACATCGCAGCCGACACGAGCATGAGTATGCTGCTTGAAATGACCGGCTTTGTGTTAAACATTCTGCGCTTATACAGCGAGCGGATAAACAGCACGGCAAAGGCAAGACCGAACAGAGTGTCCCACGGGAAGGTATTGCCCGGGAGTATCTGCACGATATTGCCGATCGCCATGAGAAAGCAGCCTATGATAAGCTCGCTTACGCCCGGCGCTTTTTTGCCCTTAGTGTCAAGTATTCTGCGGAATAGCTTTATGATAGAGCCGACGATGAACATGAAGAACACCGTCGGAATGCCGATCTTCCAGTCCATCGCGTAGGTGAACACGGCCATACCGTTTCCGTCAACTGACACCGTTGGAGGCGCAAGGAAGAATCCGGTTGCCGAAACTATGAGGATTATGACCGTGCCGGCAAACCACACAAGGCGCTCAAGCCCGTTTTTTACATTTGCGAACTGATAAACGTAGTTATACACCAGAAAGGCGATCGAAAACAGCGCGAGCAGCGAAACATAATACCAGAACTCGTAGCTCGGGAAAACGTGAAGGCGCATGAACACCGTTCCGCCCGTCCACAGCACAAGGTCGCCCAGCAGCACGAGCCATGCGCGCATTTCGCGGCTGCGTTCTGCCGCGCAGAATGCCACGAACATCAGCGCAAAGCACAAAAACGCCGCAATATTTATGTATATGTACGATACATTCATATATCTGCCTCCGTATGCTGCTTTGGCTTTATTCCGCCGAGCATGGCCTTGAGCCACAGTGGATCGGGGTTAATTCGGCTTATCCTTGTCCCCTGCTTTTGCTCAAAGCTTTCGATCGTTTTATATGGCAGTATGCTTATCTGAAGCGGCTCGATATTAAGGAGCTTTTTCAGATCCTTATAGTCGCTGTCAAAATACCTGAAATAGACCGAAAGATGCTCGGTGAGCACCTGCTTTGTGACAACGTCGTTTGCCCTCGCCTCCGGCGTCACCTCGAGGTAAATGTGCAGAAACGGCGTATTGTCCCCGTCGTATTCCTTTGCAGCTATCCAGTCGCCTATACCGAGCTTGGACATTCGTATGACCTCGGATATGGAGTTTTCGGTTATGCGCGTAAAGCCGGCTATATCTATGACCGTGGGTATGCGGTCAACATAGGTAAAGCGCGGCACACCCGTCGCTTTGTCGATCTCCGTGCATCTGTACACGTCGCCGATGCGATAGCGCATGAATGCGCCGCCGTGCAGGACGCTTATGACTATCTCGTACTTTGCGCCGGGGCTGACCTCGTCCATAAGGCAGGTCAGCGGTGTGTAGGTCGGGTCTGAAAGATTTCTGAGCATCTCGCTTTCGGGGATAAACTCATAAAAGCAGGAATCGGGAAACAGTACCATGCCGCGCTGCTCCCATGTATCGCAGCCGACGCAGGTCGATTCCGTGCCTGCCGCGACCTCAACAGGCGTTACGCCCCACGCGGCTGCAAGCTTATCCTTATAGCATTTGCCGTCCGTCCCCGTGCAGGCAAAGCCCGTGATCTTAAAAAGATCGGCAGGCCGGATTTTTCTTTTTTCTTTGCGGCAATTGTATTTAGCTTTTATGTATCGTGCGGCAATGACCGGGGATATCTGAGTTCCCCCACCGCCGCCCGAGGATATCTGTTTGTCAAAATTTTCGGTTATGTAGTTTGCAACGCTGCCCATGGCGAAGAAATAGTCAATGCCGCCGTTAAAGGCCATTTTGAAGCCTTTTTTCATGCGCTGGCTGAAGCTGAGGTCGGAATACTCGTCGCTGTCGGGCAGCCACTCAAAGCGCATTTCCTCGTTCATAAGACTCGGTATAAGCCCCGTTTCATACGGAAGCGGCGCGCCGCCGTAGAGGAATCTATGCCCCGGGCGAATGTTGAAGTCGGCCTTTCCGTGGCCGGATACGAGCATCGCCATGGCCATGATATTGTGCTTATAAGAATCGAGCATGCTGCGCGTATACGGCGCAATTTTTATTGGGCGCAGTCCGCCCTCCCATGTTGTTTCTATCCAAATTACCGGCGCTTCGGGCAATGTGTCCGGGTCGCGGCGAAAAAGAACCTCGGCATAATCTTCATATCCGGTCAGCGGCATGCTGTGAAGAAACTCTTCTATACTCTCGGGCGCAGAGGCCTTAAATATGTGCCGGCCGAGGTCAGAGGCGCACCAAGAGTTTATCTGCTCCTGCATGAGCCTGCGCTGGATATACATATATTCTTTTATATTAAGCTCCAGGTAGCCGCAGTATTCGTTCCATAGCTGCTGCTTGCTGAACTTCCGCAGTTTCTGTTGAAATGTCATATCTTCATCCAAAAAACTATTTTTTAAAGATCTCTTTTATTCCGGCGGATGTGGGAATAAGAAACGGAACGCGTTTTTTATACTCAACGTATCCGCCGATGGAGCGTGGGAAAAACCACTTATCTTCTGCTGCCGCAAGAAGAAGATTGAGCGTGCTGTACAGCGCAGCATCCGGCCACGGGAGCTCAAAAGCATAGTGCAGCGAAACATAAAGTCCCGCAAAAAACAGCACTCCGGGATGGCGGCACAAAGCGTAAAAGCCCTTGTCATACACACGGCGTCCACTATCCTGACGCACATATGCGTCCTTTACCGAAAACGAGCCGAACAGCACATACAAAAGCACGAGCAGGAACGCGCCCGAAACGGCGCACCACGCGGCATCAATGCCTGAATAATCAAGCCTCAGCGCCGTTGCTGCCGCAAGCAGCACAAGCCCCGTGGGAAAGCACAGGCGCAATGCGCCTTTGTGCCACGCAGCGTCGTTAATATCTCCCAGCAGCATAAGCAAAAACGCCGCCGCGCCGATAAGCATTACAGGCATTCTATCATGCCCACAGCAACTGCATACTCACGCTCGACCTCGGCACGGTATTGCAGCGCTTTTTCCGCATCGCCGCTGCGCAGCGGCTCGGTTATGAGCTTCATTGCCTCAAATAGGCCTGTCATTCCGAGCATGCCGGAGCTGCCCTTGAGCGAATGCGCGGCGTGAAAACCCTCAAGTGCATCGTGCGCATCCAGCGCCGACATGAGCTTTAAAAAGCTTGAGTCTGCGGCAAACATATCAAGCAGACTGTGAAGAAGCTCCTCGTCTCCGGCTACGCGCTCGATCGCGCCGGCATAGTCATATCCGCGAGAGGCGTATGCAAATCTAAGCTCAGCCATTTGCCGTCTCCTTATACTCAAATATCTCCGACGGGCGGCCGCCGGTCTTGCAGTCAAGTGTTATGTCAACCTCTCCGAGAGAGTGCATGTATTTAAGATATCTGCGCGAGGTGACCGTTGACAGGCCAAGCCCGTCGCTTATCTCGGTAAGCGGCATTTTTATGCCGACCCTTGCGCGCATGAAGCCGCGCACGGTTTCGAGCGTTGTTTTGTTTATCTTCCCCGGATTCGGCACGCCGGCGACAGTCTGCTGATCGGTGTTGTAGTTCCTGTGGGGGCAAAGCAGAATATCCACCTTATCCTGCGTCCAGACATGGGTGGTTTTTACAAGCTTCATTACCGTGTCAAAGCGCGCTATCGCCTTTTCAAGGCGCGCGGAGTTAAACGGCTTTAATATGTAGTCGCATATTCCGTAGCACATGGCAGAGCGGATGACCTGATACTCGTCGGCCGAGGTTATCATGATCACCTGAATGTCAATATTAAATTTCCGCAGCTCCGCAAGAAACTCGATGCCGTTCATGCCGGGCATGAAGTAGTCGAGCACTACAAGATCCGCGCCGTACGGCTTCTGCCGCAGATACTCAAGCGCATCGCCGCAGCGGCGGAAGTTTCCCTCGAGCTTGAGCTGGGTAAATTTACCGAGCTGCTTTTCGAGGATGGAGCAGACCATAAGGTCATCCTCAACAATAATAGTTTTATACACAAAAACACCTCTGTCCGATATACAGCCGCTCAGCAGCCGATTTGTTTATTATTAATTTAAATATATTTATTTTACCAACTTTTTTTATCCGGGTCAACACAAACAGGATAAATAGTTATTAAATATCGGCAGCGTGCATGCCGCTCCCGGCCTTTTCCACTTGCAAGCAAATGCATATCGTGATACAATTAGCAAAAATCCATCGGAGGCTATGCCATGACAAACGAAGAAAAGATCGATCTGAAAAAAGAGATCGAGGAGCAGGACGGCTATGAATACAGCGACGAGCTGTTTTTCACCGGCGAGGGCGATCTGCTTGACACTGCCGAGGGCAGAGCCAAGTTCTGCCGCATAAACGAGACGACGGTTTTCAGAAAGAAGGACCCCACCGTTTGGAACAACTATATCTGGGTGTTCAACAATCAGGGCGTCGGAATGACGATAAAGCGCCAGAGCCACGTTGATCCGCAGCTTATGGAGTGCATCGACTTTGACGCAGACGGAAATCCCATCGGCAAGGCTTACGAGCCGACATGATGTAAACAGCAAAAAATCAGCTTCACCGAAAAATCGGTGAAGCTGATCTCATATTTATGGGCTGTATCGTTCGCCGCGCCTGACCGGCGCGGATCTTTTCTACGCATTTTTCTTTCTTGCCGCCATTTTTGTAATTAAATACGTTATTCCGCTCAGAATAAACGCTGCGATCGCCGGGATGGAAACAACAGTAACGACAAACCATATGGGCAGCTCAAACGGGGTGAAAAATCCGCCGGCTCGTATAATCTCGGGAACAAACATCCACGCAAGGGTCAGAAGCTCAAAAGCAAGGAGCAGAACGAAATCGTATTTACCACCCAGTCTGTTCGCGGCGACAAGCACCACCGTCCCGAGAACCGGCAGCACGAAAAGATGCCAAATTCCAAAAAAAGATGTAGGCGGAAGCATTACCCCCCCACCGAACTCTCGCGCCAAATAACTCACCCCACACAGGCAGAACAGAGCCGCTAATGCCCACCATGGGCGCTTTATTCTGTTTTCCATAGTAAATACCTCCATTGTAATTAAAGTTAGGGCGTATTCGCTTGGGATGAAAGAGTGATAACAGTATTCTGTTGTAAATATAGTATCATATAGCAAATATTTCTGCAAGATATTTTTACATTTTCGCAAAAGTGTATGATCACGCAATATACAACTTACTCGAAAAAACAGCTTCACCAAAAATTCAGTGAAGCTGTTTTTGTACGTTACTTATTCCACTCGGCGACCTGAGTGCGCAGCCAATTTGCCCACTCGTCGATGCCCTCGCCGGTTCTTGCGGATATGGGGATGATGGTTATGTTAGGATTGAGCTTTTTGACATACTCTCTGCACTTATCAAGATCAAAGTCAAAGTACGGCATGACGTCGATCTTATTGACGAGGAGCACATCGCAGATCGAGAACATAAGCGGATACTTAAGGGGCTTATCGTGACCCTCGGGAACGGAGAGGATCATCGCGTTTTTGACGGCGCCCGTGTCAAACTCGGCCGGGCATACGAGGTTGCCGACATTTTCGAGTATCGCAAAGTCAATGTTCTCGGTTCCGAGTCCTTCAAGGCCCTGCTTGGTCATGCCGGCATCCAGGTGGCACATGCCGCCGGTGTGCAGCTGGATGACCTTCGCGCCGGTCTCGGCGATCGTGTGCGCGTCAACATCGGAGTCTATATCCGCTTCCATAACGCCGATGCGCATTTCGTCCTTCAAGGCCGCGATAGTTGCCTTGAGCGTGGTGGTCTTGCCCGAACCGGGGGACGACATGAGGTTGAGGAGGAATGTTTTTTCCTTTTTCAGCTCCTGTCTGAGCTTATCCGCTTCCCTGTCGTTATTTTCAAATACGCTTTTTTTGATCTCCAGTACTCTGAAGCCTTCCATAATTCATGCACCTCTGTATATTTTAGTTTAGTGAATTCATTATCGTATTCAGCACACTGTCAAAGTTTCTGCTGTTGACCGAATACTCGGCGCTGGCCGCTCTCGTCGTGCTGTCGCCCTTTTTGCGCATTGCATCGACCGCATCCATAAGCCTATCATAAAGGTCAAAGTCAGAGGATGAGCTTTCCCTGCCTACGGCGGCAAGATAGCCCGAGTCGCCGACGAAGCTGCTGTTTACGCTCTGCGAGGTAAACCAGCGCAGGAACATAACGGCGGACTTTTCGTGCGTTTTATCCGATGCGAGTATCGTCATTCCCGTGACCTTCTGCGTATAGGCAGGCTTGCCGTCCTTCATATAAGGAAAGCTCACGAACTCAAACTCGTCGCCGCTGAGCTTATCGGCATACTGCATTAGATCGGACGAGGAAACGATGGCAGCCGCGATCTCACCGTCGGTAAGCTTTCTTGCTGTCTCTCCGCCCGAGGAAGTGAAGCCCCGGTCATATGCCGTTTCCGCAAGGATCTTATAAATATACTTGCAGTTATCGCTGTCGGTGTCATGGGGGCTTACGCCGTCAAACCGCTCGCCGAGCTGCGCAACGGCATCGCGGAAAAACAGCGAATAATCCGATATCGTGAAAAAGCTCTTGGATGTGCGCTTATAATACTCATCTGCGACCGAGCAGAGCTTTTCAAAGCTCGATATTGCCTCGGAATCGGCAAACATATCGGTGTTTACTATAAAAACGTTCGTTTCGGCCGCTATGGGAACCGCGGAAAGCCCCTTTGATCCTTTTGCCGCCGTTGTCATGCTCTTATCATACCCCGAGGTCTCCCAGCTTCCGAAATACTTATCCATATCCGCAAGCTTGCCCTCATCGTCAAGATACGCGGCAAAATCCGTATCGCAGGCGAGGATATCCGGAAGCTCTCCCCCGTTTTCAATGGCAGAGCACACGCTTTCGTATAGCTGCGCCTGCGTATCGAAAGCCTTTGCGCTTATCGTTATGCCGCAGTCGGCTCCGTTTGTTTCGTTATACTCGCCACACAGTGCGTTAAAGCCCGACCACATCGCGTCGTCGTTTACATACCACACGCTCAGCGTTTGAGGCTGATCAGGCTTAAACGGCGCATAGTGGGCAAAGTATATGTATATTACGCCGCCGAGCAGCAGCACCGCTGCTGCCGCAAGTGCGATCTTATACTTCATCTTTGACATTATTTCGTTCCTTTTTGTCTGCCATATCGCGGACTTTTTTGATTTTACATAGCTTTTATATCACATTTTTTTGTCGTTTTCAACCGTATTGTGTCGTCCGGCATGCAAGATGCGTATATATTGTGGTCATAAAAACAAAACATCAGGAGCAGACGCTCCTGATGTTTTCAGCGTGTCAAAAAAGTCTGTGACTTTTTTGCACGCTGAAAAAACGCCACATTTTTTGTGAAAACAAGTTTTCACGAAAAATCTCGCTACGCTCGTCAAAAAGTCCGTACCGGACATTTTTGATGGCTATAATCTGATTACGAGCGGGGCCTTTGCCCCCTCGTGCTCCCCTGCTGCTCTATTATCTTTCATTTGCAGAATAGTTTTTTGCAGTCTAAAAAACATCAGGAGCAGACGCTCCTGATGTTTTCTTTATATGTGGGCTTTAGTATGGGTAAGGAACGATGTCAGGCGGCAGGTATGATCGCGGTCGCGATATGCTTTATGACTCTTCCTATCTCGCTTTGATTTATCCAATCGGTCACGGTGCTTTGGCCGACACTTATGATAGCGCCGTGGTTGCCGATGTTCTTGGTAAGGCTCTCGGCCAGTACAGCCCAGAGCTTTTTTCCGTCCTCCGAGCTGCTTTCGGCAATGCTGAACTCATAGCCGATGCGCTTGGCAACGTCACCGGGACTGTAGTACTCGCTGAGCTTATCGTAAAAATCACTGATAGCGCTCGTGAAGCTTATAAGCTCATCGCAGCTAAGCTCGCCGAGATTGAGCTTTTCTTCGTACTCGGACGGAACAACACCCGCAACGGCGCCGATACGCTCAACGCCCTCGGGAAGTCCGACATACTCAAACAGCTGATTGAGAAGCTGAATATTATTCTCAACAAGCTTGTCAAAGCTGTAATCGCTGTGCTCGGCAACGAATTTGTTTATGATATCAACGCGGCCTTCGGATATGCCATACTTTTCGGCCGTTGCCTCTGCCGCATCGTCAAGGCTTACTATCTGACTGAGTATCGACAGGCCGTAATCAATGGCTTTGTCAATGCTTTCGACGGTTTCGACAGCGCCGGAGAGTATTTCCTTCGACATATCGTCATTCGGCGCGGCAACGCTTATGAGAATGGAGTTTTTGAGGTTAGTTATATACTCTTTTTCCTGAAGCGAGGTCACGATCTCGGAAACGGCGGACTTATAGTCCTTGCCCTTAAGCTCAAGTCCCTCGAGGACGGGCTTTGAATCGTCGTTTAGTCCTTCAACGGCAACAACGGTGTCTCGGTCGTTTACCTCAATGCGGATGCTCGGGTTAACGTCTATCATTATAACGCTGTTGCGCGCCATCTGAATGCTCTGAACGCTGCTCGTTAGCGTCATTTCGTCCTTTTCGACGTTTGCGCCGTCTGCCGCCATGACAGCCATTCCAAGTATGACTATCGCGAGGCTTGCCGCGATCGATGCAACGATGCTGCGCTTCCCAGAGCGCCGGCGCGCCGATCTGACGCTTTCGGTCATTATCTCTTCAATATATTCATCTTTCACGGAGCCCAGGTGTCTGAGCAAGTCATCGCTCTTCAAAGAGATATACCTTCTTTCATAAAATGTTTTTTCAGTCTGCCGCGCAGCCTGAAAAGCATTGTTGTTGTTTTAGAAACGGATATGTCATACCGTGCGGCAACATCCGCTATCGGCTCCATCATCCAGTATCGCCGCATGAAAACGCCGCGCTCTGTTGCGCTGAGCGTTTCAAGAAAACCGTTGAGCGCATCGATTATCTCCGCCGAGTCCTGCCTGCGCTCAAGCTCGTCAACGCCGGAAACGCACTCGGCAAGCTCGTCAAGCAGCACCGGCACCTCGCCGTTTCCGCGTTTTGAGCTGTTTTTCTGCCGCAGCTTATCGAGCGCGATATTGCGCGTTATCTTGCCGACATAGGCCGAAAGCGAGCTTGGCTCGTTTGGCGGAATGCTGCCCCACACCCTCATATAGGCATCATTGACGCACTCCTCGCTGTCCTCAGCGTTTCCGAGTACGTTGAATGCCACGCGGTGACAATAGCGGCCGTATTTAATATCTATTTGTAGCAAGGCTTCTTCCGAACGATTCAGAAAAAGCTCAACAATACGCCGATCGTCCAAAATTATCTCCTATCTTCCAACTATAGAGACGGATTATTGGCTAAAGTATCACATTTTTTTGCGAAAATTACAAGAAAAATTTTTCAATATATGCCGTTTTGCAGGATTTGCAACCATTTGTTGTTGTAGAAGGCGCGTTAATATGTTATATTAGGTATTAATTTTGCATATTTCATGAAAGAAGGTCCGTAACTTGAAAACAAGAGTTATTTCGGCAACGGTGCTGATAATACTGGTAGTTGCCTGCTTTGCATTGGGTCCCGTGACAAGGGCGCTGTTCCTTTTGGCTGCCATGATAATGGCCGTTTGGGAAACATGCCGCGCCATCGGATACAAAAACGTCGTATGCCAGCCGTGGATACTGTACGCTTACTGCGTTGCAACCGTGGCGGAGCTGTGGTTTAATGCCGATGCTCTGGCATTCGAGATAACGTTTTTCCTTGCCGTGTTTGCGGCCATGACCGCCGGCATAGTCTCGAAAAAGATCCGCGGCGCCGGCGCGCTTGCAACGCTGGGCGTTCTTGCATATCCGATAGTTCCGTTCGTTATCGTCTGCAAGCTTGCGCTTATGGAAAGCAGCGTGTGGATTCCCGTGTTTGCGATTGCATGCATATCCACCTGGGTGTGCGACAGCTTTGCGCTTTTCGGCGGCAAAAGATTCGGCAAGCACAAGCTCTCGCCCGAGGTAAGCCCCAACAAGACCGTTGAGGGCAGCGTCTGCGGCGCAATAAGTGCCGTTGTTGCAGGCATTATACTATTCTTCGTGCTAAAGCAGTGGTTTAATGTCAATATCCTCGGCTGCACGCTCACTGCGCTGATATGCTCAAGCTTCGGCCAGGTCGGCGATCTTGCCGCATCGCTTATAAAGCGTATGGCAGGTCTCAAGGATTACAGCAACCTTATCCCCGGTCACGGCGGCGTTATGGACAGAGTTGACAGCCTGCTGTTCTCTATTCCCTCGGCTTACTTCTGCCTTCTGATCGCCGGAATCATCTGATCTTAACGGAGTATTATTCTGATGAAAACCTTTTCCCAGCTGAAAAAACTTCTGCTTATTATAAATCCGGTTTCGGGCCGGCGCACCTCCCTGCGCTTTCTGCCCGATATAATTAAAATCTTTTCCGAAGGCGACTACGCCGTGACGGTTTTCCCGACCGGCAAAAGCGGCGACGCAACGCAGTTTGCGCAGCTTTACGGCAGCGAGTTTGACCTCATCGTCTGCATAGGCGGCGACGGTACGCTCAACGAGGTCATAACCGGCATTATCCGCGGCGACTGCCGCACTCCGCTCGGATATATTCCATCCGGCAGCACAAACGATTTTGCAGCCTGCCACGGCATATCCTCCGACATGCTCGAGGCCGCACAGAACATAATTTCCGGAAAGCCCAAAAAGATCGACATCGGCAAGTTCGGAGAGCAATATTTTTCCTATGTTGCAGCGTTCGGCGCGTTCTCCTGGCTGTCGTACACGACGCCGCAGAACCTTAAGAACATGCTCGGGCACTCGGCGTACCTGCTCGACGCCGTGAAGGATCTGCCAAAGATCAAGGCTCATCATCTGAAGCTTGACGTGGGCGAATTCACATGTGAGGGTGATTATATTTTCGGCGCCGTATGCAATTCGACATCGGTCGCAGGAACCATCACGCTGCCAAAAACCGTTGTTGACACTGGCGACGGCAAATTTGAGATACTCCTTGTTCATGAGCCGAGGACACTTATTGATTTCCAGAACATTTTGATCGGCGTTTTCACGCAGGATTATTCCTCGCCGTTTCTCGACTTTTTCCAGGCCGATTCCGTGAAGATAAGCTCGCCCGAGGGACTTGACTGGTCGCTCGACGGCGAACTCGGCAAAGGCTCGGAAAAGCACGAAATTGCCAATCTTGCCGATAGGCTTACTTTAATATGCTGAAAAATTACCGTCCTTGTGGGCGGTAATTTCATGAGGTTCTATGAAAAAGTTCTTCAACACTATAAATAAGTTCATGACCGAGATAAGCGAGGACAACATAAACGCCCATGCTGCGGCAAGTGCATTTTATATGTTTATGTCTCTCGTTCCGTTTGTTGCACTGCTTACGGCGATAATCCCTTACACGGGACTTTCACAGGAAACGCTGTTTGACGCCGTTGAACGCTATATGCCCGATGCTCTGCAAGCAATAATCGAATCGGTCGTTACCGACATTTACTTTGCGCCGGGCGCTGTGCTTCCGCTGTCGATACTGTTTACAATATGGCTTTCAAGCCGCGCATTTTTTACACTGATAAGAGGCATTGAGGATATCTTCCACTCGCCTAAATACTCATCGTTTTTCAGACGCACCGTTATTGCATGCTTCTATACTGTCGGAATGATCGCCATTGCTATAATCGTTCTTGCTCTGATGGTATTCAGCAAGGAGATATATGGCCTTATAAACATCCATCTGCCGGCAATATCACCGGCTCTGTCGCTTTTGCTGAAATTCAGATTCGTCGTGGCGTTTTTAATACTGGCAATTGTCTTTCTTGCGATATACAAGGGCGTTCCCGGCATTAAAATTAAGATCCTGCACCTCATCCCCGGCGCTGCCGCAGCAGCGGGTATGTGGCTTCTGTTTACATGGCTGTTTTCGCTTTTTATCCGCTACGCAAACTACTCGACTTACGGAAGCCTTGCAACGATCGTTATCTCGCTTTTGTGGATGTACTGGTGCATGTACATAATTCTGCTCGGCGCTTCGATAAACCAGTTCATTCGTGAGGCTCATGAGGAGTAATTTTGATGCATTGTATACAAATTTTAAATGTTAATTTTATATACATTTACAATACATATATACTATGCTATAATCATCTCCGTTTGAATTTTTAGATCAGATACAGGTGATATGATGAACCAGAACAATTCGCTTGCCATGTTTGAAAACGAATCTATCGGCAAGCTGATGCTTAAGTTTTCTCTGCCGGCTATAGCGTCGATGGTCGTAAACTCTGTATACAACATAGTTGACCAGATATTCATCGGCCAGGGCGTCGGCATGTACGGCAATGCCGCAACGAACCTTACATTCCCTCTCGTCACTATTGCAATGGCTATCGGCACACTTATAGCCGACGGCTGTGTTGCATATTTCAGTCTGAAGCTCGGGCAGAAGAATTATGACGAGGCCGCGCGCACGATGGGCAACGGTATCACGATATCGCTGCTGGCCGGTCTTTTCATAACGATCTCGATGGAGCTTCTGCTAACGCCGGTGCTCAATCTCTGCGGCGGCGCAAAGGTCGCGGAAGAAACTTTCAGATACGCGACGGAATACGCTCGGATAACCCTTATAGGCATACCGTTTGTGTGCATAAGCATGACGGTCAATAGTATAATCCGCGCACAGGGCAATCCGCGCTACGCCATGATATCGAACATATCCGGCTGTCTTTTGAACGTTGTGCTCGACGCATGGTTCGTGCTCGGTCTCGGCTGGGGCGTTGCAGGCGCTGCGTGGGCAACGATAATCGGCCAGATACTCAACTTTGTGCTCGCTGTTGCATACATTCCGCGTCTCAAGGGCATCAAATTCAAGCGCGAATACGCCATTATCAGAAAAAACACTCTGTTTTCATTTCTGCCGCTTGGTATTTCGAGCTTTTTCACGCAGTTTGGCTCGACCATAGTAGTTATTTGCGTAAATAATCTAACCGTAAAATACGGCATACAAAGCATTTATGGTCCGGACATCCCTCTCGCCGCTTTCGGCATAGTAATGAAGGTCAACTCCATCATCATCAGCGTTATGGTCGGTCTCGGCATCGGAAGTCAGCCGATCGTCGGCTACAACTACGGCGCGAAAAACTTTCACCGCGTTAAGGCAACATATCTAAGAACTATCATCGTAGGTCTTATCGTGGGTGTGATCGGTTGGGCTTGCTTCCAGTTCTTCACCCAGGAAATTATCAATATTTTCGGACAGGAGAACGAACTGTACAACGAGTTTGCCCTCAAGTGCTTCCACATCTTCCTCGGTGTTATCTTCCTCGTCGGCTTTCTTATTCCCTCTGGTATCTTCTTCCAGTCTATCGGTAAGCCGACAAAGGCTATGGTCTGCACGCTTACAAGGCAGCTGCTTTACTTCTTGCCCTGTGCATACATTTTTTCGGGCATCATGGGCATTGACGGTCTGCTGTACGCAGGCCCCGTTGGCGATTGCCTTGCGGCCGTGACTGTCGCAATTCTCATAATCGGCGAGATGCGCATTATAAACCGCAGCATAAATGAGCAGAACACTTGATATGAAAAATGCTTTCCTCACGGAAAGCATTTTTTGCACGGAAATGTTGACATATTTTACATGCGGATATATTATGTTCCCATGAAGATATTATTTGCAGCCATTTCAATAACCGCCGTCGCTGCCGCTGTTATGTTATTTGTGCTTGCAGCGATAAAGAGCCGGAAAGCGTACATTGGAAAAGCCGTTATATGCTGCTGCATATTTGCAGCGTCTGCTGTGGGCTTTGCATTGTCATCCGACACTGTACGGGATGACAAGATAAGCGAAGTGCATGTCACCGTAAGCCCGGTGAAGGGCACTGAGGCACCGGAACCAAGTATTGCCCCAACGCTCGCTCCGTCGGCTCCTGCGCAGGCTCAGGGCGCTTATGAGGCAAGCGCAAAGTCGGATAAGTTTCATCTGCCGTCATGCTCGTCGGCGGCACGCATATCCGAGGATAATCGCGTATGGTTTCAGACGCGCGACGAGGCAATTGCCTCCGGATATTCTCCGTGCGGAAAGTGCCAACCGTAAAACTCAGCTCATCGCTCGGTGAGCTGAGTTTTATTTTGTTCTGGTGCCAAGCAGCTAATAAAAAAAGCAGCTCACCGAAACCGGTGAACTGCTTTGGCAGCGGATAAAGGATTCGAACCCTCGAAGCGCCTTCGGCACTTCGTGCGCTGATTTGATTTGTTTTGTTCGGGTTCTGGTGCCAAGCAGTAAATAAAAAAACAGCTCATCGAAACCGATGAACTGCTTTTGGCAGCGGATGAAGGATTCGAACCCTCACAAACGGAGTCAGAGTCCGGTGTGCTACCATTACACAAATCCGCTAAGCGCAAGAGCTATTATACCGTAAAATCGGAATTTGTCAATACCTAATCGACATATTTTTAAGAAAAACAGGCGGTCAATTTTTGACCGCCTGTTTAGTATCATTTTTTATCGTACGATGAAGTTAACGGAGGTGTCGCCCTGTTCGTCAACGCCGAACTCATAGTCCTTGCCGGGCAGAATCGCGTTTACTGCGATGCCGACGAGGGATGCTACCGCGAGGCCGGAGAGGGATACGATGCCGATCTGGATGCTGCCAACGGAGTAGTTGATGCCGATCGCGAGGACGAGGATGAGTGCTGCGACGATAACGTTGCGGCTGTTGGTGAAGTCGACCTTGTTCTCAACGACGTTGCGGACGCCGACTGCGGAGATCATACCGTAGAGGATGAGGGATACGCCGCCGATGGTTGCAGTGGGCATTGCGGTGATGAGGGCTGCAAACTTCGGGCAGAAGGAGAATACTATTGCAAAGCATGCTGCGATGCGGATCACGCGGGGGTCATAGACCTTGCTGAGTGCGAGAACGCCGGTGTTTTCGCCGTAGGTGGTGTTTGCAGGTGCGCCGAAGAGAGCTGCCAGGGTGGTTGCAAGACCGTCGCCGAGGAGGGTGCGGTGCAGGCCGGGGTCTGCAACATAGTTCTTGCCGACGGTGGAGGATATTGCGCAAATGTCGCCGATGTGCTCGACCATGGTTGCAAGAGACAGCGGAACGATGGTGAATACTGCGCTCAGGAGCATGCCGGTGTCAACTTCCATGTTGAAGAGGTGGAACACAGTCCTGTCCCAGTTGATGGGCAGTCCGAACCATTTTGCAGCGGAAACGGTCTCAACTACATTTGCGCGAGAAGCCGGGTCAAAGATCATGGAGATGACATAAGAGCCGAGGACACCGAGGAGGATAGGGATGATCTTGGTCATGCCCTTGCCCCAGATGTTGAAGCAGATAACGATGACTATTGCGGAAACGGCTACGAGCCAGTTAGCATTGCAGTTGGTGATTGCGGATGAGGACAGGATCAGGCCGATGGAGATGATGATGGGGCCTGTTACTATCGGGGGGAAGAACTTCATAACCTTCTTTACGCCGAAAGCCTTGAACAGTGCCGACAGGATCACATACATAAGTCCTGCGCAGGCAACGCCGAAGCAAGCATAGATAAGCAGGTCGTTATTGTATATCGGCTGTCCGGCTGCATCTACGCCAACCTGACGGATGGCATTGTAGCCGCCGATGAATGCGAAGGACGAGCCAAGGAATGCAGGAACCTTGCGCTTGGTTATAAGGTGGAACAGCAGAGTGCCGAGTCCGGCAAACAGCAGGGTCGTTGCGATGTCAAGTCCCGTAAGGATGGGGACAAGGACGGTTGCGCCGAACATTGCGAACATGTGCTGGATTCCCAGAACCAGCATTTTTGGAGTGCCAAGGGTGCGTGCGTCGTACACGGGTCCATTAATCACGGTTTTTTCGTTCATTAGTGATTGTACCTCTCTTTGTGTAGTTTAATTTATATTAAGGGTATTTGCTGACTGATCATTCGATCTCCATAAGATAAACGCCCGTTTCGCCGTCAAACTCCGGCAGGCGAACCTCTATAAGCTCGGCGCGCGAGGTCGGAACGTTTTTGCCGACATAATCGGCTCTTATGGGAAGCTCGCGGTGGCCACGATCGACAAGGACGGCAAACTGAATGCTGCGCGGGCGGCCTGCGGTGAACACAGCCTCGATGGCGGCGCGCGCCGTGCGGCCTGTGTACAGCACATCGTCAACGAGAACAACGTTTTTGTCGTTTACATCCGCGCCGATGTCGGCCTTTGTTATGACCGGCTGATCGCTCTCGTGCGTGAGATCGTCGCGATAAAACCTTATATCCACGCTGCCGCAGGGAACTGTCGCATCCTCGATTTTCTTTATGTTATCGCGTATGCGCTCGGATATGGGCACTCCCCTTCTGCGGATACCGATCAGAACAACATCCTCGACGCCCTTGTTCTTTTCGGTTATCTCGTGGGATATTCTCATAAGTGCGCGGCTCATTGCCGCTTCATCCATAAGTCTTGCCTTGAGCTTCACGTTATCACTCCAAACAAAAGAAAATCGCCCTGCCGACAAACCGACAAGACGCACAAGAACATGACCCTCCGCGCGGAGAGACACACTATATCTGCGATTTTGCCGGCTTCTCTGAACCGTCTTAAAAATCTTTTCTATGCGATTATACTTGCTCATTCACAATTTTGCAACACCTTTTTTGCATTTCGGTCAATATAACAAAATCCGAGGCATTTCGCCCCGGATTTTATGATCATTTAGCTACATTGTATACATCTTCGCGCAGATGCAGGAAGGTCGGAAGCTGGCGGCGGACGGAATCGACCTCGTTAAGGTCGATATCGCAATATAGTATCTGCTCTTTTTCGTCGCATGAGGCTTTGACCATGCCGAACGGATCGGCTACCGTTGAGTGTCCCCAGCATTCGTAATCAAAGCCCTCGTATCTCGCAGCCGAGGCTCCGACGAAGAACAGCTCATTATCCATAGCTCTTGCGCGGACGCTCAGCTCCCAGTGTCTCGGGCCTGTTGTCATATTAAACTGCGCAGGGCACAAAATGACCTCGGCTCCCCTTTTTGCCATGGCTCGCGCAAGTTCCGGGAATCGGATATCAAAGCAGATCTCAACGCCCATTCTGCCGAATTTTGTATCGAACACGGTTATATCCTCGCCGGGTGCAAAGCTGTTGGACTCTTTAAAGCGCACTCCGCCCTCGATATCGACGTCAAACAGATGCACTTTCCTGTGGCGCGCGATCTGCTCTCCGTTTTCGTCAAACACAAAGCAGGTGTTATAAAGCTTATCGCCGCACTTTTCCGGCACAGAGCCGCCGACAAGTATAACTCCGTTTTCCCTCGCCCAGCGCGACATGGCTTCCCTGCTCTCGCCGTTTTCGCTGTCGGCAAAGGCGTGGAAATACTTTTTCGAATACGGACAGCTCCACATCTCCGGAAGAACGACAAGCTCCGCGCCATTATCGGCGGCCTCGCCGATCATTCTTTCCGCTTTGTCAAACGTCTTTCCCTTATCCGTTTCCGTGCGTATCTGCACAACGGCAAGCTTGAATTTCGGTTTCATACCCTCACCTCACAGGCAGTTTTCCAGATAAGCGACTATGTCAAATTCCTCGGTCGGCGCGTCCTTGCGCAGATACAGCGGATGGTGCGGATGCCCCTTGACCGAGCGCTTACCGGCACTGTACCACTTTGCGCCGTACTTTCGGCCGAGAGATACCATGTCGAGAACGCAGTCTTTCAGATACGGGCGCTTTTCTATTATCGTGCCCCATGCCGCCCATATCGACGGCGACACGCCCTCGCCTACATTTTTTAATATGTATTCAAACGCGCGCATATTCTCGCGGTGCAGCGTTTCGTTGAGCGTCAGATCCATATCGTCGGGGTCTGTCGCCCTCTGTGCATAGACATTGAACATTATCCAGCTGTCGTAGCCGTTTCCGGCGGCAATGCGCGACACGCTTTTGAGCGTATTGTCAAGATCATCGGGCGCGGCTGTCGAGGGATTTATGCCGATGCAGATGAGCGGATCGCTTCCGCGAGTTCCGAGAATATATCGGTAATCGGTATAGTAATCGGGAACATACAGCCACTTTTCGGCATCATAGTCCCCCCTGCCGCCGGACGATGCAAGAGCATCGTCAAAGCTTACGATATCAAGAAGGCTGCTTTCGCAGGTCGGGACGTGCATTACTTCACGGCCTCAAGCAGAGCGTCAACTCTGTCGGTATCCTCCCAGCGCACGCCGAGATCGGTGCGGCCCATGTGACCGTAAGCTGCAAGCTTTCTGTAAATGGGCTTTGTAAGCTCGAGGTCGCGGATGATCGCGGTCGGACGCAGGTCAAAGACCTTATTGACGGCCTGAGCAAGCTTCTCGTCGGAGACCTTGCCGGTTCCGTAGGTATCGACCATAACGGACACAGGACGAGCTATGCCGATGGCGTATGCAAGCTGAACAAGGCACTTGTCGGCAAGACCGGCCGCGACGATGTTCTTTGCAACATAGCGAGATGCGTATGCTGCACTGCGGTCAACCTTGGTGGGATCCTTGCCGGAGAATGCACCGCCGCCGTGGGGTGCGCTGCCGCCGTAGGTGTCAACGATGATCTTTCTGCCGGTAAGGCCGGAGTCGCCCTGAGGTCCGCCGATGACAAAGCGGCCGGTCGGGTTTACATAATACTTGGTGCTCTCGTCTATAAGCTCGGCAGGAACGCTGGGCTTTATAACAAGCTCGACCATATCGTTTCTGATCTGCTCAAGGCTTACGTCGGGAGAATGCTGAGTAGAGAGAACAACGGTGTCAACGCGCACGGGCTTGCCTGCATCGTCGTACTCCACGGTGACCTGAGTTTTGCCGTCGGGACGCAGATAATCGACAAGGCCGGATTTTCTGACAGCTGCGAGGCGCTTTGCGATCTTGTGAGAAAGGCTTATTGCCAGGGGCATAAGCTCCTCGGTCTCGCGGCAGGCGTAGCCGAACATCATGCCCTGGTCGCCTGCGCCGTTGTCAAGCTCGGCATCGCCGCTCTCCTTGGCCTCGAGCGATTTGTCAACGCCGAGGGCGATATCCGCCGACTGCTCGTCGATATTTGTGATTATGCCGCATGTGTCGCAGTCAAAGCCGTACTTTGCTCTGTCGTAGCCGATATCACGGATAACGTCGCGCGCGATCTTTGCAATGTCAATGTAGCACTCGGTGCTTATCTCGCCCATGATGTGGACAAGTCCGGTGGAGACAGTCGTCTCGCATGCGACGCGGCCGTTGGGATCCTTCTCAAGAATAGCGTCGAGGATAGCGTCCGATATCTGGTCGCAGATCTTATCGGGATGTCCCTCGGTTACAGATTCAGATGTAAACAGTCTTTTGCTCATTTCTTTTTCCTCCGAAAATAATATTTCCGAACACGCATCAGGCAATTAAAAAACTCCGTCTGGCCGACGGAGCAACAAGTTTGGTCATAAGCCTCATCTTTCGATAATCACCGCCGGATTTGGCACCTTGCCTTCGCAGGTTGCCGGGCTTCACAGGGCCGTTCCCTCCACCACTCTTGATAAGGTGTTCAGTTTTCGTATGAATTATAGCAGATTGACGCACATTGTCAAGTAGAAATTGAAAAACTTCCCGATATGCTGTATACTGTGTCTAAGCTGACGAGAGTCGAACATGTATCGGTTTTGACGGGCAGATTTCCGCCCATGCCGCGTTAAAGCTCTTGACAATACGTCAGTATTCTCTGCGAGCTTTGCCTTGCCTGAACAAAAATCTGCTCCGGCAAAACT
>OMNP01000184.1_pt1 | contig 28393 bp, 51 predicted proteins | sample 1673811 | NCBI WGS metagenome assembly OMNP01 (sample SAMEA103958127, study PRJEB25191) | human gut metagenome | biome: human-associated habitat [ENVO:00009003]; feature: intestine environment [ENVO:2100002]; material: feces | place: Germany | collected 2013/2015
GCTGTCGGCAATGTCATCCTCGCCCCAGACGGTTTCGTACAGATAGTCCCGGTAGAGTGCGCGGCCGCGGTTACGCAGGAAAAGCAGTCACAGTTGACGTCAACCCTTGCTGTGCAGCAGGTGGCTCAGGCTGCCGGGGTGGAGCGTCAGCTCAAATGGAACACCACCGGCGACGAGTGTACGGAGTGGACCTACGAGGGGCTGTGTGCCCTTGCGCTTGCCATTTCCAACTACGTGGAGCCGCGAGTCTCTGTCCAGCAGGCCGCCGAGGTTGCTATCCGCGACGCGGAAACTGCAAAGGGGGTCCTCACCGTTGTCTGGGACTACGACTCGGCTGCATCCTAACGCGGCGCTGCATTGCGTGTTTGGCCTGATCGCGGGCTGTATCTACCTGCTGATCGAATTGGCATGGCGCGGGCATACCCACTGGACGATGCTGCCCTTGGCGGCGGTCATTTTCCTGTGCGCGGGGACGCTGGACGAACGGCCCAAGCCGCCGCCCCTGTGGTTGCAGGTGGTAATTGGTACCGCCATTGCCACCGCGCTGGAGCTGGCCGCTGGGCTGGTCCTCAACGTCTGGCTTGGCCTGGGCGTCTGGGATTACTCCAATCTGCCCGGTAATATCCTGGGGCAGGTTTGCCCACAATACACGCTGGCCTGGGCTGCCCTCATGGTTGTGGCTATCAAGCTCGAAAATTTGATGCACAAAATCGCGGACTGGCTGCTCGGCCATGAAAAATAGAAAGGACGGGATAGCATGAATCTCCATAAGCTGATCCTGACGAAAAACGAGTGCTATATCAGAGGGGTACCTATCACCCCCATTGGTGTGATGGTACACAGCACCGGGGCCAATAACCCCAACCTCAAGCGGTACATCCAGCCGGACGACGGCCTGCTGGGAACCAACAACGCCGGGAACCATTTCAACCAGCCGCGCCCTGGTGGCCGCAAGGTCTGCGTCCATGCTATTATCGGCAAGCTGGCCGACGGTTCTATCGCCACATACCAAACGCTTCCCTGGGCTATGCGAGGCTGGCACAGCGGCACAGGCCCAAAGGGTAGCGCCAACGACATGGGTTACATCGGGTTTGAAATCTGCGAGGACGGCCTGACCGACCCCGCGTATTTCAAGAAGGTCTATCGGGAGGCGGTGGAACTTACCGCCTACCTCTGCAAGCTGTACAAGCTGAACCCAAAGAGGGACGGTGTTATCATCTGCCACAGCGAGGGGCACAAGCGCGGCATTGCCTCTAACCATGGGGACGTAATGCACTGGTTCCCCAAGCACGGGAAAAGCATGGACACATTTAGGGCCGACGTTGTGAAGGAAATGAGCAACAGCACCAACGACAGAGAGAAAGAAGAGGGTGACGACATGGACATCAAGAAGTTTGTTGAACAGCTGACACCTGAGATGTGTTACAGCATCATGGCCGAAGCCATGGCCTACGCAGCCAAGCAGCCGGAGCCGGATTGGAGCCAGAAGGAAGGACACTGGGCCGAGGCCACGAAAAAGGGCCTTGTCAACGGTTCCGCGCCTGAGGGCTACGTCAAACGGGACGAGCTGGCCGCTGTGCTGGGCCGTGGTGGGCTGCTGTGAGTGGCTGGCTGGCTGAGTATGGCGGCAAGCTGATCGGCGGCCTGGTGGGCCTGCTCACTTCGTCCATTGTGGTGCAGGTGGCCCCAATTAAGCTGGAACCCTGGACATGGATTTTTCGGAAGATCGGGAAAGCCATCAATGGGGATGTTCGGGAGAAACTGGACGAAATCTCGAACGACCTCTCCACTCATATCCACGAGGATAACCAGCGCAACGCCAAACGCGCACGAGTGAGAATCCTGCGCTTTGCTGACGAGATACTCCAGGGGGAACGCCACTCGAAAGAACACTTCGACGAGATCCTGGAGGACATTACCGAGTACAACCGCTATTGTGCGCGGCATCCTGAGTTCCCGAACGATAAGGCTACTCTCTCCATCGCCCATATCGAGAGAACCTACCGCACGAGGATGGAGAAAAACGACTTCTTGTGAGAAAGGGGGTGGAATCCATGAACCTGACAAACAAAGCATGGTGGAGGGCCGCAGCTATCCGCGCGACCAAAACCGTAGCACAGACAGCTATCGGCTGCATCGGCGCAGCTGCCGCTCTGGGAGACGTCAACTGGCCTATGGTGGTTTCGGCTGCCGTCCTGTCCGGCATCGTATCCGTGTTGACCAGCGTAGCCGGTCTGCCGGAGGTCGATACGAACACCGAGGCGTAACACTGGGGAATCTGAGCCACGAAAGGGGGTGGACGCATGGCAAACGCTGAGACCACAATCATGTCCGGGGCGCTGGAGGACGACAAGGGCCGGAGACTGCTGCCGGAGACCACAGCCGCGCAGGTAATCCATACCGACGGCGAATCCAGCGAGACTAAATTTAAGCGGCAGAAAGCCAGCGCGAATATGTCCGCGACTCTCGCCGCCTCTGCCACCAAGACGGTGGTGGACCTGTCGGCCTACATAACGAACCGTTCAAAGACGTCCTATCGGCTGGAGATCCTGGCATCTACGGCAGACAGCGAAGATCCGGTTGCTACCGTAATCGCGGAGCTTATCGGGGACTATGCCGTATTCTACCGGCAGGGCGTCTCCGTTGCGAAGGAAATCACGATCACGTATCGCCTTGTATCAATGCCCCTGGCTTGATGGGGCAGCAAGGCCCGCATGAAAGGTTAAGAGGTTTGTACTATGAGCACTACGAATTTCTCCCCTGAGATCGACGACAACACCTTGTATCACAAGGGCGACATTGAGGCAAGCACCGCCCAGCTGATCGACGACGCACTGGCAGCCGCAAACGCCGCGCTGCCGAAAGCAGCTCAACTTGCGGTTGCTGACATGGACGAGCTTCGGACTACGGGCTTTTTCCATGGCTATGGGACGCTCAACGCCCCTGAACCCGGCTTCATGTATTTCCTGGTCATTGCCTACCCGGACGGCTACAACTACTGGGTGAAGCAGTTGGCGTTCAGTTTCACGGACAGCAAGACCTATATCCGTACCATGGCAAACGGCATCTGGAGTGCCTGGGAGCCGATTCAGACCGGCACCAGGCTGGAGGATAAGGTCGGGGACCTGGCAGGGCTTGGCACCGTGGACAAGACCAACGCAGTGGCAGCCATCAACGAGCTGGTGGCTGCCCTTGACGTAGTACGCAGCGAGGTTGCTATTGCTGGAGCGCTGGCCGCTGCTGCTGCACCAGCCAACCACAACCACGACGGCGTGTATGCTCCCGCCACGCACTCCCACCCCCAGTATTTGACCTCTGTTCCCCAGTACAACAGCAACACCGGCGAGAGTGTCTACGTCTGTGGCCCGAACCGGACCCACAAGACGCTCCAGGCGTTGGTCGATAGCCTGCCGAAGTTCAGCATCGGCCCCCGCCGCCTCCAGGTGGATGCTGGGGACTACGCCGAGAAGGTGGTGCTGAGAGGCTTCCATGGTGGCCCTATCACCATCGAAACCAGCGGCGCATATAGCGGGCGGGCGAATTTCCTGGGCATCTTGATGGAGGATTGCACAGCCACCATCAACGTGTCCAACGTAAACGTTGGGCCTGCTGGCGGGCAGAATCCTTCCCATGGTATCTACCCCACCCGTTGCGGGGTGATCCGCGTCGAGAATTGCAATATCCAGACCGTGGCCTTTGGCGCGTATCTGGTCCGCACTGACAAACTGGTCATGCGTAATGTTACTGTCAGCCACATCGGCGGGAACCTGACCGCTGCCGTTGGCATGAACGAGTCCGAGGGAACCTTCGTCGCCCTGGACGGCCTGACCGTCAACGGCGGCTATGGTGCTACCGCAATCCAGGCGCAGAACGCAGTCGTTGTGGGCAAGCGCCCCGTTATGAACAGCGTAGATGTGGAGATCAACTCCAACGCTGGCGGCGTCTATTACAACGTCATCTAACCGAATATCACCGAACGAAGAGAGGGCTGCCCCATGTGGGTAGCCCTCTTTTTTTGTGCCCTTCTTTCCAATATATGCACTTTTAACAATGCCAACATTAGGAATTTGTGCATTTAGTCGATTTGTTCTTTTTGGTGTAAAAACTATTGCATATTCTGTTCTGTCGTTGTATTATAGCATCAGAAAGAACAAAAGAGAACAAAACGGAGGTAACAGAAATGAGACTTTACATTGAAGGACGCCACAATGGCTACAGCCCAGATCAATGCGGGCACACGATGACGGTCCAGGAATTGATCGAATACCTGGAACAGTTCGACGAAGACACCGAAATCTTCATCAAGAACGACGGCGGCTACACTTACGGCAACGTCGACGAGTTCAGCTTTGAGGAAAGCGACGAAGAAGACGCAGAGTGACAGGGGCCCGGCCCCTGGTAATGCGGCAGGCCGGTCACAAGCCCGGCCAGAAAGGAAGGTACACTATGACAGAACTGGAAAAAGAAATCTTAAAAGCAATGATTGAAACCGGCCGAGCAAATGAAGGTTGGCGGTTCAAAATCCAATCCATAGAGGGGTCCCAATATAGCGATTGGGCTATTATCATTGGCACCCTGACAAAAAAGAGATGCCGGAAGCCGATAATGGGCTGGGAGCTTTCCTACTATAAGCCCAAGGACCAGATTTGGTGGGGCAGAAGCAAGTTTGTTAGATTCGCAGAGTGACGGCCCACACCGGGCCGGTAATGCGGGACCCGAAAGGGTGCGGTCACAACCCCGCGAAGAGGAGGAAATGCAATGAAAAAGTACAGCGCAATGGTAAAGGACGGCAAGCGGGTCATCATTATCCGGGACCAGGATTACCCCAACAAGGCCGCGTTCATCCGTGATCTGAGGGCCAACGGCTACCGGGTCAACCACAAGAAGGTCAAGCCCTCCGACGTGTTCGACTATATCTGCGACCACACCGACATGAACCCCTGGGACTGGGACCTCAAGGAGGTCCCTGCTGAGACAACCCAGGAAGCTACTAAGGAAGCTACACCCATGAAGCGCTTCGAGGTTGGCAAGGCTTATAGAACGAGAGACGCCTACGGCGACAAGAGCAAACTGGCTTATACCATCACCAAGCGCACCGCCAAGACTATTACGTTTAACGACGGCTACGAACTCCAGACCTGCCGAGTGAACGAACATGAGTCCGAGTCCCGTAAGGCTGAGACTGTTTTTCTCTTTGGCCGCAGCAGCTTGTGCCCCGTCCTCTCTGCTGACTCCGAAGAGGCACCCGAAGAACCCACCGCCGCCCAGGAAGAGCAGGCCGAAGAGGTACAGGAAGCGCCAAAGGCTGCCGCCGAAGAAACCCCCGGCTCCAAGCTGAACCCCATGTGCGAGAAATGCGCCAACTATCCCACCGACTGCGCCGGAACCCACGAACAAGTCTGGACTGGATGCGTCCACCGCGAGACTGCCCCTGACGAGAACAGAACCTTCGCCCTGAAGAAGTTGCGGACCCTGACCGACGACCAGCTGCTTACAGCCTGGGAATCTACAGAACACCTGAAGGACCCGCAGTGTCCCACGATTCGCGGCTGGCTCATGGACGAGATCGAGCGAAGGTATCCGGTTGATTTCAACGCCTGGTTGGACCAGAACGCCCCGGAAGACAGCCAGCTACGCAAATACATAATGGCGGGGCAATAAGCCCCGCCGCACAGGAGGAAGAAAGGAATGTCAAAAAAGATTCGTTTTCAACGCATCACCCTGAGCAACGGCCAGGACGCCGTACTCTCCACCGTAGAGCTGGAGCCTGGCCTGTACGAGACGATTATGGCGTCCCCTGATTACTCGTTCGAGTACACTCAGCTCCGCACGACAGACGAGGCCCAGGCAATCGCGGATTTCAAGCACCTGCTCAAGACTTACCACATCTCACCGCTGACCGGAAAGTACGCTGACCTGGCAACGGACCTGGAAGCAGCCGCCGCCTATGGTCTGGAGGTTGCAGCCAACGTAGATGACGGGGGAACCTGCAACTTTGATGCTGTGGCCCTGGACCTTCGCGGATGGAAACGCGACAAGGTGGAGCAGGCGGCCAAGGCCGCCGGGGTTAGCTGTTCGACCTGGACCCTGTTCGGCTCAAAGCGGTACGTCTTCTCTATCCGCAGCCGGTACCAGGGGAACGCCAGGACCAAGGCCGCCGAGGCTATGGCTGAGGCTCTGAAACTCTCCGGCTACGATGCCCGGATGTACTACCAAGCAGACTGATACGCTGATACATAGCCTGACCTACCGGGCACACGGGGAGAAAGGAACCATTATGAACGCAGTACAGAAGATCAAGGCACGGCACAACGAGGCCGTGCAAGCTGAAATGGACGCCCTGCTGGATGCCCTGCGCCCCGCCATGAAGCGGAACGTACAGCACCGCCGAGAGGAAGAGGCCCGCAAGGCCGAAGCTGCCCTGCGTAAGCGGGTAGAGGAAGAGTCCCGCAAAGCCCTGCTGAACATGGCCTTGTACCGGGCCGGTATCCCGTTCCAGGTGATGTGATGGGCGCTGTATATCGCCTCTGCCGCCGCTGCGGGGAGCGGTGGAACGTGAGTTGCATCTACCCCGGAGAAAAGACTTACATCTGCCCTGTCTGCGCCTATAAGGCCAGGCGGGCAGGGAGGAAGGAGCGAACGGCATGAAGATTCCAGAACCAATGAATATCTGGAAGAGCTACGGCAACTACATCACTCTGCCTGCGATGTACGAGGCGCTGGCCGAAGAGTGTTCCGAGTTAGCCAAAGCCGCCCAGAAAATGGCGCGAGCCATCCGCAAAGAGAAACCCACGCCTGTTACCGAAGAGGAAGCCGGAGAGATGGTCCGCGAAGAGTTCACGGATGTTGTCAACTGTGCAATCGGGCTTGGCCTGGAGTTAGACGGCGTTTCATCCATCGAAAAGTTCCATCGGATGCAGAAGCGCTGCATAGAGGGCTGCGAGAATGAGCGTTAGAGTCAACGGCTTCCGTATCCAGACGGAAGGTCACAGGCCGTGGCTGAACGCCGCCACGCCGGAAGACATAGAACCCAGAAGCGCATACCTACTCCACAAAGACAGACCGGAGGTGGTGGCTGCCTGCCTGAACTGCCAAGCGGAAACCTGCAAGACCGGCCACTGCGCCAAGCTGCAACGCATAGGAGTCGGCAAGACCTCCAGAGGCACCAGGGAGATGGTCAAAATCCCGATGCCGAAGGGATTCAAGCGGGCGTTCAAGGGAAAGACTCTGCAAGCCCTGGCGAAGCGCTACGGGGTTAGCGTAAATACTGTGATCCGCTGGAGGGACGAAGCTGGCCTAACCTCAGTACAAGGGCCGAGGAAGGGGGTGAAGTGATGCCCAAGCAAAGCACTCCCACGCCCGACAAGCGGACGCAGGGCCGCCCGTACTACGTTGGCATTGCCCTGGATGCGGAAGAGTTCGAGTTCATCCTGAACATCACAGCAAAGCTGGGAATGAACCGAGCGCAGTACATACGCTATCTGCTCCACCGCGAGAAGGAAAACGAATTACTTAACGAAGTCGGCCTTGGCTATTTCGTGTGATCTATCAGGAGGTACCCAAATGAAAGAGAAAAAGAACCCACCCCAGAAGAAAGCTGCCCATGCCACTGTCAAGGTGAGCAAGAAGAACCCCACCACCAACTATCCCCGCGACAGCCACAGAGCGTTCTGCAATCGCTGTTTTTATGGCAACAACCGCCGCTGCCCTATTACCGGGCGCAACAGCACCAAGCGGTGTAGACTGTGAGGGCGGCATGGAGTTCAAACGAATCAGCAAGCGCGATTATTACCTGTTCATAGCCCGCGCTGTTGCCCGCCGTAGCACCTGCATCCGTCGCCACTATGGCGCTGTGATTGTCAAGGACGACAGGATCATTGCCACCGGCTACAATGGGGCAGCCAGAGGCGAGCCGAACTGCTGTGATGTAGGGGAGTGCTGGAGAGCTGCCCACAACATCCCCCATGGGGAACAGTACGAGAAGTGCGTGGCAGTCCACGCCGAGGACAATGCTATTTCCCAGGCTGGCCGGGAGGCCCTGGGCGCGACCCTGTATCTGTGGGGCGAGGATGCCCAAGGAAACGAGATCCCCGCCGCCCCCTGCATGATGTGTGCCCGGAAGATCAAGAACGCCGGGATTGTGGAGGTCGTAAGCTATGGACATTAGAAAGCTGTCCGAGCCTGAACTGAAAGCGCTGGCCCTGCGCAAGAACGCGCAGGGCTGCGCCACAGCTGCCGCGCTCAAGGCCCAGGCTATTCTCTACGAGCGCCTGCACTGGCCCAGCTATAACGAGCTGCTGTCCAGGGGTATGGACCGCGATGGGAACCATTACACTAAAAAGGGAGGATCAGAAAATGGTTGAAAAATCTATCACTTGCGCCCAGCTCAGCGAGTTGGAAGATGCAGCAATCGTCAGTGGGGTCGATGGCTATCACAGACTGCTGGAGGACTACACTGGGATCAAGGCCGTTAGACATGATGTGTATCTGTATTACGATGCCGAGGGTAGATATGTCGGAGACAGCGACAATACCCTGTTGGCCTGGATGCTAAAGAGGGCTGGCGTGGAGATTAAGGGGGGCGAGGAATGAAGAACCTGCACACCCTGGACAAATACAGAGACACGCAAACCGAGCGTGATTACTACCACCGCCGGGGCGATTCCGGCAATGGTGCTTTCAAGGTGTACATCAACGGAAGATCGTTTTTCTGCATCGCCAGTAATGGCGGAGGATGGGAGCACGTCAGCGTGAGTCCCTGCAACCGCAAACGAGCCACGCCGCCCACCTGGGCTGAAATGTGCGAGATCAAGCACATGTTCTTCGAGGACGAGGAGGCCGTTGTACAATTCCACCCACCCCGCAGCGAGTATGTGAACATCCATCCGTACTGCCTGCACCTCTGGCGGCCAACCTCTCAGGAGATGCCCAGGCCGCCCAAAAAATTTGTGTGAAGGGATGGCTGACAGATGAGATGTGAAAAATGTGGCCGCGAGTTTGAGGAGCTCTATGTTAACACGTTCGCACGAGATGGAAGCGATTACAACGTCCAGTGCGAGGTTGGCGTTTACACAAACGAAGCTGTAGCAGTCGAAACCACTCAAAATTGGTGCGGCTACGAGCTGACGGAGGAAGAAATGATCGACACAATCACCTGCCCACACTGTGGGAAGTTTCCGTTTGAGAGCACGGAAATCCACGTCTACGACATCGTGCGGGTGGTGATGTTCAGAAAGGCGGATAACGATGGACGACTGTATCAAATTCCCGACTAATTACATATCTACGGAAATGGCCGTATTCATCGTAAAGCACAGGCTGTCGTACTACGAAGGTGAAAAGCTCACCTTCGCGGACATGACCAATGCGATAGAGCGCGTTGCAACGTCTGACGAAGCGTGTTCGAGGCTGTCTAACGCGGATTTTCAACGCGCATTGTGTTGGATATTTGACCACTATGATTTCGCCTAACCGCCTCGATTCTGACGCGGTTAAAGGGGTCGATTTCGACCAGTTTAGAAAGGGGGAAACGATGAATAACCACGAAGACCTGCTGACCATGGACTCTGTGAATCTAGCATTATTTCTTGCGGCCTGCGGCGGCTGTCCGCCTCAGAAGATGGTTTGCATTGAGGTCGTGTGTGACTGCGAATACTGTTGGCAAAAGTGGCTGGAAGCGCCGCACCTGGAGGTAATGGAAGATGGAAATCCGTTCCAACTTTACTGATCTCAAGCCCTGCCCCTTATGCGGGGGAGGGGCCGAGCTGCACGACTCGCAGCGCAATCCTAGAGTCCCTATGTGGTGGGTACGATGCAAACTGTGTGGCGCGACCTCTGCGACGCACAGCACCAAAGAAAAGGCCGTGACGGCCTGGAACGGGAGGACGTATGACAAGAGTTGAACAATGGCGGCCTATCCCTGGATACGGGGGTTGGTACGAGTTATCTAGGCACGGTGAAATCCGTTCCTGGTGTGTTACTGGCCCTAGAAAAAAGCGCCGGGACGAGCCTCTGATCCTGCGGCCATTTATGGCCCTACACAAACGGACGCCAGAGCTGCAAATCACACTCATGCGCAAGACGTATAGCGTAAAAATTTTGATGCGAGACATTTGGATGGCCGGACCGAAGGCGGGTATGCGAGTAACTTTCATTGATGGGGACCGAGCAAACTGCGCTTTACACAATCTGCGATATAGCCCTGTCGAAGAGGTCCGCACAAACCCACAGAACAGATGCCCCATTGCGAAATGCAAGCCGTGGGGGACGGTAATCGCCTATTACCGCAGCATGGCCGAAGCTGCCGAGAAAAACCACATCTCCCGCAGTGGGATGCAGAAACGAATAAACAACGAAACTCTGGCCGATGGCGTAGTTTTCCGCCGGGCCAGCGAATTGGAGGGTAAGTGATGAAAGATCGTGTACATAAGATGCTGGAAGCCCTGAACGCTTGCTCTGGCCGTTCCTGTGGCCTCTGCCCCTACACCAGCCCCCGAACAACTGCCTGCGAAAGGATGCTCAAGGATGACGCGGCTGACCTAATCTCAGACCTGTGGGGCATCATCTCCCAGCCCGTGCAGAACGCACCGCAGGCGTCGCAGCTTGAAACTAGGGCCTCTATCCTGGAAGGTGCCCGCAAGTGCGTCTGTGGTGAACGAGAGGGACAGTACGGGACCCCAGAGGATAGCTTTTCTGCCATTGCTAGGCTCTGGTCGGCCTACTGCCAGGACAGGGATTTTTCCGGCGACGACGTGGCCTGCATGATGGCCCTGCTGAAAATCGCCCGAATCATCTACAACCCTGAGCACATGGACTCGTGGGTCGATGGGTGCGGCTACCTGGCCTGCGGTGCCGAGATCGCAGCGCGGCGAGCCAGCAAAAAGCTGGAGGGCGTGTGAATGAACAAGTTTATGAGCAGAAAAGCAATATTTATTGGGATGACGCTTTTCATCGACGTTTTGTGGCTTCTTGGGATCGCAGCGCCTCAAACGGCGTGTATTGCATCCCTCTACGGACTGCTTTACAACGTCATGGAGAAACGGGATGACTAAAAAGCGATATATCAAGCTGCTCATGGCCCAGGGCCATAGTAGGAACTACGCGAACGAGTGTGCGCAGGAGGTAGCCGACGCAGGCGGCAGATGCAGCTATGAGGAAGCCTACACCCTTGCCTATGCCCTGGATCGCACGAACTGGATTTCTGCCGCACACCAGCTGGGCGAGGTGATTGAAAGCATCACGGCCAGTATGATTAAGGTCGTAAATGCGGTAGCGGCTGGAATCGCAGCGTTTGGCAAAGCGTTCCGGGATGCCTACGAAAATGGATAAATACTGACGAATTGAAAGAGCCACCTCAATGGTGGCTCTTTTTTGTGTCCAGATAAACAAATTTATATCTCTGTCCATTTCGGGTATACTTTTGTTGGGAATTTTGGTATAGTCTGTAAAAACAAGTTCCTACGCTGTACCTTCCGTCAAACGCAGACTGGAGAACATTATGAAAGACGATCGGCAGGAACCAATTAATATCTATATCAACATCATTGTTGGAGATGTTACAAACTCGTCCGTTGTCCAGGGAGGCATGGAAAATGTGGCCTCTCTGCTACACCGAGAACAGCTCCCAGACTACATCATCAAGTACCTGGTCGAGCATATCCAGGACACATCTTAATCTCTATCCTGCTGGTTATCCTAAAGAATCACCATCAGGATGCAAATCAGAAAAACGCCGAAAACCTATCATTGTCTGCGGGGACCTGAACGTTGCAGCGAGCGAGATCGACTTGAAGAACCCCAAGGCCAACCACAAAAATGCAGGATTCACCGACGAAGAGCGGGGGAAGTTTCAGGAGCTTTTGGCCGCTGGCTTTACTGATTCGTTCAGATACCTGTACCCGGACAAAGAGGGGGCCTATTCCTGGTGGAGCTACCGTTTCCATGCCAGGGAGAAAAATGCGGGGTGGCGGATCGACTATTTCCTGGTCGATGACTGCGCAAAGGATAAGATCATAGATGCGAAAATACATAGCGACATTATGGGCAGCGACCATTGCCCGGTTGAGTTGGACATTGACCTATAAGCAAGGCCCCTGGCAGTTGCCGGGGGCCTTTTTCTATTCTTTCAGGTAGACGTCCAGGTGGACTTCTCCACCCTTGTTCCTACCGAAATCAACGCAATCATATTCGATTTTTCTTACGACAGTTTTCAGTAGGTCATTTTTGGCCTTTGCCGGTACGTCGGGATCTTCAAGCGCACTCAGCGCCTCTGATACTCTCAAGATTTTCTCCCTGTAATCCACGGGTGGGGGGAGGCTCTTTTTGATATTCTCGATGCTGATCTGCATGGCCTCAATTCGTTCTGATAGAACGCCTTTGCGCTCCATAAATTCCTGCTTCGTATAGATGCCGGACTCCAAAAAGTCGAACAGTTTCTCTCGCTTTTGTTTGAGCTTATTCAGTTCAACGTTCATCGAGTGTAGCATTTCCTCGTGCTGCTTATTCTTCCGGGCTTCCTCATCGTTGTTCAGCTTAAATTCAAAGTCGCTGATATAGTCCCTCAGCGCAGCGGCCACAGCAGCCACAACATCATCGTATGGGGCCGATTTTACCTTGCACGTCAGCGATGTTCCGTGAGACATACGGCCTTTAGTTTGTCCGCCGCGATGTGCAAACGTATTGTAGCCGATCCCCTTCCCGCAGTGCTTACACACCATGAGTCTGGCGAATGGGTTTGTTATCGTCGTCTGTGCTTTTAACGGCACCTGTCCGCAAAAAAGTGTCTGCGCCTTGTCGAATATTTCCTGCGATACAATGGCCGGGTGCTTTCCGTCCACAACCATGTAATCCTCTGGCGTGAGCCTGCGCTTTCTCTTGACGGTTCTCCCGTCGCTACCTTTCTCTTTGGAGACCTTTCGCCGGTTCCATCTGATCTTTCCTGTGTACAGCGTATTTTGCAGGATGTCCTTTACTGTGGCTCGGTTCCATTCGCTTTTCCCTGTTTGTGTCGGTATGCCCATCTCACTCAAACGCCTTGCTATCTGGCCGCAGCTTAGTCCCTCATTGACAAACCAGTCAAACATCATTTTGACGTACTGAGACTGATCGTTTAATTTCAGAGTCCGTTCTTTCTTATTTATCCGAATAATGTCGTATCCGTATGGAGGAAGGGAACCCACATAGTTGCCCTCTTTGATAGATTCTATCAAGCCGCGCTGCATCCGGCGGCGGATAGTTTTATACTCCCGGCGGCTCATAAACAGGCCGAACTCGAAGTATTCTTCGTCAAATTCGTTGTTTGGGTCGTAGGTTTTCGTCGGCGTGACAATCAGGGTGTTTGACATGGAAAATGCCTCCGCCACTTCGCCCTGATCTTTCGTATTCCCACGCGCCAGACGCTCCACTTCCATGACCAGAACCCCGGCGTAAGTCCCGGCGCAAACATCATCTAAAAGTTGCTGCATCTGCGGGCGGTCTGCGATGGACTCACCGCTGACCATTTCTTCGTAGATTCTAGTGATCTTCAAGCCTTTTTTGTCCGCGAGTTCCAGCAGGGCAGTCCGGTGTCGGGCCAGCGTTTCACCCTCACCTAGGGCCTCAAGATCAAGGTCCTTGCGTGATTTTCGGAGGTATATAGCATAGTCGTCAGGTCTTTTCATAGCTGCTGCACCTCTTGGTGTTATTTGTTTTCTCCGCTGTCGAGGGTTGGCCTCTGGGCAATTTCTTCATCTGTAAAACCGGCGTCTTTCAGGTACGCGGTTCTGGAGTCTAAAAACTGCTGCTCTGCCGTCGGAATTACCTTCAAGTTCTTTTGCACTGCCTCAATGCTGGAATACTTATTGTCGTCCACATAATCGCGTAGGTCGCTTGCTATCATGTAGACGGTGGAGAGATAGTCTGCTGCTGCATCTTGGTATTCTGCCGCCGTTCCGTCAGCCATATCAAATGCCTCAACTTTTGTCAAAAGGCCGCCCACAAAGTCTTTTGTCTCCCCGGCATAGCTGTATACGTCTTGCAGGTTTGTTTCTCCAGTGCCCATCTGCTGGACCTTATCTGCGAGTTTTACTTGGTACTGCTGGGCGGACCAGACCGACCGCGCAATCTCCAGATCCGTTTCTCCGGCAGCGGTCTTGGCTTCTTCCGGCGTCATGTTCTGGGCTGTCTCACTGTCACCCGTTCCGAGTGCGGCCACCAGAGCGATGAAGATCACGACCAGCGCGATGATGACGCCTAGCAGGATTTTGAGTGCTTTTTTCGACTTCGACGTTTCTTTCATTTTATACTCCTTCAACAAAAGCCCTTGGCTATATGCCAGGGCTTCTTTTATATGCCCATAGCAGGGGCATTCCTAACCACTATTTCACAGTTTCTGTTGCCTTTTATCACCACACTTCCATTGATATTCCCCGATACCTGCTGGATGACGAACCGGTCCGTTTCTGTTGCTGGAACGCCTGTCACCAGCCAGCCAACCGACACGCCGAGGACTTCCGCAGCCTTGCAGATATTTTCCTCTGTCGGGGGCAGCGGCATCCGTTTATGCAGCGGTATGCTGGTATCAATTCCCATTCTGGCCGACACTTCAATCTGATTGCGCTGGAGGGCAAAAATCGCCTTTTGCGCTCGTTCGTGCATTGCAACGAGATCGTACTTGTACATCTCTGCTGCATCTTCCCCTTCCTCTGTTATTTCAACCGTTCCTCTTGCTCGTAAGCGAAATTCAATACTGCGATTTGGCCCTTCCTGTCAAGCGAACGGAAGACGCTGATTAGTTCGGCCTCGCTGCCTTGCAGCTGGTCCCCGTTGTTCACGTTGACGGCACTCCCAACGCTGCCCTGGACTACAGCAGAGTTTTGCACATTGCCCATGCTGTTGCTCATGGAGCGTTCGCCGCCGTGCAGCAGATAGTCTGTGGTTACTCCGAAATAGTCTGCGATCTTTCTCACTGTTTCACCATACGGAACAGCTCCGGCTTTCCAACGTCCAGGCGATGACGGACTGATCCCCAGTTTACGCACGACAGCCGTTGGCCTCACCCCTGTTTCGTCGCATAACTCCTTAAATTTTGTATAAAACATACAAACAACTCCCCCTGTTTTAGTGAACCATACAAAAAGAACAAAAAGGAACAAATGCTATTGCAAACGGAACAAACATATATTATAATAGCACCATAGAGAACAAATGAAAACAACAGTTCCGAAAACCTTACTCCAAGTAAATTTTTTAAGTGGAGCAAAAGCATAATAGCATAAAACGGAACAAAACGCAAGTAAAAAAGAACATAAAGGGGGAATAAAATGAAGCCCAAATATTACTCCTGCCAAGACGTAGCCGACATGACCGGAAAGAAGCTCAAAACGGTGTGGGGCTGGTGCAACAGTGGAAAGCTCCGCGCCAGCCGTCCGGGTGGCCGCGACTATTTGATCGCCGAGGCCGATTTCCTGGAGTTCATGCAGAGCGATAACCGCCGGAAGCCTGAGAAAAAGTCAAGCTGAGAAGGGAGGGACCACCATGAATGGTGAGACAACGAACGTGTTCCGGCACGGGAATGTGATTGTCCGCATCCATGGGAAAGAACCAAGCCGCGAGGTGCTGGAGAAAGCCTGCATCAAGTTCATGCGGGCCGTAGAGTCTGCAAAAGCCGAGGCCGAATCCAAAAAGGCCGCCGGTGACGAGGGGGCCGCGTGATATGGCAATGGTTTGTGTCACGCAGGGCCGCGAGTGCGACGGCTGTATGAACTGCGAGAAGGAAGCCGAGGTCGTAGGGACCTGTGAAGCCTGCCGGGAAGAGATCCGGGCGGACGAAACTTACTACGACATCGAGGGCGACTTGCTCCACGAGGACTGCCTGCTCGATTGGGCGTGGAAGTACAGGAGAGAGGCCGGATGATACAACAACAAATCACCAACGAGGTCCAGTGGCACGAGGAACGGGCCAAGGGCATCGGAGGCAGCGAGGCTGCTGCTATCATTGGGCTTTCTCCCTGGTGTTCCAACGTCGAACTGTGGCGGCGGAAAACTGGGCGACACGCGGCCCCGGATATTTCCAACAATGCCGCCGTAGCCTACGGCCATGATGCCGAGCCTCTGATCCGGCAACTGTTTGCCCTGGACTATGCGGACAAGTACGCCGTGAGCTATGGCGGGGCCTTTGATATGGTCCGGCACCCGGAACACCCGTTCATTTTCGCCACTCTGGACGGCAGGCTGACCGAGATTGAAACCGGGCGAAAAGGGGTCCTGGAAATCAAAACCACCAGTATTCTTCGCTCCATGCAGAAAGAAAAATGGTGGAAAGATGGACGGCCCGCCATTCCCGACCAATATTACTGCCAGGTCCTCTGGCAAATGCTTGCCGGTGGGTTCGATTTTGCTGTCCTGCACGCGCAATTCCGCTACGAATATGGCGAAGAGCCGCGCTTCGAGCGCCGGACCTATACCATCGAACGTTCCGAGGCGGCCGATGACCTGGCCTACCTGGAAGCCGCCGGAGTTAAATTCTGGACCGAGAACGTCAAGGGAGACCGAGAACCTGATCTTATTCTCCCAGAAATATAGGAGGTACCCATGAAAATTGAAGAGATCAACGCCGTGCTGGGCATCGACACGGACGCCGCCACCAGCACCAAGCTGCTGGCACGGGCAGCCGAGTTCTGCGACGAGATGGCTGATTGCTATAAGCCCGGCACTCTGGAGCGTCTGGCATTTGGCTCCCTGCGGTACGCCTTGTGCCATGTGATCGGCCGCAGAGAGGAGGAAAACGATGCAACTTGAAATTTATTCCCCGACTCAGGCCCAACCGCTGCCCCCTGTCGAGTGGAACTACGCCGAATTGAAGCAGTGGGTCAGCGATGGCTTGGAAGCCTACCGGGGCCGCGTCTATACCGAGGATACCGTGACCGAGGCCAAGCGAGACCGGGCGACCCTGAACAAGCTGGCCCAGGCCATTGAAGACCGCCGCCGGGAGATTAAGGCCGTGTATCTGGCCCCCTATGATCAGTTCGAGAAGCAGGCCAAGGAGCTTGTGGGGATGGTCAAGGACCAGTCCCGTGAGATCGACGCCCAGATTAAAACCTACGACCGGCAGCGTCGGGAGGAAAAGCTAGAGCACATCAAAACCGAGCTGTACGCCCCCATGATCGGCGACCTGGCCGAGGCCATTCCCTACGAGAAACTGCACGACCCCAAGTGGTTGAACGTGACCGTCAGCATGACGGCGGTGTCTGAGGCCCTGGCCGCGAAGATTGAAAGCATCCGGTCCGGCTTTGCCGCCCTGCACAAATTGGATGTTCCGCCGGATGTACTGCATCAAATTCATGCCGAGTTTGCGAAAGATTTTGACCTAGCAGCCGCTATTGCAGCAAAAGACCGCATCCTGGAAGAGAAGAAGCACATGCTTGAGTTTTCGCGTCACCTGGAGGCCCAGAGCGCCGCCAGCAGCGAGGAAACGTCCAGCGATATGGAACAGCCCCCCGCCGCCGAAAAAGCCGCAGAGGTGCGGAAAACGCCCACAGACGACGAACCCGTCATGCAACTGGACTTCCGGGCGTGGGTCACGCGGTCCCAAATGCTGGCCCTGCGGGAGTTTCTGAACACCAACAACATCAAGTACGGCAAGGTGCCGAGAGAAAGTGAGGAATAACCATGGCAGTATCCAATTCCCTGGTGCAGTCCAGAGGCGGCAAGCCCAAGACTTTCAGCGCGTTCCTGACCTCTGACGCGATCAAGCATCGAATCAACGAAATGGTGGGCGGCAGAGATGGGCAGCGCTTCATTACGTCCATTATCTCCGCTGTCAGCACCAACCCGGCGCTGTCCGAGTGCGAACACTCCACGATCCTGTCCGCCGCGATGCTGGGCGAATCCCTCAAACTGTCTCCGTCCCCGCAGCTGGGGCAGTATTACATGGTCCCCTTCAAGGACAAGAAGCGCGGCTGCAAAGTGGCTCAGTTCCAGCTGGGCTATAAGGGCTACATTCAGCTGGCTATCCGCAGCGGCTACTACAAGAAGCTGAACGTCCTGGCGATCAAGCAGGGTGAGCTGGTCCGGTTCGACCCTCTGGAGGAGGAGATCGAGGTCAATCTGGTGGAGGATGACACCGAGCGTGAGGCTCTTCCGACCATCGGCTACTATGCCATGTTCGAGTATCAGAACGGCTTCAAGAAAGCCATGTACTGGAGCCGTGAGAAGATGATGGCCCACGCAGACAAGTACAGCATGGCGTTCAGCGCCAAGGCGTTTGAGAAGCTCCAGGCGGGCGAGATCCCCGAAAAGGACCTCTGGAAGTATTCGTCCTTTTGGTATAAGGATTTCGACTCCATGGCCTACAAGACGATGCTGCGGCAGCTCATTTCCAAGTGGGGCATCATGTCCATTGACCTGCAAAAGGCCATGGACGGCGACATGGGCACCATCAATGAGGACGGTTCTGTGGATTATGTGGACAACTACCCCGACGAGTCCCCGGCCCCGGCAGAGGAACCCGCGCCCGCGCCCATTGTGGTGGACGAGAGCACCGGGGAGATCGTCGAAGAGGCCCCTGCTGCCGCTGATCCTACCGCCGACTTTTTCAATCAGGAGGGCTAACGTATGAGCCGTGACTATTTCAGCGAGTTCGAGGTCCAGCAAGAGAAACTGGAGAAGTTACTTGACGAAAACAACCTGCTGCACGAGTTTGCAGTTGACGACTATCCCATCACCCTGACCATTCGCCCCAACGCTGTCCCGGATGCCCAAATGGCTATGTTTGCCCAGGCGACCGAGGGCGTCTCTTCCAGCGACGCGCGGCTGGTGTTCCAGTTCCTCGTTGACGAGATCAACGTCCGGGTCTATGGGCGGCTGATTATCTCCGACGCGCTCATGTCCAAGATCAAGGGCCAGGCCAAGAAGATGCTGCTGTTGTGGCTCCAGGCCGACCATGCGGCCCGTGTGGAGCAGTCCGAGTATAAGCCTGCTGAGGAATCCAAGGACAGCAGCAGCGACTTCAACGAGTTCTACGAGCAAGAATAACACCAGAGAGGGGCGGGGAAACCCGCCCCACACATAAGGGGACGACACCATGAGCACAAAGAGGTATTTCTGGTTGAAGCTGAAAGAAAACTTCTTCCAGGATAAGACGATAAAAAAGCTCCGTAAAATTGCCGGAGGCGATACATACACCGTAATCTATCTAAAACTCATGCTTTTGGGCCTGAAAGATGGCGGAAAGCTGTTTTTCGATGGAGTAGAAAATTCTTTCCACGAAGAATTGGCGCTTGAAATTGACGAAGATTCCGAAAATGTGAAGTTTACGCTCATGTTTTTGGAGAAAACCGGCCTGCTGGAAGAGATAAACGAAAGCGAATTATTCCTAACCAGGATGCCTGAAATGATAGGCAGTGAGACGGACAAAGCGGAACTCATGCGGAGAAAACGGGCACAGAACCGTGTGCAAAGTGGTAACAATGTTACCGGGGCGTTACCTGGCGTTACTTTGTGTTACACAGAGATAGAGAAAGAGATAGATACAGAGATAGATACAGAGATAGAGAGAGAAAAAGAAGAGACGGCAGCAGAGCTGCCTGCCCCCCCTCGTCCCTCTGTTCCCTATGAAGCTATCAAAGATTTCTACAACCAAGTCTGTGTATCTTTCCCAAGATGTACCACTATGAGCGAGAACCGCAAAAAGGCTATCAAGGCCCGATTCACAAGCGGCTACACCCTGGAGGATTTCAAGAAGGTGTTCATCAAGGCTGAGGGCAGCAGCTTTTTGAAGGGCAGGAACGACCGGAACTGGACAGCCTCTTTTGACTGGCTGATTAAGGACGGCAATATGGCGAAGGTGCTTGATGGAAATTATGACGACCACAAAGGAGGCGGAACAGATGGAACCGATTCGAGCGATCCTTCCGAACAATACGGCACTTGGCTCTGAGCCGTTTGACCACGTTGCATTTGTCCATAAGCAGGTCGAGTGGTACAACGCTGCCGAGGGGCATCTCAATGAAGAGGACGGGTACGATTGCCCTATCTGCCGGAACAAGGGACATATCCAGTACGTTAAGGACGACAATGGAATCCCCAAGACCTGGATACGTGATTGCAAGTGTGAAAAGACACGCGCCACCATTCGGCGGATGCGGCGTAGTGGCCTCAAGGATATTATCCGGGACTACACATTCGAGAAGTTCCAGGCTACGGAACCCTGGCAGCAGACCATCAAGGCATCCGCGATGGAGTATGCCAAAACCATGGACGGATGGTTTTTCATCGGGGGACAATCTGGATGCGGCAAGACGCACATCTGCACGGCAATCTGCCGCGAAGCCCTGCTACGGGGCCAGGAAGTCCGCTATATGCTGTGGCGGGATGACATTAGCAAGATCAAGGCAGTCGTCAACCAGGCGGACGAATATGCAGCAGCCATAGGCCCCTATAAGAACGCGGAAATCCTGTATATTGACGACCTGTTCAAGACCGGTAAAGGGCCTGACGGAAACGCGCAGCGCCCTACAACCGGTGATGTGAACGCAGCCTTTGAAATCCTGAACTACAGGTATAATTCCAAATTGCCGACGGTAATATCCAGCGAATGTACAATTTCTGACTTGCTGGACATCGACGAAGCCGTGGCGGGGCGAATTGTGGAGTTGGCGAAGGTGTTCTCACTGAAACACGACCGAAGCCGAAACTACCGACTGCGAAAGGTGGTCGAGCTGTAATGGCTGAGATCAAATACACCATCCAGGGAGATCCCCGGACAAAGAAGAACAGTTTGATGATTGCAGGATCTGGCCGCCGGTGCCCAGCCTGCAAGAAGTTTGAAAAGCAGTGGGTCCGGCAGAGCAAGGCACACGACGCCTTTGCTGAGGCGGCCAAGTGGCAGCTGCGCCCCCTGCCCCCGAAGCCTATTGACTGCCCGGTCAATGTCCGGTGTATGTTTTACATGAAAACGCGGCGGATCGTGGACGGCCTGAACCTGCTGGCAACAATTGACGACCTGCTGGTGTCCACTGGTATCCTGGCCGATGATAACAGCCGAATCGTTGTGGCCCACGACGGCAGCCGGGTATTATACGACCCGCAAAATCCACGGGTGGAGATCACGATAACGAAAATGCCAGCCGACGAGCAGCTGGCGATGTTTTGAAAGAATTTTTGAAATAATTCGGAGGGAGACTCATGCAGGAACAAGACAAGATGACAAAAGAGCGCCTGGCGTCCTACATCTCTCTCAGGCTGGAGGTAGACAACCAGCTGGAGAGGTTGGCCCGCATGAGAAATGACGAGAAAATCCCAGCTATGAGAGAAAGCGACGGGTCACAGCACAGCCCTGGCTCTGGAGATCGCATGGAGAGAGCTATCATTCGCCGCATGGAGTATGAGGACCGCGTTATGCCGCAGATCGAGGCGGCCCTGGCAGAGATGGAGACCATCGAACAGGCTATTTACGCGGTCGCAGACCCGATGGAGCGAGAAGTCTTGAGACTCCGATACATGGAGGGCAATTACATACGGCACTTGCCGTGGCGAGATGTTGCCCTAAAACTGTTCGGTGACGATGACAAGCGCCACATGGTAGCCACCTACCGGCTCCACACGAGAGCACTCCACAACATAACAAGCTGAAAGGGACGCCCAGCTAGGGCGTCTTTTTTATGCCCTGATTTTATACACACCGAATACACACAAAATTGTTGACTTTTGTGTATTAAGTGTGTATAATAATAAGTGTAAGGGGGACAGACAATGAAACGCAGAGATTTGATAAGGCTACTGGAGAAAAACGGTTGGTATCTAAAGCGCAATGGTGGAAACCATGATATTTACACCAACGGGCGAGAGAACGAGCCGGTCTCCAGACAAAGCGAAATCAAAGAAGACCTTGCAAAAGCAATCATCAAACGGAGAGGGCTGAAATAAGCCCTCTCCACCCCCTGCACCATCAAACAAGGAGGGAAAAAGCATATGAAAAAGGCGTATCCTGTTATCTTTACCCCAGCGGCAGAGGGTGGCTTTACGTCCTATATGCCGGACTTCGATATAAACTCCCAGGGTGACGACCTGGCGGAGGCAATCGAAATGGCGCGGGACGCCATGGGGATCATGGGAATTGATATGGAGGACGAAGGGAAAGCCCTGCCGGAAGCCTCTGAGAGTGTAGCGCATAAGCCCGGTGACGTTGTGTCCTTCGTCGATGTTGACTTTACCGAGTACCGCAGGCAAAACGATATGCGGACCGTCCGGCGTAACGTGTCGCTGCCGAGCTGGCTGAACGCCGAGGCAGATAAGGCGGGGCTGAACGTATCCGCTGTCCTGCAAAACGCACTCCGGCGAGAGCTTGGAGTCGGATAAGAAAATCGAAATCGAAATGATAGTAAATGATAGCTTTTGTGGTTGAATGTAGAAAAACTTGTGTGCTATATTAACACCATCGGAGCAAAAGACGAAGGCCGCACGGGGAAACCTGTCGCGGCCTTTTCTGTTGGAGGTGATAGCATGGGCGGAAGCTCTGGTATTGAGAACTACGGAAGTGTACTAAAAGAAATCCGGGGGATGCGTAAAGGGGCCGAGACCTGCATCAAACGAACAATGTCCGATATGCGGACCCGCGTTCCCGGCTGGGTAGCGACTGAGGTCGCCGCAGTCTACGGAATCAAGAAGGGCGAGATTACTCCGTCAAAGGCTGGCAAGGGTGGACGGAAAGCCGGGGGCGTCCACGTCCGGGGTGAGACAATAGACTCAATGGAGATCGTCTACACTGGCCGCGTCTTAACTCCTACCCATTTCGGCATGACGCCCAAGGCCGCGCCACCGAATAGGGGCTATACCCTGAAAGCCTCTATCCTCAAGGGTAGCAAGTCCACGCTGGGCAAGGTGAAGAAGCTCACGAAAAAGCAGAGGAAACAGATCGGGAAGAATCTCCGACGGCAAGGTACGAAGAGCAGCGACCATTCTCCCATCATGCTGCTGGGCAATGGCGGGGGTGGCTCCATCCCATTCCAGCGCAAGAGCACGAACCGGAAGGACCTGGAGGTCATCAAGACGGTATCCTTGCCTCAGATGGTATCCAGCGACAGAACCAAGGACAACATCGAGAGGGCAATCAACGAAGGGTTGGAGAAGCGCCTACAACAAAACCTAAAGCTGATCCTGAAATAGAACCCCCAGAATAATAAGCGCCACGCCTGCGGATATTATTCGCAGGAGGTGGAACGTGGAGGACACCAAGACGACATGCAAGAGATCAAGCAGGTGGAGACAAAGGCCAAGAGGGCTATGCGCATAACCCTATGGCTCAAGATCATCCTGTCCGTTGCTACTGTGGCAGCCGTAGGGTCATGGCTCAAAGGTCACGGGGCAAAGGAAGTCTGGGCGTTCATCATTGTGCTGGCCGAGCTGGCCGATGCCATGATGAACACGCTACCCTACGCAGAGCAGCGGACGAAGCTGCCGTCGATGAAGATTAAGTTGACTGACATCTACGTCGAGATGGAGCACGACCTGACACGCCTGGAGAATGGGCTGATAACAGAGGACGCAGCCCTTGAGAAATACTTTGCACATAGGGACGCATGGGGGAAAGCACTCGCTTGAAGATTGCTTTTCTCTTTTTCTTTTATTTATTTTCTTTTTCTCTTTTTACATGGCTCCTCAACGTATAGGTAACTATGTGCGGTGCAATCCCGCAGGGAGCCACCACGGAGGGCGTGACCCTCTGGCATTTCTCATATCTCCTCCAAAGAATACATATGACCACAAACCAGGTAAGGGTCACGCAGGGGAAAGCCCAGGCAGCAGCCGAGGCAATACCGCCCTGTGCTCCAGTGCAATTCTGGTGAGCCTGGACCCCTCAAGGATAGGACGCCACATGAGGCTGCTGTGCTGCCCTGTGCGGCGTTGAGATGCGAGGGGCTATCATTTGATTATGTGAGAAGAAAAATGCGGCATACGCAAATCTGAGGGGCGTGAGAGATTTCTATGGGTCCTTCCGGCGGAAACTAACGTCTGTGGTGCTCGCGAGCCCAGTTTCTCGCTAGTTTTGAAATTTTGAAAATTGGCCGTTTCGTTGCAACGGCAACAGCAAGAGGAGTCGCATAGTATGGAAAAATTGAAATGCAAAGGTCTGGCCGGTGAGATTCCGGTCTATTGCGCGTTTGATGAAATTGTCGATGTCGGCAACATCAAGCCGAATCCCAAAAATCCGAATCAACACCCGGAAGATCAAATTGAACTTTTAGGGAAAATCATTCAGGTACAGGGCTGGCGGGCACCGGTTACGGTTTCCACGTTGTCCGGTCTGGTTGTACGTGGACATGGCCGGTTGATGGCTGCCAAAGAAGCGGGGCTGTCTCAGGTGCCGGTCGATTACCAGCACTATGAAAGTGAAGATGACGAGCTTGCGGATCTTCTGGCTGATAACAAAATTGCTGAGTTGTCAGAGATCGACGCAAAGATGTTAGCTGACGTTTTTGCGAATATTGGCCCGGATTCTCTTTTTCTGACAGGCTACAACGACCAAGAAGTGTCTGAGATCAATGATGCGCTGAATGACGCTGTTATGATGGACATTGACAGCATCAAATCGAAATCAGAGGTTTCCGTACATAAAATGAAAATTGATCGTACCACGATTGAAATGACGGATGACGAGTTCGATATGATTATGAGCGAGCTGGACCAATACGTTGATATTAACGGGACAGCGTTTGGATTTGTTAGGTGGTTGCTTTCTGATGATTGAGTTTGTAGATATAAATGAAATTCGCCCAGCACCATACAACCCGCGCAGAATTGATTCTGAGCAATTTGAAAATCTGAAACAGTCATTGCTTCAGGTTGGCTTTGTAATCCCGGTTTTGGTCAACCGCGCCAATGGTGTAATCATCGCAGGCCACCAGAGGACAAAGGCAGCAAGGGCGGTTGGAATTACGCACGTCCCGGCAATCAAAATTGATAACGTCGCCTACGGTGACGAAATCAAATTCAACCAGATGCACAACGGCGTGGATGAACAAGAGAAATTCAGCGCTACCATTTCCGATTATGAAAACATTCCTGTGAATGAATTTGTGACGGTGGAAAGCGGACGTTTTTCTGTGGTCGAGAGCGGAGGCGTATTCACAAAGGAAATCTGTCGTCTAATCCTGAGATACGGAAACGTATTCAGCTGTGTGGTGTGTCGAGGCCATGCTTTGGTTGGCGCGAACTACATTAAAGCAAGCCAGCTATTGGGTATTCAGGTGAACACCTACCGGCTGCCTGATGATATGTTTGAAACGGCGAAGCTTTTCCTTGAGGGAAAGTACGGCGTTTACAGCTACGACGAGATCAAACGCAACACCTACGTTCAGGGACTAGCCCAGATGTTCCGGCGGGTAGGAAAAACAGACGAAGTGCGAAAGGAAAACCACAGTTCGCTCTATAAGAACTTTGTGCTGCCGTATTTGGCTACGGCTGGGAATGTGGCGTCTGTCCTTGACTTTGGCTGTGGGAAAGGTGCCTATATTAACCACCTGAAACGGTCCTATCAGGCTGTAGGCGTTGAGTTTTACAACAACAATGGGAAGTCAATCAACGTCAGCAAAGGAAATCAGCAGATAGACGGACTGATTCGTTATCTGGAGGCCAACAAGAGGTTTGATGTTGTTGTCTGTGATAGCGTTTTGAACAGCGTGGACAGTGTAAAGGCTGAATTGAGCGTTGTGACCTGCTGCAATCTGTTTTCTGGTGGCAAACTATTTATTTCTGGTCGTCCAGGCGATGAAATAGTCAAAAAAATGTTTCACAAGCAGGATCGAAGCTCGACGAAGCGTTCTATTGAGTTCTTGGACGAAGATAAATTCACGGCTATTTACCGCAAGGGCAACTGGTACTTTCAGCACTATCACCTCAAGGAGGACGTCGAACGTCTTCTGGAGCGGTGCGGCTTTGAAATTGACAGAATGACGTGGTGCAAATACGGTAGCAGCTGGCAGGTCGAAGCAACTAAGAAGCGCGACCTTTCGGCACAAGAGTATATCGACGCCATTGATTTTGAATTCAACCTTCCACTACCGGGCGAACAATCTTACAACCGGCAAGATGATGTGAAACGTGTTCTTGGGCTGATTTAGAGAAAGGTGGAGGAGTAAATGGCTGACGCGAATAACGCAAACCTGCAATCAACGCAGGTAATTGCAAGGATTTTCGGCGTATCGACCCGCCGGGTGGAACAACTGAAAACCGAGGGCGTCATCAAAGGCCAAGGCAAGCCGACCAAATATGACCTCCTCCCAACGATTCAAGCGTACATCAAATTTTTATCCGACAAGGCAAACGGGCGAGAGAAAAAGCAGACTGACGCACAACTTGAAACGGATAGGCTGAGTGCTGATGCGAGAATTAAAAAAGCAAAGGCAGAAATGGCCGAACTAGAGCTAAAGGAGCTGAAAGGTGAGCTACACCGGGCGTCTGACGTTGAGGCTATAACTACAGATCACGTTATGTTCGTGAGGTCTATGCTTATGGCTATGCCTGGAAAACTGGCCGTTGATATGGCTGCAATCAGCGCAGCACCGGAAGCCGCTGAACGGATAAAGAAAGAAGTATACAGCATCCTGGACCGGCTGGCGGGGTACAGGTACGACCCCGAAGAATACAAGCGGCGCGTAAGAGAAAGGCAGGGCTGGAATGAACGGCAAGGAGACGACGATTAAAAAACGTCGTATGCGTTCCGTAGACCGGACCTTCGCCCGTTCCTTTGCAAACTACACGCCCCCTGCTGACCTGACGGTTTCCGAGTGGGCAGAGGCCCATAGAGTATTGTCCAGGGAGAACAGTGCCGAGTCTGGCCCGTGGCGCAATGCCCGGACCCCGTACCTGGTGGAGATCATGGACGCCTTTACCGACCCGAAGGTCGAAAAAATAAGCCTGGTGGCGTCCTCCCAGGTCGGAAAGTCCGAGCTGGAACTGAACATCATCGGCTATATCATCGACCAGGACCCCGGCTCAATCCTGTATATCCAGCCTACCGTTGACGACGCGAAAAAATTCTCGCGGCTGCGTATTGCGCCGATGATCCGGGATAGCTTGACGCTGCGGCAAAAGGTTGCTGATATAAAAAGCCGCGACAGCGGCAATACCATGCTGCAAAAGAGTTTCCCCGGCGGGATGCTTACCATCGTAGGCTCCAACAGTGCCAGCGGCCTTGCCTCTACACCGGCGAAATACGTCCTTGGTGACGAGCGCGACAGGTGGGCCTTATCGGCAGGGACCGAGGGCGACCCCTGGGCGCTTGCTGAGGCCCGGACGACGACGTTTTACAACTCCAAAATGGTGGATGTCTCCACCCCCACTGACAAGGAAACCAGCCCCATTGCCAAGAGCTTTAACGAGGGCACGAGGGAACGCTGGTGCCATAAATGCCCGCACTGCGGGGAGTATTCCAACATCGTTTTCGACAACATCAAATTCGACTTTGAGACCGTCGGAAGCGGCAGGAAAAAGGATTACATCGTAAATTCTGTTTCGTGGAGCTGCCCGGAGTGCGGCTGCTTGTCCAGCGAGGACGAAATGCGTAGACAGCCCGCAGAGTGGATAGCCGAGAACCCCGAAGCCTACGACAAGGGGCATAGATCGTTCTGGCTGAACGCCTTTTCGTCGCCGTGGCAGGCGTGGTCAAAGGTGGTTTACTCATTTCTGATTGCTCGAAAGGACCCGCAGCGTCTCAAGGTTGTCTACAACACAATGCTTGGGGAACTCTGGGAGGATCGCGGAGACCTGGAGGACGAGGACACCATGCTTGGCCGCCGTGAAGATTACGGCCACCGAGACGACGGGACCCCGGTAGAACTCCCGGATGGTGTCTTGGCTCTGACGTGTGGCGTCGATACGCAGGACGACCGCCTGGAGTATGAGGTCCTGGGGCACGGCCACTATGGCGAGACCTGGGGCATCAAAAAGGGCATAATCATGGGCGATCCTGCGTATGACGAACCCTGGGAACGGCTGGACGACGTTCTGGAGCACGTTTACCGGTTCCGGGATGATAGAGGGCTGACCATAGCCCGGACGTTCGTAGACAGCGGCGGGCATAAGACACAGCACGTCTATACCCAGTGCAGGGCGCGGCTGCATAAGCGCGTCTTTGCAATAAAAGGCCAGGGCGGGGACGGGATACCGTTCACCAAGCCGCCAAGCAAGGTCAAAATCATAGTCAATGGCAAGGCGGTGGGCCAAACTTGGCTCTACGTCCTGGGCGTTGATGCAGGCAAGGCGGACATATTCGCCGCCCTGAAAGTACAAGAAGCCGGTCCGAAGTTCTGTCACTTCCCGAAGGGGGAGCAACGGGGCTACGACGTGGCTTTTTTTAATGGGCTTTTGTCCGAAAAGCTGGTTATGAAATCCGAGCGAGGCCGGACGCGCTGGGCGT